>WNFY01000525.1_pt1 | contig 43149 bp, 38 predicted proteins | sample 5400091 | NCBI WGS metagenome assembly WNFY01 (sample SAMN13153364, study PRJNA577476) | soil metagenome | isolation source: 60 cm soil or saprolite under grassland replicate 1 | place: USA:California | collected 2016-06-15 | reverse complement strand
TCGCAATGCACGAAGTAAGGAGAATGCAAGACCTCCGTTTGGAGCTGCTGAACAAGGTTGCTGGCGCTCTTGTCGTCCATGTCCAGGAAGGCCACTCGCGAACCTTGCAGGGCGCAGCTCTCAACCATTGCGGCTCCGATACCGGATGCGCCTCCGGTAATCAGCACCGCGGCGTCGCGCAAGCTTGGATACTGGGCAAATCTCTTGTTCGTGGGCATGAAAGAATTCGCTCAGTATGTTACCGCGAGCGAGTTCTTCCAAGACGGGAAACGATGGAAAGCCTGACCTAAGAGGCCTGTACTTGGCTTGCCGCCTTAGATTTGCAAGGGGCGAGCAAAGTACCGTCGAACGTATAGGTCTTCGGCAGGTTCGGCGGATGATAATCCGTACCTTTCATCCGCTCCTCCACACTGCGGTGCAGGACCGAACCCTCTGCCATGAACCGGCGCGAGCCTAGCGGAATGCGCCAACGAACTTTGGGGGGCGTGCAGCTCATATCCACATAGCGTTTGGGCAGAATTTCCAGCAGCCACCACACGAGAGTGAGCGACGGATAGATCGGTGAGCACGGATCACCGACGCCTTCGGGCGCTCGTGTGGCCAGTATTCCAGCCGTGACGGCTTCGTCGAATATCCAGCGCAGGGCAATGTCCGAGAGCCCGGTGTTCGATGGGCCAAGTCCCCCGCCTACATCACAATGCGTTCCGGCGAACCAACGCTGCTTGGAATCCTGTCCGGGTGCCGAGGTCCAAAGGTTCTGCCTAAACTGGCAGCGGCGTTCGTCAACAGAAACGGCATGACGGCCAATTACGATATCTGGATTGTGCGCGGTATAAGGCAGATGCAAGGGATCGTAAATCCACCCCACTGAGCTGACCGTATCCCACACACCGAGAAAATGCGGCCGGCATTCGCGTGAAAACGTTTGTTTGAACTCTTCAGCTATCTTGAACGAATGTTCATTGCGGATTTTTGTGCGAAACCTTCGAATCGCATAGGGAACCAGCGAATCGTTGCCTTTTCGCATCAGGCCGAACATGTGGAGGAACGCAGCCAGAGCCCGCACGGTATAGGCGCCACGGCTGAATCCGAAGAGGTAAACGGCATCGCCCTCTTCGTACTCGTTCATGAGGAAGACGTAGGCATCGGTGACGTTGTCCATCAGGCCGGCGCCGAACGCCAGCCCCTTAAGCTTCGACCAGAAACGTCCGAGCTTTGTAGGTGCGAAGCGCGATCCCAGAGTGCCCAGGCCAGGATGGTAATAGGTGACTTGGCGGGCGGAATTTTCCAGCACCGAATAGATTTTGACGACGTTTGAGTTGTTGTCGCCGAACTCCTCACCGGTGCCGTCACAACAGATGACAAGGTTCTTCGGCATGAATTCTGCCCCTGGCCGTTAACTCTTAAGTCTTACCTGCCGACGTATGTACCGAAAATAACCGCTCAAGCACGGAAGTTCAAGCAATCTACCGCAATCAGATCGTGTGGATGCCCTATGTGCCTGGTGCGATCCCACAAAAATCGCGCCAGCGGTGGGGCCCAGCATTGCTGCTGTTAGCACCGCTGGCGACGTTTGTCCCTGGGCCACCGCTCCCCCGACCGATGACCAAGGATGCGACAAAAATCAAGGGCAGGATCAGTCCGCGAACTCATACGGCTCTTCAACTGTGTAATCCTGCTTCATTCTCTCTCTCTATCATCAGAAAGCGTTGTCGGCGAAAAACTCCGCCACTTGTTTCTCAAAAACGCCGGCATTGAAACCGAAATCATGAAATGGTAGCTAAAGCGGATGGCCAGACGAACCACTGTCCCCGATCCAGGCTGTAGAAAACCTCACAAAATTCCGTGAGATCATCGCGCGCAGAGTCAGGAGAATATTCAGGCGTCACGATTAGGTGCTGATCGTCCCTCAGGGCCGGAATAGCGGTCCTCAGCACCTTCAACGACGACCAGGCCCGCCTGGCATGCCATTTCGACGTTGATTTGTGCATGAAACCGGCTGACCTGTTTGGCACAACGTCGGATTTCAGTTCTATCGCTAGAATTTCCATGGATCACCACCTGCAAATATCCGAGGTTGGCTGTAACGGAGTGAGTACCACCGCTATTACCAGTTAAAGCGCGGTTCTGGCGGAAAAGCCGCCAACCACCGGTATGGGAGTTAGTGACGAGAGCGCGCTGAACAAATCCAACAGACCAGCCGTCCGGTCGTGCTAACATGTTGCGCAAAGTTGGGGGGAGCATGCGCAGTCAGCCTACCGAGATTACCCAGCTATTGCATCGTTGGCGCGGCGGAGACCTCGAAGCCGAAAACCGGCTGTTCGAAGCAGTGCTGCCAGAACTCCGGACTTTGGCCGCGCGTTATCTCCGGCGTGAACGCAATGGCCACACCCTTCAGCCAACCGCGCTCGTGAACGAGGCTTTTCTTCGCCTGGCTGCTGCCAAGAATATTGATTGGCACGATCGCGGACACTTTCTGGCACTAGCGGCACGTGTCATGCGACGTCATTTGATTGATCACGCGCGCGCGCGCCCTGATGTCCACTTTATGGCCCTCGAGGGCCTGCCCGAATATGTTCTCAGCAATCACACCAAGCTTGAGCTAGTGGTTGCGGTTGACGAACTCCTTGATGAACTGGGCAAAGAATGTCCGCAGCGGCGGGCCGTCGTCGAATTAAAATTCTTTCTTGGATTGACCGACGATGAGGCGGCAGACGCCCTCAATTTGACTCTCCACACCTTTCAGCGCGAGTGGTACCGGGCGCGCCGCTGGCTGTTTGAGCGCCTGAGTGCAAAAAAATGGAATGCAGTGTCGAACGCGATCAGCGCCTGATGCAGCTCGTGTCCGCGGCATTGCAGAAGCCCGCCGCGCAACGCGACTCCTACTTGCGCCTTGCCTGCCCGAATGATCCAGAGCTATTGCAAGAGGCTTCTGATGTCATCAAAGGCGAAGAGAAGATGGGGTCTTTCCTCCGGCACCCCGCAATCGCCTTCAAGGACGCACCACCCGCGTTTCAAACCGGCGAAGTGGTTGCTGAGCGCTTTGAAATTATTCGTGAAATCGGCGAAGGCGGAATGGGCGTGGTTTATGAAGCCTTCGACCGTAAGCTGAACCGGCGCATCGCCATAAAGTCAGCAAAACCTGGGTTCCAGCCAAGACTATCTCCTGAGATCAAGGGCGCGCTGGCCGTTAGCCACCCGAATATTTGCCGCGTCAACGAAATCCACACTGCTCACACCGACCATGGCGATGTGGACTTCCTCACCATGGAGCTTCTCGAAGGCGAGACGCTCTCGGCGTATCTCAGAGCTCGCGGCAGGTTGCCTGAACCCGAGGCGTTTGAAATCGCGCGCCAGCTTTGCGATGGACTCGCCGAGGCCCATCGCCGGAGCATCATTCACCGTGACCTCAAGAGTGCGAATGTGATTCTGTGCCGCGGTGAGAACGATGAGTTGCGCGCTGTGATCACGGATTTCGGTCTTGCGGGAGAGGGCACTCAGTCCGGCGACTTGGGCGGAACTCCACGTTACATCGCTCCGGAACTCTGGAAGGGTGAAAAGGCGTCGGAGGCGTCTGACATTTATGCGCTCGGTGTGATTCTCTACGACATGGTGGCGGGACAGCGCTCCCAAGATGCCGTTTCAACCTTGTCGCACTCCGATACCAACGTAACCACTGCCACTCGTTCCGATCGCCTGGTCGCCAACATTCGCGCGACGTTCCGTGGGTTGCCGCACCGCTGGGCCCGGACCATTTCACGTTGTCTTAGCACGTCTCCGAAAGACCGGCCACAGAGCGCGGCAGAAGTGCTGGCTGGGTTGAAAAAGCCCTCCGCGGCAAAGATATCTCTCCTTGCAGTTCCGCTTCTTTTGCTGTCAAGCCTGTTGTTTCCGCGAATCCGAGAACGCTTGCACGATCAATTCTTCATCTCGCCAAGCGTGCGCCTAGTAGTTCTTCCCGCCTCTGCTGCGGATGCGACTGCTGTTCTTTCTGGTGGAGCCCTGCAAGACGCTGCGGATCGTATTTCCCATTTGAAAAGTGGGCAGCGAACGATCGCGGTGATTCCTCCCGCGAAGGCCCACGAGATGCAAATACAAACCCCCGAACAGGCGCAGAAAGTGCTACATGCCACGCATGCTCTTCAGACGACCGTCCGTCGGGACGGAGAAGACTTGGTAGTCGAGGGATCGATCGTTGACCTCGAAACCCACACCAGACTTCGCGAGTTTTCAGCCCGTTATTCTCGCGCAACAGAGGGCGCTTTAGCAGGCGCTCTGGCCGGCGAGGTCTCAGACGCGTTGAACCTGCGGGGCAGTCCTAGCGAAGCGATCTCTGCCGCTGCGACTGAGCTGTACGACCGCGGCTTGTACTATCTCCGACTGGATGTGCAGGATCTCGACGAAGCCCTGCGCTCCTTCAAGACAGCCGCCGACCTCGATCCACGCTCCCCGCTTCCTCCTGCTGGCATGGTCGAAGCTGAAATCAGTAAATTTCAAGATACCCACGCTGCGGAACATTTGACGCAAGCGCAGCAGTATTTGGAGACAGCCGAGAGCCTGGCTCCGGATTCGGTTCGCGTGCACCTTGCCGCCGGAATGTTGAGCGAGGCGATGGAGCAGCATGGGCGCGCGCTACAGGAGTACCAGCGCGTCGTCGATCTCGAGCCCCGCAACATTGAGGCGTTCATTAGAATGGCGGCGGTCTACGACAAACAGGACATGCCGGCAGGGGCAATTGACAGCTACCGGCATGCCATTGAACTCGATCCCACGTTCTACGATCCCCATGAATATTTTGGGGTCTTCTACTACGGGCGCGGCAAATACTCCGAGGCGGCGGAGCAATTCCAGCAGGTGATTCAGCTGGCGCCAGGCATGTACAACGCCTATGCAAATCTGGGCGCAACTTTCGAAAGACTCGGCCGTACCGTGGATGCAGAGACAACTTTGCGCCACGCCCTGGCATTGCGGGAGAGTTTCCGCCTGCTCAACAATATGGGGAGCCTTTTGCTAGCCGAGAAGAAATTCGCCGAAGCTCTCCCGTATTTGCAGAAGGCGGCCGCGCTCACGCCCAACGATTATGTAATTCTGCTTAACCTGGCGGATGCGCACCGTCATTTGCGCCACGCCAGCGCTGCCAAGGTTAATTACCAGAAGGGAATGGATTTGGCCCTGGCGGAGTTAAGTCAGAGCCCCGGAAACGGCTTGGCTCGCGCATTCGTCGCTTATTTTGCTGCCAGACTCGGCGCGGACCGAAGGGTTAGCTGCTCTTGGCGGGGCAACCGGCGATCTTCTGCGAGATTTGGAACGTGATCCCGACTTGGCGGACTTTTGCCAGGATTTACGCTTTAAACAGTTGGTAGGGCAAATTTCAAAGAAATGAGGCACCAAAAATGTCAGACACAAAGAATACCCAGGGACAGGACAAAAAGCCGGACGTTGGTCCAGATGGTGAACCGATCGTGAGGCCGGAGAACAAGAGCACAGTCTCCGCCAACGGCGAGCCCATCGTAAAGCCACAAGGCGAACCCATCGTAAGGCCTAAGGCCTCGTAAGGCCTCAGGCTAGCCAACATCGTAAGGCCCGAGGCGAGCGCGTCGTAAGGCCGTAAGCGCTCTCAGCAGAGGGTTGGCGCTGTTGGCGTTTTCTACCGTTAGATCGTTGATCTAACAAAGGGACAGGTGTGTCCGCAGCCTGAATAGAGAGGCGGGACGACTGGGCTTTCTTCAGTCAAGGGGGACAGTCCTCCCGCCTGTCCAAATGCGGACAAGTCCCAGCAACTCACGGAGCAACATATGACCGATTGGCTGGAAATTTTCGGGGAAATGAGCCTCGACAATCTCTTCGTGATCGCTGGGCTGGCATTCCTTGGCATAGGCATCGTCGGCAAAATTTCTGGCAAAATTGACCCTGGCCCGCGAGCCCGGGCAATTTCTGCTGTGATTGGAGTATGCCTGGCACTGGGCGGTGTTTGGATACATCGCGGCCACATCAGCGTGCCCGGCGCCGCCGCACCGCCGCAATCTGCAACCGTGATACCTCCACCGATTAAGGAGGTCAATGCACAAGGGGCGCCGGGTCCTTCCCAACCTGCTCCCGATGATCATCCGTCGCGCAATCAATCTCACGCTCTAGGCCTCTCGTATTTTTCCGGTACGTGGAAGAACACCGATGCTCACACTAGAGGCCTCACCACTGTCAGCGTCAGGACCGAGGGAGAATCTGTGAGGGTACGCGCTTGGGGCGCCTGTCATCCCACCGACTGCGATTGGGGAGAAGTTTCCGGAACGGCGTTTGCGCCCGGTGTCTCGGCTGATCCTGAAAACAATGCGCAAAAAGTGACCGCGGTTTTCGAAACGAGTTTCAGCAACACTCTGATGACCCTGAGTCCGGCCGATGGTGATGAGCTCGAGGCCGACACGCAGACTCGATTCACCGACAATAGCGGTCGCTCCAGCTATTCATCGACGTATACTCTTCGACACTAACCCGAAACAACCGAGCGAGTAGTCTCCATTCCGCTTCGTCCCACCATGTAAAATCACCATGCCCGCAAATCGCGGACCGTCATCGCATGGATGTTCTCAAGAAACTTTTCGAGAGTCATTTTCGCTTGCCCGTCGAGTTCGTGCAGCCCATCCAGGGGCAACTCGGCGGCTCGGGGCGCAAGATCATTCGGCTCTCTGCAGAAGGAAAGCGAGCGATAGGAATTCTCTACGATGTGCGCGAAGAAAACGTCGCTTTCCTCGAGTTCTCGCGACACTTTAGGTGCCACGGACTCCCGGTCCCGGAAATCTATGCCGATGACCTAAGCCACGGCGCTTATTTGGAAGAAGATCTCGGCGACACTACGCTCTTTGATTTCGTTTCCTCAAACCGCGCCGAAGGAGAGCTTGGGGAACCGGCAGTCGATGCGTATCGCAAAGCATTAACGGAGTTGCCGCGCTTTCAAGTCGAGGCTGGCCGCGATCTAAATTACAAGCAACTGGAAGACGACTTCATCCACTTGACGAAGTTCCTGCTGAGCGCAAGCCGAGACTATTTTATGTACCGCGATTTCCAGTCTCGCAACATCATGCTGCGCGATGGCACGCCGTTTTTCGTTGACTATCAGGGTGGGCGCAAAGGCGCGCTGCAGTACGACGTTGCTTCTCTTCTATTCGACGCCAAGGCCGATCTTCCACCACAATTGCGGCAGCTTCTGCTTGATCATTATCTCGACGCGCTTTCTGGTTTCCTGACAATTGACCGCCAGGCCTTCCTGCGTCACTACTACGCATACGTTTACGTACGCATCATGCAGGCCCTGGGGGCGTACGGGTTTCGCGGGTTTTACGAGCGTAAGTCGCATTTTCTACAAAGTGTCCCGTTCGCACTGAAGAATCTCCGCTGGCTGCTTCACAATGTCGAACTTCCTCTAGCACTGGCTAGCCTGATGGAAGCATTTCGCGGCATGCTGGGATCGGAAAAATTGCAAGGCCTTTTATCTGAACCGGAACACCGCCAATCGCGTTCCTCCAAGCCAGACGTCTTGACTGTCCGAGTTTTCAGTTTCTCGTTTCATCAAGGACTGCCGAAAGACGATTCCGGTAATGGCGGCGGTTTCGTATTTGATGGCCGTGGCCTACCGAATCCCGGACGTGAGGAACGATTTAAGCAACTCACTGGTAAGGATGCGGCGGTTGCCGAGTATCTTAACAAGCAGCCGAATGTGCATCAGTTTCTAACCAGCGCTCAGTCACTGGTGGATTCGAGCGTAAGCAATTATCAGAGCCGCGGCTTCAAGGACCTGATGGTCGCGTTCGGATGCACCGGCGGCCAACATCGCTCCGTGTATATGGCCGAGCAACTGGCGCGGACACTCCGGGAACGCAACGGTTTGCAGGTTGTAGTCCGCCACCTGGGATTGGAGAGCCTGGGCAAATGAGGGCCATGATCCTGGCGGCAGGTCTGGGTACGCGCCTGCGCCCTCTTACGGACACCCGGCCCAAAGCTCTGGTCGAAATTGGCGGCCGGACGCTGCTGGAGATCACGCTTTCACGCTTGCGGTCCGGTGGAGTGCAAGATGTCATCATCAACGTTCATCACTTCGGCGAAATGATCGCTGACTATCTCCACGCTAGTTCCAGCTTCGGCATGCACATCGAGGTCTCTCGCGAAGACGTTCTCCTCGATACTGGTGGGGGTCTGAAGAAAGCCGGATGGTTCCTCGACGCTAGTGCCGAGCCTTTCATCCTGCACAACGTGGACGTACTCAGTACCATTGACTTGGAGCGCATGGTGCAAGCCCATGTCCGAACTGGAGCCCTGGCCACATTGGCCGTGAAGCGCCGCGACACCTCCCGCCATCTTCTCTTCGACGACCAAGGCCACCTGTGCGGACGGCGCCACGGCCAGCAAACCGAACTCGTTTGTACCGGTCGTCCCGCGGAGACATAGGCCGGGTTGAGAGCATGGAACAGGCGGAGAGAGATTTCCAACAAAATTTGATTATCTGACCCTCTCGATTTGCCTCCAAACGTTTATGCTGGATTAAGATTAGGTCAACGAGTATCTCCATGAATGCTGCCCATGCGCGCGAACCCTGGGAAGGCCGTGTAGTTGAAGGGAAGTACCCGCTTCTCGAATTGGTGGGCAGCGGCCCGCGCGGGTCTGTTTTTCGGACCGAGGTCTCTGGAAAGAATGGACCGCAAAAGGCCGCGATCAAGCTGATTCCAGTCGAGCTGGCGCGCGTTGAAGATCAACTGTACCGGCTTCGTTTGGCGACTCAACTCTCGAATTCTCATCTGATCAAGATCTTCGAAGCCGGTCAGTGCCAAATCCAGCGCGAGCCCGCGATTTACGTCGTGATGGAGTTTGCCGAGGAAAATCTCGGGCAAGTGCTACCTTCCCGCGCACTCACTGCGAATGAAGCGCGGCAGATGTTACCTCCTCTACTTGAGGCGCTGTCCTATCTTCATTCTCAAGGTTTGGTTCACGGGCACGTGCAACCCTCAAACATCCTGGCGGTCGGAGATATGTTAAAGCTCTCGACTGATTGTGTTCGCCAGGCCGGCACTGCCGACCGGCCCCTAATGCAGGCAGGAAAAACGGGCTATGCGGCGCCGGAAGAGGCAAAGAACACCCCAGCTTCAGACGTTTGGTCCTTGGGCGCAACTCTGGTTGCCGCTTTGGCCACGGAGTCACGAGGGCAGCCGTCAGAGCAAGAACTGACGATGGTGCCAAGCTCTATTCCAGAGCCGTTCCGTCGAGTTGCTCGCGAATGTTTGCACGCCAATCCGAGCGACCGCTGCACGCTCGAACAGATCAAGGTCTGGCTGGATGTGAATCAGAATCAGCAGCCGCCGCCCGTCGAGTCCTCCACTCCGCCACCATCCCGAGGAGTGGCCTTAAAGGTTGTTGTCGGTATTGCGGTGGTCCTGGCGGCATTTTTCGGATTGCGCCTGATACGCTCCACGCCGTCCGGGTCCCGAGACCAGGCACCGGTAACGCAATCCGCTCCTCCGTCCCCAGCCGCGGCAGCACAACAGGGAACTGTTCCGGGTGCCGTCGCCGAGCGAGCTCTTCCGAATGTTTCGCAAGGCGCCCGCAATACGATTCAAGGCAGAATTCGGGTTGCAGTCCGAGTCAGTGTGGATGCAACCGGCAATGTCACCGACGCCAAGCTCACCTCGCCCGGCCCGAGCAAGTATTTTGCGAATCAAGCACTCCAGTCCGCACGTCGCTGGAAATTTAAAGCTCCCCAAATCGACGGTCGGCCGATGACAAGCGCATGGCTTCTGAAATATCAGTTCGCTCGCGCTGGAACTGATGTTTTGCCTGCGCCGCTTCCGTAGTCTGCCATCGCGAGATTGGCCGACAGATCACTCATCGCCGCTTCAGCGCTTCCAGTTCGTCTAGCGTGCGCGGCCAGTCTTTTCCCAGCAAACGCGACAGGCTACGGTCCGCCAGCACCTTACCTCCAGTCTGACATCGGGCGCAGTAGTTAGTTTCGTTGTCGGCGTAGCGAATGCGTTGAATGGGATCGCCGCATCGCGGACACGGTTGGCCGTATCGTCCATGCACAGCCATGTCTTTGCGGAACGCAGTCACTTTCTCCGGAAACGTTCTTTTTGCTTCTTTCTGCAACTGATCTATCCAGTGTTGAAGCGTTGAACGCGTCGCAGAAAACAGCCGTTCCCATTCGGCCGGACTGAGTTTCCGTGTGAGCGTGATGGGAGAAAGTAGCGCGGCATGTAGAATCTCGTCGGAATAAGCGCTTCCGATCCCGCTGACAATCCGCGGATCGGTGAGCGCGCGTTTCAGAGTCCGATTCTCAGCCGTGAGGACGGCCTGAAAGGCGGCCAAATCGCTGAGGAACAGATCGATACCGCCGGGATCCATTTCTTGTAGGTTCTCTTCACCTCGGATCACATGCAGTGAAGCCCTCCGTTTTGCGCCGGCTTCTGTCAGTACAAGCGAGCCATTCGGAAAGTCGAATGCCGCCAGTTGGTTTCGTCCTGCCAGCTTCGCTCCGATAGCCCGCCAATGTAGACGGCCGGCGATCATCAAATGCAGCCCCAGCCAGAGGTCGTCTTCCACACCGATCACAATGCGCTTCCCGATGCGCCGCAACTCGCGCACCTTGCGTCCTTCAACACTCGCGAGCGGCGGATCGACGGTGCGCAGCAGAAACGGACTCGCCAGGCGGACGTGTTCGACGGGTTCGCCGAGGATGCGTGGCTCCAGCGCAGTGATGTAAGCGGCGATATCGGGCAGTTCAGGCACTAGTAGCAGCTTGCATGTCAGAATGCGCTCTGGCAATCGACCTCAAGGGAATTTTGTTCCGATCCCTACATTTTTGATAAGCGCGCAAAAACAGCCAGAGATGACACGAGGCCTCCAATATGCAAGAATAGCAAGCATAAGCAATCTGGAAGGAGGAAAGCCATGCCGAAAGCCGTTTCGAAGTCGGTTTCTGACTCGGTCAGGCAGTACGCAACCGATGTGTATGTGCGGCCAACACAACGTCGAGGCGCCCGAACCCTCTCGATCAATGTGGGCGAGGTGCACCGGGCCGTCGCCTTACGCAATCGCGTACCTCTGGTTTGCCAAGCCTTGGAATCCGATAAATTCTTGCGAAGCAATCAACTGAAGCTGATAGCTAAAACGGGGCCGCCCTCCGGGCAGAGCACGACCGTCACCTACACTTACGAGTTCGTTGATACCCGTCCTTCTTCTCCAGAGCAAGATCCGTGGATGCGTTTGCGCGGAGCGCTCGGGGATGTGTTTGCAGAGTTGGGTGGCGGCGAACAATACCTACGGGCTGAGCGAGAAGGATTTTACGGGTCAAGGCAAAGCAAGTGAGCCGCATTTACTGGGACGCAATCCTCTTCATCTATTGGCTGGAGAACAACCCACAATTCGCAAGGCGGGTTGGCGAAATCCGCACACGTATGGAAGATCGTGGAGACCAGCTACTTACCGGTGCCTTCACCTTTGGAGAGGTTCTGGCGGGTCCTTATCGCATCGGTGCGGTCAAAGTTGCAGATGAGACGAAACGCTTGCTGCGAAGTGTGGTTTCTGAGGTCATTCCTTTTACGAGTGAAACCGCGGATCATTACGCGCGCATCCGTGGAAGCATGGGCCTTCCTCCAGCGGATTCGATTCACCTGGCTTCGGCAGCCCAAGCCGGCACGGACCTTTTTCTGACGAATGACCGGGCTTTGGTCGGCAAGATCGTACCTGGTATTCATTTCATTGCTTCGCTTGATACAAACTTTTTCTGAGGATCCCGACCTCGCTTACCGGGTTGGTCGCCGCGGGACCGAAAGCGGGTCCGAAAAACTTGGCGACTTCACCCGCCCACCTAAGTCAGGTGCACATCCAGCAGTGCCAGCCAGTACTGCAACGACTGCAAAGCAAAGCCGCAAAGGATAAGTCCGATGCCGAATACTCCAAGCCGCCGCTCGGGAAGATTGTCGGCATAGTATTCTATGTAAGGGTTAATCGTCACTCCGGCCCCAGTGACCATGCCCGTTACTAATCCCACGCGAAGGGAAAACCACCAGGCATGGTCCACGTGATGAGCTAAGAAGCTGCAGATCAAGGCTGTAGCCATGTAGCCGAAAGTGCGGACTACGGTTCCCCAAAACTGGCGCCGCGTAATCCGTGGACGGCGAACCGCTTCGTAATCAATAGCGGGACGCATTCCGCGCAAGTAGGCGATTACCTGGCCGATAGTCACGAGGATCGCAAACGCGATCGCGAATCGAACTCCCAAAATTTTGTAAAGTCCAACCGCGAAACCGAATCCGCGGATAGCAGAAAACAAAGCCTCCCACGGCAACGAGTAATGATCCAGCCCGCGAGATGCTCGATTGAATTCAATCGCCAATGTGATACCCGTCGCAATGCCGGCAGCCAAGCCAAAGAAGAGGTCCAATCCAAGGCTGTAACCGATCCCGAAGACTAGCGAGTATGTAACCGCGCGAGTCAGCAGCCTCAATGGACCGTGTTGCCCACCCAACAAGTCGTATGCAAGATAAAGGCTGCCGAGCACATCAAGACAGGTGCCCGTTATGCTGACGGCCGCGACCGTGTGGTGGTCCATGGGAGAATTGTAGCCAAGGGTGGGTGGTTCTACCGCTCTGTGTCCACAAACATCCAGGCAACTAGTACATTAAGTTCATGAGCTTTACGTATCCCGCCAATCGCCGCTTTCAGCACAGGTGTCGATGAGAAAACTCCCACGCAAACATAGCTCGGATTCAGATCCGCCGCGTCGCCGCCCGCCTCGTTTCTCGCGAGAGCTTGCCATTCTGTATGAAGATGATGCGGTTGTGGCCGTGAATAAACCCGCCGGACTTCTCGCTGTACCAGCTCCTGGCTCCGATGCGCCATCCGCATTATCACTACTGTTGCAGGACCTCACGCCTCGCCGCCAACGGGCTTTGGTAGTACATCGCATTGATCGTTTCGCGTCCGGCGTTCTGCTGTTTGCCAAGACTGTGAGTGATCGCGAAGCGCTGGTTCGGCAATTTCTCGCGCATACGCCTGTCCGGCAGTATTTGGCCGTAGTTCGCGGAAATCTGGCTGCGAAAGAGGGAACGCTCGTTCATTATTTTCGAAGAGAAGGAATGCATCAAAAGCTGAGCACTGAGAGGGACTCCAAGGCAGCGCGAGCGGAACTCAGCTATTCCGTTGAACGTTCTCTCCGCGGTGCTTCGTTGTTAAGGGTCGCGTTGCTGACCGGATTGCAGAATCAAATCCGAGTGCAGCTTGCCGCGCTCGGCCACCCCGTGATTGGCGACCGGAAGTACAGTTCTGACGAAGCCTCGGAACGTCGAATTGCCCGGGTTGCTCTTCACGCAGCTTCTCTGCAGTTCATTCATCCGCGCTCGGGAGGGACGGTCTCGTTGAAGTGCGACATTCCGCCAGATTTTCGATCGCTTCTGCAGGCACTATCACCGGCAGCCCGCGGCCATCGTTGATCGTGCAACATGATCGTGACTCACGACTTTGATGTCATTGTTCTCGGCGGCGGAGCGGCCGGCCTCATGTGCGCCATCGAAGCAGGGAAGCGGGGCAGGCGCGTGGCGGTGCTCGAGCGCGCCGGGCGCATCGGCAAAAAGATTTTGATTTCTGGTGGTGGCCGCTGCAACTTCACCAACCTTCATTGTCAGCCGGAAAACTTTATCTCCGCTAATCCGCACTTCGCCAAATCGGCATTGGCGGCCTACACTCCGGCGGATTTCATCCGATTGGTCGAGAAGCATGGCATTGCATATCAGGAAAAAACTCTGGGACAGCTTTTCTGCGATGGCTCCGCGCAGCAAATCGTGAGTATGCTCGAATCGGAGTGCCGCGATGCTGGAGTAAGAATCCTGACCAGTGTCAACGTGGAAAGGGTCAAGCACGAAGGCCATTTGTACGTGGTCTCAGCAAAAGACGAATTCCGCGCTCCCGCGCTCGTCGTCGCAACCGGCGGATTGTCTATCCCCAAGATGGGCGCAACTTCATTCGGATACGACTTAGCGCGGCAATTCGGATTAAAAATTAACGCCACGCGGCCTGCGCTGGTCCCACTTCTATTTAATCCGGACGACCGCCAGCACTACTTCGACTTGACCGGCGTCTCCGCCGAGGTCGTGGCGTCAACCGGCAAGCAGCGCTTCCGCGAAAAAATGCTGTTCACCCATCGCGGTCTCAGCGGCCCAGCGATTCTGCAGATCTCCACCTACTGGAAGCCTTCGACTTCGGTGAGTATTGACCTCGCTCCCGGACACGACTTCACCGCGCCGATTCGCAATAGCAACGTGGCCCGCCGCGATCTCCCCACGTTAAAAGCAGCGTTGCGCGCGGTCTTGGCTCAACGATTGGCCGACCGCTGGCTCGATCTGCATCCTCCTGCGGGCTGGACCAATCACGCTCTCGCCGAATTCGACCGGCAAACGCACAATTGGATCATCACTGCAGAAGCCACCGACGGCTATGACAAAGCTGAAGTCACTGCCGGAGGCGTGGACACCAACGAGCTCTCCGCCAAGACTATGGAGACCCGTAAAATACCTGGACTATATTTCATCGGCGAAGCCGTGGACGTAACCGGCCACCTCGGCGGATTCAACTTTCAGTGGGCGTGGGCGTCAGGATTCTGCGCCGGACGGGTAGCGTAGGCAAACGTACATACTCAGTTGACGATAACTAAAGAGACTGCTACCGAGACAAAGTTTGTGCCTGTCGAATATTTCCAATCTGGTATAGCATCCACTGCACGAGGTTCACTATGACAACGATCGCAACCTCAGTGCGAAGTGACGTAACCACAGCCGAACCGCAGGCAGCAAACGGTTTAGCAATCGTGCGCGTGACGATTGGGGCAATGTTGGTGTGGGTCTTTTTTGAGAACATGGGAAAGGGACTCTACACGCCTGCGGGTTACGCGGGCCTGATCAATTACTACATAGCGCACGATCATGCGCCTGCTATCTGGAAGGCGGTGATGGGACTGGCGGCGAGCCATGCCGCGATGGCGGCTCCTATGCAGGCGTTGACCGAGATCTCTCTCGGCATTCTGCTCGTCATCGGTCTGCTCACCCGGCCGGCAGCATTTGTGGCTTTTCTGTATCTCGGCAGCCTTTGGGTCTCGGAGTGGGGCACCTCGTGGATTTGGGAACTGCTGGTTCCGGTGATGGCATCGCTTGGTGTCGCTATCGGAGGGGCCGGCCGGAGATGGGGCGTTGACCGGTGGCTCGCGCAGCGGTGGCCATCCGCTCCGTGGTGGTTGATTTGAGCTCAGGAGTCCGAATAGTTTTGCTTTGACTCTGATCAAGTTACGCTTGAAAAGGGGCCGCCTTCAGGCGGTCCGCAAATACGTTTTTTTTGGAAGGGCGGTCTGCTGAAAAACTCGATTTTGGGTGGCGCAGCGCTTCCAGCGCTGCGATAAAGCTTTTCTTTTCTGTCAGGGCTTTAGCCCCTGAGGTCTCGGCCGTTTTTCAGCAGACTGTTTACCCGCCGACAACTTAATCAGAGTTTCCCTAAGCCCACGTGCGAGTGTCCGTCATCATCCCCACCCATAATGAAGCGCAGGCGATTGAGCGCATGCTTGCGGATCTTCCGTCCGATCTCACGACCGAGGTCATCGTTGTTGACAGCAACTCGAATGACGGGACGGCCGAGATCGCCGCACGAATGGGAGCCCGCGTCATTCAGGAACCGCTCCGCGGATATGGGAGAGCGTGCCTCACCGGGCTGGCCGCGGCAAATTCCCCTGACGTGGTTGTATTCCTTGATGGCGACTACAGTGATCGGCCCTCTGAGCTGCCGATTCTCTTAGCGCCAATTATCGAGAGGCGTGCGGACATCACGCTCGGTTCCCGTCTGCACGATCGGCGTTCCGCTGGGGCACTGCCTTGGCATCAGGTATTTGGGAATCGTCTCGCCGCGAGCCTGATTAAGGTGCTTTATGGTTTAAAAATTAATGATCTCGGCCCGTTTCGCGCTGCCCGCGCAGATGTATTGCGCGCGCTCTCCCTCGAAGAGACCACCTATGGCTGGGCGGTTGAAATGATCCTCAAAGGCGCCCTCGCTGGATTCCGCGTGGTTGAAGTCCCGGTAAGCTATTACCCGCGCATCGGAAAATCGAAGATCAGCGGCACGCTGAAAGGTACGCTCGGCGCAGGCTGGTTCATTCTCAGCTTGATCGTGCGCTATTATTTCCGGCGAAGAAAAGCCGGCACACCACGGCCAGCGTAGGTCCGCGTCAACTTTTATGAAATCCGATGGGTGGGCCATTCAAGCCCGATTTTGGCGTGAGGGACCCCAGGCCAAAGCCAGGCTTGAGTCGGCCACCCATTTTTGGAAGTAGGCGCCGCGATACCCCTTGCTTCATCGACAAGCGTGGCCACGCGTTCGCCCGTCCAAGACAAAGAGACGCCTGTCTTCACTGGGAGTGAAGGCAGGCGTACTCAGGTATCGAACCGCGCCACTAAGAGAGGCGCATGGTCGTGCCGTATGTCACTTGGCAGTTATTTTGTCGCGCCAGGCCATGACTTCGAGTTCGGCTCGGACTGCGTCCATGACGGGAACTACCGGGCGCGCCTCCATGGAAAACGCGGGAAGCATCGAGCAGAACTTGTGAACCGTTAGCGGATCGTCGCAGTCCACCAGCAGATGCCCGCCCCAGTCGCCGACGCGCACCACGAAGAACTCGATCTTGAAATTTTCTGGCGCCTTCCACTGACCAAACACCTCCAGGATTCGCTTCTGCGCATTCTCATACTCCGCCGGCGAACCTTGCGGGCGCTCATTCCAGCTGATCACATATTTCATCGCATCTCCTTTGCAAGTCGTCTTACCGATAACGGCCGCATGAGTGTACTCCCTGGCGATGAATACTGGATGGGGGACTTACGCTAAGAGCGAAGGTTGTTAAGGGCATACGATTCGTGTCTGGGGCGGTGGCCCATTCAAGCCTGATTTTGGCTTGAGGTCCCTCAACTTGGGGGGCAGTTCTACAGCCGGACATAGTCTTCCCGCTGCTCGTTCGGGTTTTCGTGTTGTCTATTCCGACTCGATCTTCAGCCACACGATTCAACACTAAACACAAGGTCCCTCCACTCCAGAGATCATCGCTGTGCGATGATCTATTCCGGTCGGGATGACAGAATTGGGGAGATCTGAACATCCCCACTCAAGCCAAAACCGGGCTTGAGCGGGCCACCCATTTTGGGGAGTAGGCCGCCGCGATACTCCTTGCTTCACCGACTTGAGGGCGTTGCGGTTGTTCCGATCAGCCGCCCTCAGCACAGATCACGTAGGGGCGGGTGCCCTCACCCGCCCGGCGGAGCTGTGCTCCGCAACGACGTTGGCGAGCGAAGCTTCGCCCGCCCGGGTGGGGCGCCCGGCCCTACGTGGTTCGTGGTGATGGACGGAATCGTCGAAATTCCCATCCTTCGCCAAAACCGGACTTGAGCGGGCCACCGGTCGGTTTATCTAATCGGTCGTATATTATTGCCCAACAGTCTATGAAATCTTCAAGGGAGACGGCGACGCGTTCGTCAGCCAGTGTCTGCACGCTGGTAATCATGGCGAAAGCACCGAGGCCCGGCGCGGTCAAGACCCGCCTTGCTGCCAGCCTTTCTCCCGAGGCTGTCACTGATTTCTATTGCTGTCTTCTCGAAGACACGTTGGCACTAGCGCGGTCTTTGAAATTGAAATTGGGCGGTGTGGAAGTTGCCATCATGTGCCCGGACTCGGACGTAAGCGAGCTGGCGCAATTGGCGGGCAGCGAAGTGAGCGTAGTTGCCCAGAAAGGTGAGGGTCTTGCCGCGGGCCTCACTTCGGTGTTTGCGCACTTTGCAGAAGCACGTCAGCGACGCATCATGGCCTTCAACAGCGACAGCCCACACCTGCCGCGTTCGGTTCTCGAAGACGCGTTCGAAACGCTGGGCGGGCATGACGTGGTCGTTGGACCGACGCACGACGGAGGCTACTATCTCGTCGCGGCAAAGGCTGCTCATCCTACGCTTTTCGCAGGCGACGGAATGGGCACCAGCAATGCGCTAGAGAAGCTCCTATCGCGCGCACGAGCTCTTGAACTGTCCGTAGCTTTCGCAGATCATTTTTATGACATCGACGTCGCAGACGACTTGACTCGACTCGCAGCGGAATTGCGTCTGGCTCCGGCAAGAGCGCCGCGGACGGCGCGGTGGCTTAAAAAATGGGAGCTCGCGGGGAAACAATCGCAAGCGGTTGCTGGAGAACTGTGAAGATCAGCCCCGAGCCGAGGGTGTACCTACTCGGTGTCACGTTGTGCGTGGCGCTAACGATAGGCTCACGCAACTTTGGCGATAGAGGAGGCCCATACTTTATGGCCTCTCTGACGCTAGCGGGTATCGCGTACCTCTTAACGATCAGTGAGTTTTTAGCAACGCCAAAATTTGAACGACGCATGTCGCGGCGCGTTGTTGTTATCGGGCTCGTATTGGCGGCTGTGTGGCACGTTGAGTTTCTTCGGCAGCCTGCCGGCGCCGATGATGACATCCATCGCTATGTTTGGGACGGACACCTGCAGAGGCTCGGCTACAACCCCTATATAGTCGTTCCCAGCGATCCTGCGTTCGCCGGGTTGCACACCCCTGAGACCCGCACCTTGAACAATACGGATCTACCAAGCCCATATCCAGCAGGAGGGCAGCTTTTTTTCCGCGCCGTAACCGCCATTCACGAATCGACATTTGCGATGAAAGTAGCATTTGTGGTTTGCGATTTCGCAATTGTTCTCGTGTTGCTGGATTTATTGCGAGTTAGCGGAAAAAGCCCGCACCTGGTACTGGCGTTCGCCTGGAATCCGTTGTTGGCCATTGAAGTGGCGGGAAGCGGGCACATTGACATTGTCGGCGCGCTGCTGCTGGTGATATCTGTCGCCGCCCTCGCGCGCCGTTGGCGGGCGACTGCGGCCGTAGGACTTGGGCTAGCTATTGCGGTGAAATTTCTGCCGGTCGTACTCTTGCCGCTCTACTGGAAGCGGGTTCGCATTCGCGACGCTGCACTGGCGGCAGCCGTGGTCGTACTCCTCTACGTTCCGCTTCTGAATCACGAACGCATTCCGATCGGCTCGCTTGGTGCGTATGTGCAGGGTTTCCGCTTTAATGGTCCCGTGTTTGCGATACTCCATCAAGTTGCGCCTCCGCAGTTGCTAGCGGGGCTGGCACTGCTCGTCGGATTAGCAACGTCCACCTGGCTAAGAAGCCGAGCGTCCGAGTGGTCTCCGGGCGTGTTCGCTTGGCCAATGGCGGCATCTCTTCTGTGCGCACCCGTCGTATTCCCGTGGTATCTTCTCTGGCTGCTGCCATTTCTCGCGTCGGCCTCCACGCCGCTGATCATTATTCTTGTCTGGACTGTGAGCATTTTCCCCACTTACGTCATGTGGCACTTGAGTAAACTGACGGGAACGTGGGGCACGCTTCCTGTCTGGGTAATGCTGATCGAATACGGCTGCGTGGCAACGGCTGCCTCGATTATTGCTTTTTACCGTTTAACACGATCCGCAGTAATTCCCCCGTACGCCACTAAAATGCAACAACTTAGATAGCACCTCGGCCTTGTAGTTGATTTCATGAGTTTGAAGACTTCACAAATTGTGAAGTATTATAGGTGCGTGTTCATCGTTACGCGAAAGCACCTGCGCCAGGCGATGGAACGTTATCCGGATGCGGCGAACGAAATCAAAGCGTGGGTGGGTATCGTCGAGGGGATTCGCTGGCACAATTTTGACGAAGTTCGCTGCATGTTTAAGGATGTCGACAAGGTCGATGGCTACGTGATCTTTGACATCAGGCGGAACCGTTATAGGCTTATCACTGCTATCCACTGCGCAAAGACGACGAAAGAAATGCAGGCCAAAGGACATGTTTACGTCCGATCTTTCTTGACGCACCAGGAATACAACAACCGTAGTAACTCGGATAGGAGGTTTGGGACAAGATGAGCGCAGTCCTCGCGAACCCGGCAGAAATGATCGCGCGCGGCGCTCCCCACGTCATCCACAATGACGCGGAACTTGAGGCGTATACCGACGCTCTTTTCCAACTGACGGCGCTAGAGGTCCCCTCTCGCTCTGAATTGGAAGCAATCGAGCTCCTAACCTTGCTCGTGGAAAGTTACGAGCAAGAGCATTATCCTATTCCTGCGGCTGGCCCGGCTTCAGTTGTGCGGTTTCTCATTGAGCGGCAGAATCTCACGTTCAATGCGACCTGATTCCTCAATTTGGTTCGGAGAGTGCGGTTTCAATGTTTCTGGCAGGACATCGGAATCTCACCATTGAACAGGTGCGGAAATTAAGCGCCCGGTTCAAACTTCCCGCTGATCTTTTCATTCCAAAGAGGGCCGTGCGAGCAAGATGTAATTCCAAAACGACTCGTGAATAAAGATTGCTCCGGCAAAATAGGACACTACCTGCCCGTGTGACCGTGCGAGAACGCAATCACCCAAGCCGTGGCGTATAATCCCGGCCAAACAAACAAATGTGAATGGCTGGCTAGGTGAAGCTATTAAGCCAAACCCGTAACTTCTGTATCCGGAAATCCAGAAGTCTCATCCAACGCAACATGCGTTCAATTCACCGACGAGGAGCTTTTATGAAAAATTTGAGACGACTCACTGTAATCAGCGTCTTAGCCTTCAGCATCCTCTTGATCGTCCCTGCGACTTTAGGGGCGCAACAGCGCGACCCAATCATCGAAAAAGTCGCCAAGGCCTATGGCCTCGATTCGTACGAAAAAATTGAAGCGATCCGCTACACCTGGAACATAGACATTCCCGGACTGTTTAAAGCCACCCACAAATGGGAGTGGGAGCCGAAGACCGGCAAGATTTCCTTTGAAAGTACGGATAAAGAAGGCAAGCCGGTTAAAATCAGCTACGACAGCTCTCAACTTGGCAGCCAGCCCGATGCAGTAAAGAACGAAGTCGAGCCGGCTTTCGTCAACGACAATTATTGGCTTCTGTTCCCCTTCCATGCTTACTGGGACAAGAGCGCCACAATCACCAATCAAGGCACGAAAAAACTGCCGATCGGCGCCGGCTCGGCCACCCTGGTCTCAGTGAAGTATCCCCAGGAAGCCGGCGGCTACACGCCTGGAGATACTTGGGACCTCTACGTTGGAAAAGACTACCGCGTTGTGCAATTTGTCTATCACCGCGGCGGAGACAAAAAGCCGAAACTCGTCACTGCAAGTTGGACAGGCTACAAGAAGGCAGGCCCACTGCTCGTCTCGACTGAACATCGCGGCAACGCCGATGGCGGAGCTTTCCGCCTTTGGATTACGAATGTGGCGGTCAAGCTGACGGGGTCAGATAAGTGGATGCCTGCGGCGCAATAAGTCGTGCGGGCGGGACGAAGCTCATTTGTGAAGTCAGATGAGTGAGCAGAGGAGAATCACCAACTTCGCCAGCGAAACAGTTTTCAACAACCGAAGCAGTTTTAGGAGGACTTATGGCAACACTGAGAGTGACGGCAAGACCGGAAGCAGCGGCAATGACAGTAGCGCAGATTTCCAAGCCTGGCGGAGATTTTGAAATAGTCGAGCGCGAAATTCCCACGCCCGGAGCAGGACAGGTGCGAATCAAAGTGCAGGCCTGCGGCGTTTGTCACAGTGACGTGCTCACGAAAGAAGGACATTGGCCTGGAATTCAGTATCCGCGGATTCCAGGACATGAAGTCGCGGGCGTGATCGACGACGTTGGCGCAGGTGTTACTACGTGGAAAATCGGCCAACGTGTCGGCGTAGGCTGGCACGGCGGCCAGGATAATACTTGCCGGGAATGCCGCCGGGGCGACTTCCGCAATTGCCGAAACCTAAAAATTCCGGGGATCAGCTACGACGGCGGATATCAGCAATACATGGTTGCTCCGATCGAGGCTTTGGCCCCAATACCAGACACTCTGAATGACGTCGAAGCAGCGCCACTGCTTTGCGCTGGAATCACCACCTACAATGCGCTGCGCCACAGCGGCGCGTTGCCGGGCGATCTGGTTGCGGTCCAGGGCATCGGTGGGCTGGGCCACCTCGGCATTCAATTCGCGAAAAAGTTCGGATACAACGTTGCGGCCATCGGCCGTGGGTCTGAGAACGAATTCCTTGCGAAGAAACTCGGAGCAAGTGTGTACATTGACAGCGAATCATCCAATGCAGCGCAGGAACTGCAGAAGCTCGGCGGAGCGCAAGTAATTTTGGCAACGGCGCCAAGTTCGAAGGCGATGTCTGCCTTAATTGACGGGCTCGGTTCGAACGGCAAGCTCATGGTGATCGGCGCGGCATTCGATCCGATTGAAGTCACGCCGCTCCAACTTATAAGTGGAAGTCGAAGTATTCAGGGCTGGGCCTCAGGAACAGCAGCGGACTCCGAGGATACTCTTCACTTCGCCGCGCTGAGCGGCGTGCGGCCTATGATCGAAACGTATCCGCTGGAAAAGGCCGGAGAAGCTTTCGCCCGCATGATGAGCGGCAAGGCGCAATTTCGTGTCGTCTTAACAATGTGAATAGACAGCACCCGCACGAAAAACTAATCGCGAGCGTTGGTCACGAGCTCCGCAGAGGCGCAGCTACGCGATGCGTCTCTTCACATCACCATGTTGTGAGCAATGCTCATATGCGCACGATGCCACTCTTGATTTTTGTGATGTGCGTCGTCATCTCACCATTTGCTAAAATGCCTGCCGTGACAAGACGACTATTGCTGGAATCGCTTTCCTCTTTGCCATTGCTTTCGGCACTCTTGGCAACCTCGCAACGTGCTGATGCTAAGCAAGCGTCAACCACGGTCTATGAGCTGCGGATCTATCATGCAGCGCCAGGAAAACTGGCAGAACTGCTGGCGCGCTTCCGCGACCACACCACCAAACTCTTCGAGAAGCACGGAATGAAGAATGTTGCTTACTGGACGCCGACAGACGAACCCGACCGGGGCAATATGCTGGTTTATATTCTTCAGCATCCCAGCCGCGAGGCCGCAGCCGCTAACTGGAAATCATTCCAGGACGACCTGGAGTGGAAGCGCGTGAAAGAAGAATCCGAAGCGAACGGCAAACTGGCGGAAAAAATTGATTCGACCTTCATGGCGCTGACTGATTTCTCGCCACGGTTGAAATAAGGGAATAGTGAGTGTCGTTACCGGGGGCGAGACCCGGATTGCCAGGTTAACCGCCCAGCTCTTGTTCATTGATCTTCAATTCGGGGATGTTCATAAAAACCTGCTGCCATTTCTCGACGTACTTCTGGCCGAACCGTGAGCATTCCCCTTCACGATACTCGCGAAGGACCTTCATGAAAATATCAATTGCGATCGTCGCCGTTAGTCTTACTTTAGTGGAGAACTCTTTCGGGTGCCGAATAGAGTAAAAAGTGATCCGCCCACTTTGAAAGCGGATATGCTGGCCGTAATTCGACGCATGCATCACCTCGGACCCAGGTCCGTAGAGAAATACATATAAGGGCTCTTTGTTAATGTTTACCGCCATATTCCTGAGGTCCGTCACACCAAGAGGTGAATACCAGGCTGGCCTCTCCTCTCCTCCGCCTAGAGATGGTTTTTTCACAGCTTCAAAGAACGCAAGAATGGGGCACCCTCAGTCGTGGTAGTCTCCGACAAAAAAGGAAGTGGATCATCCGCGAAATAACACGGCGGGCTGGCTCGTTCGCTACGAATCAGACTACCTGGCAATCACTACCGTAGTGCAGGAACTACTCAGCTTGGGCAAATCGCGGTCAGCCGCCGTGCGGATCTCGATCCGTTGGCGCTCGCCTCGAATAATCGGACAATAAGAATCAGGTTGTAGCAGCGCGCTCTGAAGGCGTCGCCGTCCCGCACAGCCACCATGGCATGAGTCGCGGAACTCGCAAGGCTGGCACGCCGCGGGAAGCCTGCGGGCTTGCTCGAAGGGCGCGGAATCTAGAATGTCGAGCCCTATCGAGGTCAAATCTGAAAGCGGTTCCCCCCATCCTGGCCAATAAACGCACGGCTGAGTTGTGGCTCTTGGTGTCACTCGCACCGTGCTCACACCACAACCGCCTCGGAGCGGTGGGAGTCCAGCCATCGCGCGCACCAGCGGCTCGCCAATTGCGATTACGGCGGCCTCCTCAAACAGGCGCCGGAACCCTTCCCAATACTCTTCGTAGCTCAGGGCGTAGATGTCCGATCGCACGGCTTGGTACACATTTACTCGCAAAGGAGCGTCAAACTGTTTGGCTACTCGCGCCACATCCGCTAGACGCAGGTAGTTCGACTTCATCATGACGGCGATGATGGTTACAGGTATATGCAACCGGAGACACCGTTCTGCCTGCTGGTGTATGAGTGCCCAATTGCCATCCCCGCGCTGTGCATCCTGCTCGGCTTGTGTCGGGTAATCGAGAGAGAACTCGATGTCATGGAAAGTACTCAGCTCATCATCCTCCAGAACCGCAACACTATGACCGTTGGAAGTGATGGTGAGCTTGACCGGTTTCGTTCGGAGATAGGCAAGTATCGCCTTGAAGTCGGGATGCATGCCGTTCTCACCAGTGCCGAGATTCACCGAGCGCACGGGCAGGCGTTCCATCACCGCCTTCACTTGATCCAGTGAGAGACGATCGGCGCGGGTCGGGTCGCGGTAGCAGAAGGCGCAGGCAAGATTACACTCGTTGGTAAGGCCGAGCCCCAGCGATATACCGGCATCAGGTGTTGCCATGCGAGATTCGGACGAGCAAGATTGGGCTGTGACGTTGTTCATGTAACGTCCTTCATCACCGGACTCCGTCGCCTCCTCAGCTTACGCTCTAGGTCAAGAATCCGCTGGTACTCATCATTTCGGGAAACCGTCGCGGCAAGTAATCCGATACGACCCGTACTTTAGATGTGGGAGTCCACGCGCAGGCGGATTTACCTTCAGAAAAACGTTGCGGCGAATTTTTTGCTTGACAGTAATCCAAGTCCTATTCCAGTATTAATACGTTTTAATGAATGCTTTTTGTACGCTCCATCAGTTTTACGAACTCTCCGCCCCAGTCGAGCATCTTGGGCCTTCAGGAGCCAATCATGAAATCTGTGCGCGTGCTCTTTCTGTTTTTCGCATCCGTGCTTGCCCCCTCCGCGTTCTTACTTGCTCAGGACACAGCCTCGATCACCGGTACCGTAACCGATCCAAGCGGGGCCGCCGTAGCCGGCGCCCAGGTGTCCATCATCAGCGTCGACCAGGGGGTCACACGTACAGCGACGGCAAACAGCAGCGGAGAATATTTGTTTGCCGCAGTGCCGGTCGGTTCTTACAACATGACGGTCGCCGCGCCAGGTTTCAAGAAATACCAGGCAAGCGCAATCAAACTGAATGTTGCCCAGAAAGCGCGCAATGACGTGAAAATGCAGGTTGGAGCTGCCCAGGAATCGATCAACGTTGAAGGCACGAATGTCGCCCAGGTCGAAACGCAATCGTCTGACCTGACCGGCGTCGTGACCGGAAAACAGATCACCCAACTCGAACTGAATGGCCGAAATTTTACTCAGTTGGTTACGCTTGTGCCAGGCGTGAGCAACCAGACTGGACAGGACGAAGGCACGGTCGGTGTCTATGGGAACGTCGCTTTCAGTGTTAACGGCGGACGCACCGAGTACAACAACTGGGAACTCGACGGCGGCGACAACATGGATAACGGCAGCAATGAAACCCTGAATGTCTATCCCAGCCTCGAAGCAATCTCTGAATTTAAGGTGCTCACATCGAACTACGGCGCCCAGTACGGACGGAACGGGTCAGGAACGGTCGAAGTGGAAACCAAATCCGGCACGAACGCCTTCCACGGGAATGTCTACGAGTTTGTGCGCAATGATGCTTTCAATGCTCGCAACTACTTCCAGGACACGGTGCCGCCCTATAAGAAGAATGACTTTGGCTATACCGTTGGCGGGCCGATCTGGAAGAACAAGACTTTTTTCTTCTGGTCGCAGGAGTGGCGACGAGACCGCGTACCGCAACAGAATTTCAATCAGCCGGTGCCGTCAACTCAAGAGAGGTTGGGAGATTTCAGTGACCAGTGCCCAGGAGCGAATTGCCCAAATGTGGGTGCGGATCTTACAGCAGTAGGCTTTAACCCAAGCGACCCCACAATACAGGGGCTACTCAGCGAAATCCCCCTTCCGACTCAGGACAATGGAGCAAATTCGGCGTTTATCTCCTCGCCCGTTCAGCCGACAAACTGGCGCGAGGAGTTAATTAGAGTCGACCATAACCTTACTGACAAAGAGCGTCTCACGTTTCGGTTTATTCACGATTCGTGGGACACCATCACGCCCGTCCCCTTATGGACGAACCAGGGCAGCTTCCCAACAATTCAAACGGCGTTCAAAGGTCCCGGTGTGGCCCTTGTCGCTCGCTTGAACTCTACCTTCTCACCCACTCTCCTGAATGAGTTTGTCTTCAGTTACACCACCGATCACATCATCCTGAACAACGTGGGTAATTGGCAACGGTCGGCCTTTCCAGGCTTTGTTGTGCCGGACTTGTTCCCTGGGAACGGCGATAATATTTTGCCGGGAATCAATCTTGTGACCGACGCTTACGGCGGTGGTTTTGGGGAAGATGCGGGATACATCCCCAATGGTGTCTACAACTCTAACCCAACGTACACATTCCGCGACAACGTCAACAAGATTATAGGTAAACACAGTTTGCAGTTTGGTACCTATGCCGCCGCTGGTCAGAAGAACGAGCTAGGCGGAGAACTCGGCCCAGGATCAATTCCTGGCTATCTTACGTTTGATGATTCGAATGGTACGGTTTCGACCGGGAATGCATTCGCCGATCTTTTGTTGGGTAGAATCTCCAGTTTTGGGCAGCAGGATGTTCGGCTCAAGTACTACAACCGGTATAAGATACTCGAGCCTTATTTCCAGGATGATTGGCATGTTACGAATCGTCTGACTCTCAATCTCGGTCTCCGGGTCAGCTTACTTGGCACTTATCGAGAAAGGAAGAGACAAGCCTACAATTTTGATCCGGCTACGTACGATCCGGCGACCGCTCCGGCGCTCGATGCCTCGGGTGCGCTCGTTCCGTCTGCAACAGCAAACCCGTTTGACGGGATCGTGCAATGTGGAGGTCCAGGCGGCCCGTTCCCTATTGCTGGATTTCCTTCTGCGGCGGTGGGCGGCAGTCCTTATCCCGGTTGCGTAAAGGGACACCTATTTAACCCAGCGCCTCGCATCGGATTTGCCTATGACCCTAAGGGTAATGGTAAGACTGCAATCCGCGGAGGTTACGGGATATTCTTCGAGCATGCTAATGGAAATGAAGGCAATACGGAATCGCTCGAAAACTCATCCCCCTTGGCAAATGCCGCGCAGCGCAACAATATTATCGGTTACTCCGGGACCGGCCAGGCACAGGCTCCATCCCCGCTCAGTGTAACTTCTATTCCCAACAAGGCAGTATGGCCTTACATTCAACAGTGGCACTTGGACGTGCAGCACGAGATACTCAAAAACACAGTCGCGACGGTTTCTTACGTGGGAAGCAAAGGTACTCACCTGAACCGTCAGACGGATCTCAATCAATTGCAACCGGTCTCGTTATCCCAGAATCCCTATCAGCCGGGTGAACCCATCGGTGGGGGTGTAGACGCCAACGGTGATCCACTCCACGACGACTGTGGTACCCTCACAACTCCAAGTGGAGTACCCGTCACAGGACAGGCGGCAATCAACCTCCAAGTCGCGTGCGGAACCAATGCCGATCCGTTCCGACCGTTCCTTGGTTATGGTGACATTGCTCATTTGGAATTCAAGGCTTCTTCGATCTATCATGCCTTCCAAACTTCTGTACGCCGCAGTGTGGGCAGTCTTCAGCTGAGCTTTGCGTATACTTGGAGCCATTCCATCGACGATGCATCTGATCGATTTGACGGAAGCTTCGTTAATTCTTTTGATCCTCGGTCGAATCGCGCAAGTTCAAATTTCGACCAGCGGCACATTCTGAACTTCTCATACGTTTGGGACATACCGTTCTTCAAGAAACCAGGCCTTAGTAACAAGGTTCTTGGCGACTGGCAATTTTCTGGTCTAACCAGCTTCCAGACTGGTTCACCCTTCAGCATTATCGTTTCAAACGACAATGCTGGTGTGGCTAACGGCGTCGGTTCGGCCGCACGTGCCGACATTATTGGCGATCCCCGCGCGGGCGTAGCACAGGATCCAAATGACCTCGGACCACAGATCTACAACCCCAGCGCGTATGCCTTGCCGCGCGGACTAACGTTCGGCGACTCTGGCCGAAATAGTCTGAACAACACCCATTGGACAAACTTCGACATGGCCCTGTTCAAGCATTTCAAAATCACTGAGAGCATGTCTTTCGAATTCCGGGCCGAGGCATTCAATATTTTCAACCACACGCAATGGCAGCCAATCGCCGGAGACTCCGGCTCCGCCGCAGGAAATTTGGGAGAGAGCAACAATACCCTGAGCAGTCCGCCCGATCCCACGAGTGGCTTCCTGCAAGTCACAGATGCGCACAATCCGCGCATTCTGCAGCTTGGAGCGAAGTTCATATTTTGAGCCTCACATGTGAGAGAAAACTCTGATTATTATGGAACGGCTTTTTGCCGCTCCAGGGAATCTAGTTATCTGAAGCTATGCCAGATCTGGCAACGTACTGACACGAGTGTAGGCCCACGATTTCGTGAAAGCCAAGTTCGCCGTCCTCAAGGTCCGGGCGACTGGACGAGTTCCGGATCCTCCACATTGTTGTCGAACGTCTGCTGGTCGCGCTTTAATTCGGCGCCGGAAATGCTGCGTAACTTCGTTATTTCTGTTTGTGCTTCCTGCTTGCGGCCGAGTGCTAGAAGAATACGCCCGCGCAAATAATGTACGCTGGTACTCTGTGGAGCCAACTGCACGGCCGCATTCGCCTCCGACAGAGCTCTGGCATTCTCGCCTTCGTCCTTATAAATGCGAGCAAGATAGTAATGAGAGCTGGCTAGTGTTGGATCCAAGTGCAGCGCGTGCTGAAAATATTCGGCAGCTTGCTTCGTCTGCTTTAGCTCGAATTCAATTACTCCCAGTTGGTCATAGTTATAAGCAACATCCGGTTCAATGCGCGAGTCTGCGAGAAACTCAGCACGCGCTTGATCGAAGTCGCGTTTCTTCAAGTACGCCCGGCCAATATTGAAATGGACAAAGGGCAACCCTGGCGAAGCTGCCGCAGCAAGTTGCAATTCTTTAATGGCATCGTCGTACTGGTCGCGATTCAAGTGGGCTTTTCCCATCAGCAGATGGAACTCCGCGGTATTACCACCGATGGCAATCAATCGTGTCATGGCGCTCTGCTCAATCTCGGGCTGTTTCGCCTTCCAGGCAGCGATTGCGAGCACATACAAGAATGTCAGATCGCCTGATTCCGCAGCCTCAAGGGGCTGCAACGTCTTGACCGCTTCGGGATACTTCTGGGTGAAGAAATAGCATAGTCCGAGCAGATAGCGCGCTTGCGTCGAGTCTGGGACATCGCGCACCACCGATTCGAACGCAGGGATTGCCTCGGGATATTTGCTCTGCCGGAAATAAGCGAGCCCAATATTTAGCCTGATCCCATTCAGCCGCGGATCAATTTGTTGAGCGTGTTTCAGCGCGCGCAGCGCCGAATCCCACTGTTTCTCACGCATGTAGACCACCCCGAGATTGGCGAACGCCGCCGCAGAGCGCGGGTCCATGCGGGTGACGCGCAGAAAAGAAGCTTCGGCTCGTTTCAATTCACCTTTTTCCAATTCCATCTGGCCTTGCCGGAAGACTTCGGCAGGTCCAGCAACCCCGGACTGTGCCCCTCCATGTCCCAGATTTTGTGGGACGCCGTAAGCGAGCACGGTCGCGATGACCGTGGTCAACGAAAGCGGCAGAAGTATCCTCTGAAACATTCGAGAAGCGTCTGGCACAGGCGTGAGTCTCGACTCTAGTGTCGGCCAACGAGGTCACGAATTCAAGAACCGCGCTCCAAATACAGCGCGGCTCCGGACCGAAACGTGGCCGGGAGGTGGCTCAGTAGTAGCTAATGCTGATAGCGCATCGCAGTGAGGCGGGCGAGATTTCAAAAGGCTACTTTCGAAATACCGACAGTCAGTGCCACGAGCTGCGACAGGTTGCTCTTGTATTTTCTGGTTACGTGGAAATCTCTGCCCACGAGGGTACGCAGTAGATAATCGCCTGAGGGCAAAGGCTGCACGTCTTTAATCACGCTCATATTGACAACCACTGAGCGATGGACTCTGATAAAATCAAAGGGTTTGAGCTTTTCCTCTATGTCACTCATCATCCCGCGCCGCATCCGGAAGAAAAATTCTGGACCCACTTGGGACTGGCACGCGGCTACACAGCCGTGGGCGACAAGAAAAATGCCATAGCGCACTGGGAGATCGTTCTGCGCAACGTTCCTGCCAATATGAGCAACCGTACCGCAGCCTTCGAAGAGGCGCTGAAAAAACTGAAACAAAGCAGCTAAGCAGAGAAATGGACGCGGCATCGCCCTTGATGTGTCCCACTCTACTGTTTAGTAAATTATTTATTATAACTAACTTAGAGTGTGGAGGCGGCGGGAGTCAAATGGAGAACTATTGCCGTGATTGCTATTTATGGAGATGAAAGTTCGGATGAGTAGGAATGCGGTAGAAAGCAATCTGCCCTGCCGTCAGCACAGCCAATTGTTCTTCTGCCGGGGAGATCGCAAACGTTTGCACGGCAGGCACCGTAAGTAAATTGTTTACTACGAAAATGCACTGCCCAGTTCTTGCGCTGTAGAGAGCAATTCGCTCACTCTGCAAATCAGATGGGTGGAACGCCAAAGACAGCGACTGCTTTGCCTGGGCAATTCTGATGGCGAAAATGTTGCCGTTTGCATTTCCACCGGCGGTATGCTCAATGGTCTGCGAGAAAAAAACTCCCTTCAACAACACCTTACGATTTCGCAAGACGCGGAACCACTTATCCCCTTGCCGATCACACCCGACAATAAAGAGCACGGGGCCGGCCAGGCTTTGAAGGGATGGCGGACACGTGGACCTCGCTTGGGCAAGGACTTGTCTTTCGCCAGTCCAGCTATATTTCACTATGCGCCATTGGTTTTCGCCAATCATAAACACACGAACTTCGCCGTCATCTAACAACACCGGAAAAGCTGATCGAGAAGAGCGCATGACTCTTGTCAGCGGATGCAAGTTGGAGTCGAGTATCCTAACTTCGAGGTCTTCTTCCGGCTCACGGCCTTCTGCTTCTTGCAGCTGACGATGGATTTCTGGAGTGTGCCGCTCGTTAGCAACTCCAACTGCGAAATATGTAGATGAGGGCGATGTGCGGACAAAAGCCAGCGGCGCACCAAGCGAGATTTTCTGCCGCTGCTCGAGACCGGGGCCATATACGCGCAGCTCGTCGCCCGCGTGAACCAATACCATGTCTTTCCCGAGCGGCCACAAGTACTGTGCGGAGTCAGGTACTCGCCAGTCAACACTCCTTACCACTTGCCTGGTCACGAGATCCACGAGTACAGCTCGGATAATTCGAAGTCTGGAAAAGGAGATTGCCTCGGAGTTAGTGCGCCTCACCAGCAGGTGCGGATCGAAGGTGAAGAGAAGCTGCTTTGGTCCTAAGAAAGCCATTCCCGCGTGAAAATCGAAGCGCGACATCTCAAGGTTGGCGGGAGGAGGAGAGTATCCTAGACCCTTCAGTGGCAGAATCAGGTCAGCATCCTGAGTCTCGGGTTGACTTTCTTCGAAATCAACATGGCAAGAGGGAGGGACGCATACCTCAGTTTCATCTGCGATCTTCGGTGGATCTGGAAGTGCCGGCTCCACCTTTGTAGTTGCAGTTGAGGCGACGGTTGCTGGCGTCGCGGTACCTGGCCCGCCGCCAGATTTGGCAACCGAAATGGGAACCAGCACGAATTGCGTTCCAGCGTCCAAGCGCAGTTCACGGCCGGCAGAAGACAGGATCGAACTGCCCTCGGGACCTGTTCCAACGGTCAGTCTCAAGTGAGAGATGCCGACTACTTGTCCCGGCTTGAGTTTCTTTGGTGCCGCGGCGCGCTTTCGATTGACATAGGCGGTGCGAGAAGGTTCGTTGGTCACAGTCTCTGCAGCTTGGGTCACACTTCGAGTACCGCCATTCAAAGTAAGGCCGACGGCGTCACTAAGGGCTTGCCGCTCTTGTCCCTGCTCTAAAGTCGGGTCGCCTCCGAGATCAGCCGAGACGATTGCTACGATCTTCAGCGGTAGAGGCTTCATAGCCGGCCCTCCGCATTGCCCATTGTCAAAGAGGACTGCGACTTCTGAAATCTTCTCGGTTTTCGAATAAGGCCTTCGAAGGATGATTCGGCCTTGAACGATATCACCGGGCCGTAACTCGCAAGACGAGTTTTTCCACCCCATCTGTACTCGAGCCAAAACCGAGTCGCCGATGCTGACTTTGCTGGCTTCCAGACGTTTTACAAGTTCGGCTTGAATTGGCGTGACAGGACTTTCAGTCACAACCTGCGGAATCCCCGACCACATTCCTGGCCACGCTATGAAGATGAGCCAATGCCAAATCGAACGAGCTTCCATCTTTATTCCCAAACAGCGATCATGGAACCGATGATCTGCGCAATGTTATCCCAGAAAGCAACCGGAAGAAATACAGAGCGGTTTAACGCTTAAGAAGGCTCGTTATGGCGACGACCTGCCACGACGAGGAGTAGCCAGCAACAGCAGACGAACTCCTCGCGCGCGGTTTTACTTTACCAGTGCACGCCGAACGTGATCGGAGCGTATGTGGAGTCGCGGCCGTGGGCGGTGAGCATCTGGTGGTATCGTGCCTCGGCAAAGAACTTGAGTTGGCTTTGGCCAGTGCGGAAATCGACGGGCGTGTTCAGCGCAGCCCACGGCTGCTTCATCGATTCCGATGCAAACATCTTTATTTCTGATTGGAACCACACCGGCGGAGTCACGAAACTCACCAAGCTCAGAGTCTGAATCTTGCAACCGCGTGGTGCGATCGAGTGTCGTTCGGATTGGGAAAAGAATGAGCTGGAAATCTTTTGGCAGAACGCTCAGATGGATGGGGCCGATCTCAGTGCTGTTTGCAGGCCTCTGGGTGCCGGTTCGGGGCCCAGTCCGGCCCGCAGCACCGTCTTCGCAACGAAAGACCAGCACCCCTTACACTGGCGATCTCTCCATCTTGATAACGGGTTCCGATTTGTGAGCTGGGTTTGTTTTCATGCGCCAGTTTGGTTCTGGGCGTTGATGTTTCTAGCTTTTCCGGTATAGCCTACAGTTCGTGGCCCAACCAAGCAGCCAGCAAATACGAAGAGCCCTCGCGGGCTTAATTGTCCTTACGTTGTGTCTTGCGGGCGTTGGCGGCCGCAAATATTGCTTCGTCGCAACGGCACTTGCCCAGGCTCAGGATTGGGAACCTTCGATCCGCAAGTTTGAAGAGCAAGACAAGGTCAATCCTCCCAAATCGGGCGGCATCGTTCTCACAGGCTCTTCGAGTATCGCGCGCTGGGAAACGCTTGTGGATGAAATGAAGCCCCTCGATGTCATCAATCGGGGTTTTGGCGGCTCGCAGTATTCTGACCTTAACCAATACGCGAAACGAATCGTCATTGCCTATCAACCTCGTGCGGTCGTGGTTTATGAGGGTGACAACGACCTCGCCGCTGGATCTTCCAAGACACCGGAATCAGTTGCCAATGACGCGCAGGCATTCGTCCAAATCATTCACTCCGTGTTGCCGGAAACTTGGATCTACATTCTTTCCATCAAGCCATCCCAGTCGCGGTGGAACGAGTGGCCCAAAATGAAGGCAGCAAACGGTCTGATTCGGCATTTCGCCAGCACGCAGAAACGGGTCCAGTACATCGATGTCGCTTCTGCTATGTTCGACACCAAGGGTAACCTCCGCGCCGACCTTTTCGTCGAAGACGGCTTGCACCCAACGCAGAAGTGTTATGCATTGTGGACGTCCATTATCAAACCCGTACTTCTCCAGCGATTTGGACTCGCTAAGAAAGTTAGCCAGATACCCCCAGAACGCCGTGGTTTCGCTTTGACATTGAAGACCTGGCGGTCGTTTCAGCTTGGAGCAAGCACATTCGCTGCGCAGCTCCCCACAAACAGACATCCAGCCGGTTGGATATTGGGACCGGCGGTGTGAGAAGATGCTAAACTCGGGCAGTCGGCGCTTAATGCCATCGTTGGTTTCCCGCCAATTTGCTTTACATTGCCGGTTGATTGCCCGGTTCGTAGCCATCCGAACCATCTGTCTGTCGCTGCTTGTAGGCGCCGGCGCCGCACAGAATACCGAACCGGCGCAGACTCAAGGCCAGCAGAGCGGCACGAGCACTGGCGTCGCGCACGCTCCCGTTAAAGACGCGCTGTCCCGTCCCATTACGGCGGGCGGGTTTGTGGATAACGCGCCGGTCATCTTCTCAGATATCACCCGTACCGCTGGCCTGGATAAATTTCACCATAGGTCCGGTACTCCCGACAAAAGCACCATTCTAGAAACGCCTGGCTCCGGTGTGGCCCTCCTCGACTATGACAATAATGGATGGCCCGACATTTATCTGCTAAACGGCTCAACATTTCCCGCCCTGAAGGGCAAGGAGGCTCCGCCGAGGGCCATGTTGTTCCACAACAATCACGATGGAACTTTCACCGACGTAACTGACAAAGCTGGAGTGGCCAACGAGCGATGGGGCTTTGGCGTTGTGGTCGGCGATTACGATAACGATGGCTGGCCCGATATCTATGTTTCCAATTTTGGCAAAAACCGGCTCTACCACAACAATCACGATGGCACGTTTACCGATGTTGCGGAAAAAGCTGGAGTTGGACTGGGAGGATGGTCAACCGGCGCGACCTGGGGCGATTACGACCACGATGGTTTCCTCGACCTCTTTGTCCCAGGTTATGTAATATTCGATCCCGACAATCCGCCCATCGCGGGCAAAGGAAACTTGCCGTCCGGATTCTGCCAGTTTCGCGGGATCAACGTGATGTGTGGTCCGCGCGGCTTGCCGGGCGAAAGCGATCATTTGTTTCACAACAACGGCGACGGGACCTTTACCGACGTGAGTGTGAAGGCCGGCGTCTCTGATCCCAGGGGTTATTACGGTCTAGCATCGGTTTTTGTTGACGTGGACGACGACGGCTGGGTTGATTTACTGGTCGCCAATGATTCTGTACCGAAGTACCTGTACCGCAATAAGCGTGACGGGACATTCGAGGATGTTAGCTATCTCTCGGGATTTGCCCTGAGTGACGAGGGCCGCGAGCAGGCGGCGATGGGAATTGCGGTGGGTGACTACACCCGCGACGGGAAGGTGGACTTTTGCATCACGAATTTTTCCGACGACTACGACACTTTGTACCGAAATGACGGAGACAGCAGCTTCACGGACGTGAGCTTTGCGGCTGGTCTCGCCAATGTGACCATTCCGTTTCTCGGCTGGGGAACGGGTTTTCTGGATTATGACAACGACGGGCTGCTCGACCTTTTTTTTGCAAATGGGCACGTTTATCCTGGCGTGGACAAACAAGATTGGGGTACGACCTGGGCGCAGCGCCCGTTGTTGCTTCGTAATTTGAATGGCTCCAGGTTCGAGGAGGTCGTCCCTGCCACAGGCAGCGGGCTGGCGGTCGTGGTTTCCGCACGCGGCGCGGCATTTGGCGATCTGTTCAACGACGGCCACACCGACGTAGTGCTGAACGTGATCGATTCCACACCCGTACTTCTACGCAACGTCGTCAAGAATTCCAATCATTGGTTAACGTTAAAATTGGTCGGCGGCCCGAGGAGTCCGCGGGACGCGATCGGGGCGAAAGTATTCGTCACAACGGGGACAATCCGGCAGCGCGGGGATGTTTTTAGTGGCGGGAGCTACGCTTCCAGTTCCGACCAGCGTGTGCACTTCGGATTGGGTGCGGCCACGAAAGCTGATAAGGTGCAAATCTTCTGGCCGGACGGAGTGAAAGAAGAGATCAAGATTCCGGCAATCGATCGGATTGTTACCGTTGTGGAAGGCAAAGGAACTGTGGAGCCGTGAAGCTTGAGCCAGCCCGACAAAACAGTCTGGTAGCCCTGACGCTCCTGGTATTCTTCTTGATTGCCGCTTCGGCCCGGTTCGTTACACCGCAAGAGCGCAGTGAGCCAGCGGCAACACCTTCCAGTTCTACGGAATCCTTTGTTGATATCACGCAGCGGCTGGGCATTAACTTCCAGTACCGCGCATCCCATACCTCCAGGAAGTACCTTCTCGAAACGATGGGAGCGGGGGTCGCGTTGTTCGACTATGACAACGATGGACGCTTGGACATCTATTTTGCAAATGGCGCACCTTTAGCCGATCCCACTCCAAGAGGAACAGTCCCACACAAGACAGATCCGCAATACTGGAACCGTCTCTACCATCAGAAGCCGGACGGAACGTTCGAGGACGTCACGGAAAAAGCCGGCCTGCAAGGCACAGGATACGGAATGGGCGTCGCTGTGGGTGACTACGACAACGATGGATTCGAGGACCTTTACGTCACCGCCTACGGCGGGAACAGACTCTACCACAATAACGGCAATGGCACGTTTACGGATTTGAACGCGGCGGCTGGCGTTGCAGGAGGCGGCTGGGCCACCAGCGCGGCATGGGTCGATCTGGACGGCGATGGGTTCCTGGATCTGATTGTGCTGCGCTACCTGGATTGGGATTTCGACGATATCTGGTGCGGCGAGCACAAGGAAGGATACCGGTCGTATTGCCATCCCGATTACTTCAAGCCAATTTCTCCGCTTGTTTACCATAGCAATAAAGATGGAACGTTCACCGAGGTCGCACGGAAGCTGGGCCTCGGCAAACCAGGAAAGGGCCTTGGCGTGGCGCTCGCGGACTATGATCGCGACGGTTATATCGATCTCTTTGTCGCTAACGACTCCATGGTCGAGTTTCTCTATCACAACAAGGGAGACGGCATGTTCGAAGATGTAGGTCTCGCGTCCGGCGTTGCCGTCGATATAGATGGGCGTACCTATGCCGGGATGGGGGTGGATTTCGCCGACTACAACAATGATGGCTCGCCTGACATCGTGGTAACCGACTTGGCGAATCAGCGCTACGCGCTTTACCAGAATAATAGCGACGGCACATTCACCTATGCCAGTCAAACACTAGGAATTGCACAGATGACGCTGTCTCACTCTGGTTGGGGCGTCCGCTTCCTCGACTACGACAACGACGGCTGGGAAGACCTCTTGATTGCTCAGGGGCATGATCTCGATACCATTGAACTGGATCATCCCAATCTGCATTACCGTGAACCGATGTTGCTCGCCCGCAACACAGGACACGGATTTGCAGATGTTTCCGGGCAATCGGGAAGCGTCTTCGGTCAGGCCTGGGTTTCGCGTGGTATGGCCACCGGCGACCTGGATAATGACGGCCGGCTCGACGCTGTCGTAACCACGAATGATGGCCCCGTCCACATTCTGCACAACGAGACTTCAACACGAAACCATTGGATTCTGCTGAAGCTGGTCGGCCACAAGAGCAACCGTGACGCGATCGGAGCGGAGGTCACTCTGGTGACAAGTACCGGGTCTCAGTACGCAACCGTTTCGACCGCCGGCAGCTATCTTTCCTCAAGCGACAAGCGCGTCCATTTCGGGCTCGGGCAAGACAGGACAGTTCAGAAAATCGAGATTCGCTGGCCCAGTAGGACAAGACAAACGCTCAAAGATATTCCCGCTGATCAGATGTTCCAGATCGACGAGCCTACCGCCCCATCTGCGCCACAGAAACCATGATTGCGTGCCGCGCCAGCCCGGGCTTTTTGCTGTCCTTGGTGATGGTCTGGACTTTTTGTGGACTTCGCTGTTCCGCACAATCCAGCAGCGACTTTGATCGTGGTCTGGCGGAATTTCGCGCCGGAAACTATTCCTCCTCTGCGGCGCTACTTGCCAGAGCTGAGGCTGCCTCTCCCGGCAGGACGGATGCGCTTCTTTATCAGGCGAAAGCGCTAGTGCACCTGCAGGACTTTGCTGGAGCCGATAAGACGCTGCGTGGCTACCTTCACTCGCATGGTGATTCTTCTGACGCGCTCTATATGCTGGGGTTCGTTCTGAACCGCGAGAACCGGCCCGCCGAGTCGCTTGCGTCGTACACTCAGGCTGCAGCAATCACGCGCCCCACTTCTGATGATCTGAAAGTGGTTGGCCTGGACTATGTCCTGCTCAATGATTATGCCGATGCTATTAGATGGCTAGAGAAAGCAGTTGAGCTCGACAACAAAAATAAGGACGCCTGGTACTATCTGGGCCGGGCTTACTATACGAAGGCCCGCCTCAGCGAAGCACGCAAGGCGTTTCAAACAATCCTTGATCTCGATCCTTTCAACGCCAAAGCCGAAAACAGCCTTGGTTTGATTCTGGAAACCGAGGGTAAGCCGGCCGCCGCTATCGAAGCTTATCGCAAAGCTATCGCATGGCAAGAACAGAACTCCCAGCTTAGCGAGCAGCCTTATGTGAATCTTGGAAATTTATTGGCCGAACAAGGTCGCTCTCAAGAAGCAGTCCCCCCGCTCGAACAAGCCGTGGCGTTGGCCCCGAGCAACGCCTTTTGCCACCTGACCCTCGGAGTGTACTACCGTAAGGCCGGCCAGATGGAAGGCGCGCAACGCGAACTGGAGCGAGCCACTCAGCTTGAACCTGATAACGCGGTGGCCCATTATCAGCTCGGGCGATTGTATAAACAGATGAATAGTTTGGACCGTGCTAAGGCAGAGTTCGATCGCGCCGCCGAGTTGAAAACACGTGCAGCCGGGCTGAGTTCCCCTCCATTGGCTCACTGATCTGGTGAGTCTTGCAACTATCCGGCAAGACAGACTCTCTTAATTACGTGCAACCTGTTGCTCGCTGGTTCTAACTGCCGCAAAATTACCCCGACGTAGGTAAACGTCAGGTTGACGAGGTGCCCCAATGCAGTTGACATAGGTGGTCGGTCGTTGTGCAATATGACTGTGAAGCGGTCGAAACTGGTCATCTTGGCGGTCTCGATTCTTGTCGTGCCACTGCCGCGGGCACAGGTTGGATCGACTGAAGAAAACACAGCGACTATGTCTGACCGAGAACAGCGTGGCCTTCGTGGCCCCGTTAAATCATGTACCGAAGAGAGCACCTATCCCGGCATGACAGATGCCGACGGCAAGACCTATCCGAAAGTTTATTCGGAATATACGACGGAATACGATGCGGATGGCCGCGTAGTGGCTAGCCGTAGCCGCAACTCTGATGGCTCACAATGGGTTGTGCGTTATGGGTATAACGCTTCCGGTCGGTTGCTACAGACCGCCTCTGGAGTTGAGGGAAAAGCACTCGCTGAGACTACATACTCTTACGATCCGCAGGGCAGGCTCCGGAGCATTAGTGGTGATGGTACATCCGACAGCCCCGTTTCTTTTCGTCACGACGAGCGGGCAAGGAAAATTAAGATACAAATCTCACGTTCAACGGACTACCGTCCCAACACCGCAATCGCTGGGTCTCCGTTCGAGGTTGCAGACAGGGCACCGAACCTACCGGGTGGAGGAAGCGCGACCACCATTTACGACGAGCATGATCGGGCCAGGGAGGTCCAAGTGCGTGATGCCAACGGCGAGTTGGTGAACCGGGCACTACGCACACACGACGCACAGGGCACGTCATCGAAGAGAAGCAGATTCTGGACACTCCCGAGACGATGATTCCCTCCGAAGTCCGTGCGAAGATGCTAGAGGAATCCGGTCTTCCCGCTGATCAGCTACGGCAAGAGTTACGTGCGCAACTTACAAAGCTCATGGCAGGCCGGTCCGAACCATACTCGGTTTCCTATCGCTACGACTCCTATGGCCGCGTGAACCACACGAGTCGCCGAATTTTCAACCATGCAGAGGAAATCGAGACTACTTACAACGAACACGGGGACACAGAGTCAGAAATTACGCGGGGCAAGCCATTGGGTGCAAAAACTGATCCAAACACTCCCGCCCCTTCGTTGCCTCCCTATTCCGAAGTTCGCTATTCCTATCAGTATGATCAGCACGAAAATTGGATAGAGAAGATAGTCTTGTATCGCTCCAGTCCCGACGGCACATTCCAGTCATCAACCGTGATTAAGCGTACCTCGGCGTACTACTGACCGCATCGGAATCCCGCCGTATTACCTCTGCATGGCCCACGCTGCGGGAGTGAGTTCAGGAAGTCGTCGTATCGGGACGCGGGTCGAGTCCGGGGGGAGAACCGCCGCAATAGCCCCAACGGCTCTCGGTATTGTTTTTTGAGTACGCGGAAAGATTACGAGTCTATTTCCGCTGATTCTGTGGCGGAGATCCCTCTGCCGCGTCCGGATGTCGTTCCCGGTACTTCTCAAGTTCATGCTGCGATTTTTTCGCTCCCTCATCCTTGAGCTGTTGGTAGGTCGCCATGGCATTTCGAGCTTCATCCATGCGATGCAGACGGCGGTAAGCGGTCCCGAGTTGGAACCAAGCCTGTTCGGCAATCTCGGGTTCGGTGTCGCTCTTAACCGCGCGTTCAAAGTGCTCCGCAGCAGCGGCGTCGTTCCCCAACAGCATCTCGGCGCGGCCCAGGTTGTAATCAAGATGCACAAGTCCGGGCTTCTCTTTCTGCGCGGCCTCGATTAGTTCTTTGCCTTTGGCTCCATCTCCCTTTTCGACTTCGATGGCGCCGAGCTTGTAGGTCGCAAGCACGTTGTGAGGGTCGAGCTCAAGTTCGCGGCGAAAGGCTTCCTCCGCTTCGGGGATCTTGTTTACTGCACGGTATTCCGTCCCCAGTTCCTCGTGAAGGCCCGGCTGTGTGGGAGCGAGCTTGATTGCCGTCTCATACTCTCCAATCGCTTCGGCATGGCGCTCAGCCTCGGCATTCGCCTGCGCCAAAACCCGATGCACCAGCCAGGAATCGCGGTTCGCTTTGAACATCTCGGCATAGCTGTTCTTCGAGACCAGCAAATGCGCTCTGCCGCGATGATACAAAATGTCCTGATCGTCGGGCTTCAGCTTGGCGGCCTTGTCGAGTGCTTCCGCCGCATCTTCGGGACGGTCCTGCGCCAATCGCACTACACCTACCCACATCCAGGCGTCAGCATCTTTGGGATAGGCCGTCGCTTCCTTCTGCACGGCGAGGACAGCTTCATCCAAATGATTGAGCCGGAATTCAGCGATGCCTAAGAATAGGTTGGCGCCATGCAGCCGCGGCTTCAGTTTCAACGCCTGACGCAAACTGACACTGGCCTCATCGTATTTGCCGAGTTCTTCGTCAACCAGGCCGAGGTTGAAATGTGCCTCAGGGAAGGCCGGTTGGCGCTTCACAGCCGCAGCAAATCCGGCTGCTGCTTCCTCGAGCTTTCCTTCGCGCATGGCCTGCGTGGCCTGAATGAATTCGGGCGGAACGGCAGAGGTTTGGGCTGCGCACAGGCCAGTCGCTATGGAAAGGAACAGCCAGGCGAATCCTAAAGGAGCCATGAAGAGGGGAAAACTGGTGCGGGAATTAGATCTACTAACTGCAGTTGGGAATACAACCGGCACCATCAAATTTTATACTTTCAGAACGCAATAAAGACGCATACCCTCCTGCCATACCGGGCAGGAGGGTTCCTGTTGACTGCGTTTTCCCTCAGAACTCGTAACGTAGTGCCAGTTGAATCTGCCTCGGGCCGTTGATTACGCCGTGGCCGCTCCCGCCCGGCACGCCGAAATACTGATCTCCTGGCCAGCCGTCGACGCCGCCAAAGGTATGCCGGTTGAAGGCATTTGGGATATCGGCCTTGAACAAGATGTCCTGCCCCTCCCGAATGCTAGTTCGTTTGATGATGGCAAAATCCTCATTCATGTATCCCGGGCTTCGCCACCAGGAGACGGCGGTGGGAAAGCTTCCAAAAACGAAGCCTCCCCCGGTTGCCAGGGAGGCAGCACTTGGGTCCACAAAAGCTCCGCAATTGACCGTCTGTGGCGCAGAAGGAACATTAGGGGCGTACAAACCGTTCGTTGCTGTGCAGCCGCTATTCCAGCCAGCATCCAATGCTGGAGACCATTTCGCTGGATGTGCGAGAAACACGGCCTGTCCGGGGACTTGACTGAGCCGGTAATTCCCGCCGCTATATGGATTTGCGGTAACAAATTGGTTAATCACCGTGGGAGATCCTGCCTGATAGCGATGGATTCCACTGACCTGCCATCCGCCGGCAATCTTGCTGGCTACTCCATGGCGCAGATATTTTTTACCGGATCCAAAGGGTAGTTCGTAAAGATAGCTCAGCACGAACGCATGCGGGATGTCCTGATAGCTGACTGCTTTTTCGCCCCGCAGGTTATAGGGATTCTGTGCACCAAAGACCTGGGAATTGAAGCCGGTAAGGGTAGAGAACGAAGAGTCCGCGTCCGTAATCGTCTTCGAGTAGGTATACGACGCGAGCAGGTTCAGACCATTCCGGAACCGGCGCTCAACCGATGTCTGCAATGCGTTGTAGGTGGACTGGCCAAGATTTTCCAAGCAGCAATTCGTAGTGATGTATCCGTACTGCGGGAAAGGCCGCAGCAACTGACCGATGGTGGCGTTCGATCCCCAACCTGGCACGAACCAGGAGGGCACTGTTACGCCGAGACCGGCTAGAATCGGCTGCGCTTGAGGATCAGTGACCAATAAGTTGAGGTTAGCACCCAGGCTATTAGTTGCAGGATTCGGCGTATTGACCTGGGCGAGATTCGATCGGAGACGAGTTCCGTGCTGTCCCACGTATCCAATGGCAAATATTAAATCTGCTGCAAATTGGTGTTGAATCTCTAATTGCCAGTTCTGAACCATGCCGGGCCGATTGTATTCGGGCGCGACATAGGTGACAGTGTTGTTGGTAAAAGTGTTCAGGGTAGGATCCCGCGTGTCGCTGGGCAGGGCGAACGAAGGAAATCCGGCGTCTAGTGACTGCACAGGGGTGAAGTTGTCCGGATTCTGGAAATTCGGGTTGGCGGTGGTGCCGCTGCTCAGGTTGCCTCCGAAGTCGGAATACGTGAGGGGAGCGTAATAGATACTGTACCCGCCACGGACCACGGTATCGTGGACGAAGTCGGGCGAATAGGCAAA
>WNFY01000274.1_pt1 | contig 43230 bp, 82 predicted proteins | sample 5400091 | NCBI WGS metagenome assembly WNFY01 (sample SAMN13153364, study PRJNA577476) | soil metagenome | isolation source: 60 cm soil or saprolite under grassland replicate 1 | place: USA:California | collected 2016-06-15 | reverse complement strand
AGGTCAGCGCCGTACAGGTCAGCGCCGTACAGGTCAGCGTCGCGCAGGTCAGCGCCGCGCAGGTCAGCGCCGCGCAGGTTAGCGTCGATAACCGCCTCTTTCAGAGTCGGTTTGTCTGATTCGTAGATTACGGAACCAGTGACCCAATTTAGGATCTTGATTGTTGCGTTTACTTTTGTCATGATTTCTCCTTATAGATTTTAATCGCTATATATGGGGCTCAACTACCAAATTGAACCCGCGGCACTTTATTTGCGCCGCTATCGGCCTTAAACAATGTACGCTCTTTGAATCCGTACATGTTAGCAAATAGATTGCTCGGAAAGCGTTGTGTCTGAATGTTATATCTCGTCACTGTGTCGTTATATTTATCGCGGGCGCTCGCGACACCATTCTCAGTCTTGGACAGCTCGCCGATCAATGACTGGATGTTAGCACTGCTCTTTAGGTCGGGATAATTCTCGGTAATTACTAGCAGTCTGCTAAGCGCTGATTCGGTACTACTTGCAGACTTTGCCTGGTCGTCAGCACTCCTTGACCCTGCATACTGGCTACGCGCCTGAGCTAAATCGCCAAATACCTTTTGTTCTTGCAATTGTGAACCCTTTACCGAGGCAACCAGATTGTCGATCAGATCGAGCCGTCGCTGATATTGAGTTTCTACCTTCGACCAGGCCTGATCCACGCCATTTTTTGAAGTCGTCAGAGAATTATATGAACCGGCAAATATCGCGCCTACAATGAGTAGAACCAGGAGTACGCCCCCGAGAACTGATACAGTAACAATTGCTTTCTTATTCTTCATCGCTAATCATTCCTTGTCATAAATTTATATACGCCATAACACAGCCCACCGATTACCAAGAGGCCGATAATCACCATCATGAACCATGCGCCCCAATAGACGTCGTCTCCGCCCTCCTCCGCCGTTTGCACCTCCTTGCCGTCTGGTTGCACGACAGATACTTGCTGGTTGCCGTTGTGCGTCGCGATATAATACCAGGGCAACCAGCTCCAGCCGCTTAGCCCGCTGTCGTGATAATAAACAACTGATCCCTGCGGAGCGCTATAGCCCTTGAAAGATGGACTATAGTCATCACCGACAACTCCCTTTGAAGTGCTGTATGTCTTGTTACTTGGAGCCTTTGGGCTTGTCTTAATCGTTTGGCCAGAGCTTGATTTGAATGATCCTCCAGGCTTGGTTGTTGATGATCCCGAGCTGGATGATTTGCTATTGGAGCTACTCGAGGATCGGCCACTGGATGAACTGCGTCCACCACTGCTAGTAGCTCCTTTCGCGAAATAAGTGTAATTATTCATCTTTGATTCCTCTGGAGCTATTACTCCCTTTAATTTGATCTGTTATTTCCCGATGGTGCGGACGACACATAAATCGAACATTATGCACGTCCATCTTCAATTGCTGGTGCGATCCCCGCTTCTTGATATGATCCACGTCCAGATTCGAGCTAACTGTGCACCCTCGCATAGTGCACACGTAGCCGACCCTGGATGTCAGGTAGGGGATCGCCACCTTATCGCGCCAGACCTCGTACACCTTGGTCGCCTTGCCCTTTTTGGGGATCGGTTTGTAGGTCTTTTTGAGACAATCTGAGCATTTGTTTTGCAGAGTGGTATACGCTACCATCTTTGAGCCACACAGTTTGCAGACGCGCTCTATCACACTATTGTTTTCTTCCTGACAATCGACTTGAACAACTTCAGTCGCTTATGATAAACGATCCGCAAGCTGGACAGCAGCACCATTATCGGGTCGTAATCCAAGTGCTCGAAATGCAACTTGTATTTGTCCAGCTCAGACTTATTCATTATGTTCAGCCACTTTCTTGTTCTCGACCTTCTTCTTAAGTTCATTAACGGCATCGGATGCCTTAGCGAAGGTATTGGCCTGCTCAACGATCTTGTCGCGAACTTCTTTATCGACACCCAACTGATGGAGATAGCCCCGAATAGCAATGAGTTGCTTGCCGGTAGGTGGATCCATAGTTGCCATAACTTTATCCTCGGTGGATATCGATGAAGGATTCCACTTGGAAGGTGTCTTTGCGGGCTTGGTCGAGTTGTCCATGGTGTCGGCGTCTTTGGTATCGTCGATACAGAACATGCCGTTTAGGGCGTACTTGCGGGCGTAGGAGCTAGCTGATCCAGTGACCTGTGCCTCGTCCATACCTTTCTTAGTCTCAGCTTCGCGAGCATACGCTGTCGCCGTCTCGCATTGCGTGCCATCCCAGACCTTCACGCACGCTCTGACATAGTAACGATCGCCAAGCTGTACTAAATCGTCTGATATGGTAAGTAGTAAGTTGTGCGATCTTAGAAGCGGCTTTACCGCCTCCAGGATGTCTTCACACGACCGATAGTTGTAGTTACCGAAAGTATTTTTTTGATTTTTCGGAGCCTTTAACTCGGCCTGAATCTTCACTAGCTTGCCTTGGAGTGATTCTGCTTCAGCCATCCTAACCCTCACACCCGTCAAAGCTGGCTTCATTGTCCTTGGCTTGTTGATACGCATTGTCCGAATCATCGAGATTAACCAGCACTCTGACCTTCTTGTACTCGTGGTCATTGATCTCTTTGATCGTGCGACCGAGCTTCAACTCTGATTTAATTCTATTTTTGTGGGCGCGCACGTCCTGCTGCAGCCCAATCTCTTCACGGGATTTTGCAATCCAGACAGGGAACATGCTATCTTCTTCGCCGGGCTGGTGAGTGACTTTAATCTTCATAATTATCCTTCCTCGGCTGCTCGCCGTAGCGCATGAATGGGTGAAAGCGAAGCCGGCCGACTCCTGAAACGCCCGGGTGACATTTCTCTTCTTCATCCGCTACAGTAAGCAGCCGAAACTGCTTACGTGATTAGGCTCGTGCCTTTTTTGCAACTGGTTTGATGCGTTCTTTCTTCTCAGCCAAGTTCAGGGTGTACCAACCAAACTCCAGGCCAATCGCGTACAGGATCGCTCCCGTACCCAGAACCTGCAAGACCGGAATGTGACCCATGACCTCTAATGGCGGGAGCAAAAAGGTGCTCGCACCAGGTACGATTAGTAAAAGTTTGTTTAAGAACGTTAGGATTGTTTTCATATGCCCCCTAATTAGTTTTGGGTTCATACAGTCGCATGGAAGCCAGTAGAGACTCCCTGGGTTGCAACCTTGACTACCTACTCCCTATAGGGTTTCAGCAGATCTTAGCTTCTACTGGCTACTAGCGATAAACTCAATGTAATTACCGCTAGCGACCACATAAGTTTCCTTGCCAAAACGCGATTAAGGCATTAGAACACAAACGATTTTTTGCGTACTTATGTGGCCATGTGACTGTATGAACAGTTTTAGTTTTGTTAGACGATACCTACGGTCAAGTGGGAAATTTCCTTACTGCTGACCGCAGGTATCGGAGATGTTTCTGCTAGCAACCTAGCGACGTTGTTCATGGAGAGCTGAGAGAATAAGCACGTCTCCAAACCATCTATGAAAATACTTGAGGACTGTGTGGGTGAGCTACACTTTCACGGGGTAGGTACTAGCCATATAAGCCTGGCTCTTGCTGTGTGCCTATGCCCTCAGGTCCCCATGAACAACGGATTTTACTTACATGCCCAAAGCCCCTGCTGCCCTGCTGCAAACATCTGCGCAGTCACCTCGGCATTCGCACGTGGGTCAAAAACTGAAGCGCCTGACCAGCCATATTTAGCTGCCCGAGCAGGCCAATATCCACTTACGTGTTGATAAAGCCCCGACGGGTTGCCGTTCTCGTAATAGCTATGATTAACCGAGTTCGGATTCAGACCGCTCTCACATTTCGCCACACGCACAAAGTGCTCTTCGTCAATGCCGTACTTGCGAGCCGCCTGCCGTACGATGAGTTCAATGTCACCGCCGGATGAAGCAGCCGCTTGGGGCGGACTGACTTTGGGATGTGTGTACTGTGCAATTTCGGTAATGTGCACAGTCGATAGACTAACCCGCAGCTTTGCTGGCTGCTGTGTGTGGATAGTCAGATTGTTAAAATGCGCTGGTTCTACAACCTTGTTGGTTGGAAGAGGCGTAACTGTCATCAGAACCGAAGTGACAGTGCCTATCAGCGCGGTCGAGATACGAATAATCGTGTCCTCGGTTACGCTTCACCGCAGCCTTGCAGTTAGCGCGGTGGCGGAGTTTGTAAGACTCTGCTGTTCGTTTGTCCCCCTTATGGCAACCGCTGAGATAAGTGACTTATGAGCGTGCGTTCATGGGACACGGGTTTTTGATCCGCCTGCGTGAGGCTACTAGGAGTGACTTACTAGCCTCACGGGGTAAATAAAAAACCGAGTGTTTTCTTCAACTCGGCTTAATCAGCTATTCCGTTATAGAGGTCGTTTTGGCTATATCCCCTTTCACGAAGGATATATTGTGCGACATACACGATTAGCTTTTAGCCGTTTGAAGTAAATGTTTATTTGTGAAGGAACGATAACTGCATTGTATCAAACAATCCTCTATTTGTCAATACGCTAGTGATTACCCGCGACCTACAGCGATTTAAAAACACCGGAATTGACACCGGTGTTTTTAAATTATATTGGATCGCTTAACTACCTAGTCTGAAGTTCCAACCTGTTCAATAGCGCAACGAGTAATCTATTAAGAAATCTTTTGCGATTCCTTCCATAGCGAACTGAGAAAACTTTGGCGGCCTCAAAATCCATACAGATCTTGCTCGTACACTCAGCATTCGGACAATAGCCTACGAATGCTCCCAGCCTTCCATTACCCATCCGTATCATCGTACCTACTTGTTTCTTTCGCCCACGAATGTTTGTCTTGACTGCGTTTAATTCGTACATGGTGGATCTCCTGCCCTGCCCCCTAAATTTGCTCCAACTAGCTAGTCCTCTCATTTTAAATTTTTCAGAGATTTATTACTAGAATGGTGCTTACGTTTATAAATTGGTACTATTAGTTGTAGTGGCTTCGCTTGACAAATCTTTTTAATGTTTCCGTAATAGTATGTCCGCTAACGCTCATTTTTGGGTGATTTCTCTTTCTTTATATTTATTAATATATAAAAAGGAAGGTACCCCGTTATGAACTTAAATTCTGAAGATCTGAACTTAAATTTTGAAGATCACGAGCTGTGGATAACTCTCCTTTTGGTGTTGCCTATTTCAACATATTTCTCCCAAAACTCACGCATGTTTCGGCGTCTTTGGGTGCCCTTCGTGGCTTCGTAGGCGGTCGGTAAGACGTGAAATCGGAAGCCATTGCTAGTACGTTCGACAGACAGCCATTCAGTAGCTGATAGGACCTCTCGTGCCAATCGTTGCTTATGTTCACTCAGGCCGGTACGACCCTTTATCTCCTCTGTCTTATAAAAAAAGCAACTCTCCTTTTTGTATAGTTGCTGGCGATATCGGATCGCCTCATAATACAAAGCTGTATCTTCACCACCAAACAGTTCAAACACCTCAGCAACGGTATTGTCATGTATTCTGAAGTTAAGCTTGCCCATAAAAAGAACCTCCTTATGTTTTTAAAGAGGCTAGTATAAACTAGAAAACTCGCCCTGGGCGCCAAGGCGAGAGATCTAGTAAGTCACTGCTTACAGTATAACAGGTCTGTTAATGGGGTACAAGACTTTTGTTACTGCTTATAACCACGGCCAAGTGATTAAATTATTAGCCTCTTACTGCTTGATACTCTTTCGAATTGCGAGAGTAGATATTCTCAGATGAGTTACCCCCATGACCTATCTCCGTAGCGTCACGCTGTAAGGAGCTTGACCAGTCCTTTAACTCTTTTCGCACAATCGACTTTACTGCTTCACGTTTCATCGGGTCGTCTGTCACCGCGTCAACAATGGTAAGCATCCGTCCCATGAGGTTCATTTCTGCCCTCATACATAGGGTCGGTAGGCAGCTGTAGCGCTCTATTGATCGAATGAAGACCGCAATCGGGTCGTTTGATTCTTTAACGGTTGTTTCTACCCTGGTGCCATCAGCATAAATAATAAATGCTGACAGTTCTTCATACGCTGGTATCTTCTTTTCTTCTAACATAACTGAAACTCCTTCTAAACTAAACTTGGCCGTGACTATAAACAGTAACTACATACTTCCTCCCTACTTTTTATTGCTCACCACATAAACTCCCAGAGAACCCGCAAACGCCGTCAGTACTTGATACCATTCATTGGTGTTAACAGCAAAGGCCGCCTCTGTGTCCGTCGGCATACAGGCGAATAACAGTACACCGGCCGTTGCTATCAGTGCTGTGTAGAACTTTGCATACTTGCTTGGGTTTTTAAAAATGTCCATATGATCTCCTTAAAAAATATCGTCTAAAGCGTCAGCTACGGCGTCTTCAATCCCGCCGATGATTGCACCTGGTACCTGTAAAATGTCACCGATTAGTCCCATATTCCTCCTTAACTTTCGTATTCTTTAATTGCTGGCAAAATTGCTTTCAACAGCGCCGCCAACTTCGGATCGTCCACAGTAATCTGCGGATTCTGCAAAGCTGCATCCACCTTAGCGACCCACGACATGTGCGCCGAGTTGGCCTCACACCAGCGGATCATGCCATTTGTTTCGTTACCTTTCCATGCCTTGACGAACTCATCGCTGGCTGGATAGCCGAAGTACGCTTGTGATAGCGAGTTCAGCTCATATCTGTCGACCGTGCTCATATCTCCTCCTTCTAATTGCTTCGGGCGCAGATACCCGAGGATAGTGTTATCGATTGAATGCCGGACATATCTGCCCGGACTGCCTACGGTGAGGCTGGCATTGAACCAGTTCTGGTCAACTGAGGTAAAATAACTATCCTCAACAGATACAATGCCGTTCGTAATGTGTCCCAAGCCGCCATTGGATGGTGCCCGCTTAAAGACGGCGATATCACCCGGTTGTGGCGGGTTGCTACCCGGCGGAATGTAGTCGTAATTCTTGATGTACTCGTGGTTGTCCCAAATGTCCGCCGCATTGCGATAGGCCGAGAACGGCGCACCCAGGAACTCGGAATACTTTAGCGCCCCAACCATACACTGCGCCCCATAAGGATTGCGCGGATCGGTCTGAGCGCGACCAACGGTGGACTTTAGATAGTCAGTGGCTTGCTGGACGATCATGGTTTGCTCATAAAGTAGATGATGAATGGTGTCGCCAGCACAAGAATCGTACCAATGATCCCGATTGACCACTTCAACCCCTTAATCGTACCGAACGTATTCTCAAGCGAGCGCAAACGCACCTCATGATCCGCCTGTGAGGAAATGAAATTATCAATCTTGGCCTCAACACGAATTAACGCGTCATGGTCTTCTCTTTGCATCTTTTCCAAATCAGCTCTCTCCGTCATACCTTCAACATTTTCACCTTTAATTAATACTGTCACTCCAACACAAAAAACCCACAAAATGGGTCATCAAATCGTGGTACCATTGTGGTAGCGCCCCCGAAATAGGTGTCAACAGCCTCGCCTCGGGGGCGTTTTGGTTGGCGGCTCGCGCCGCTTGTCTCTATCCTAGCATATTTAGACATTATGGATCTCCTGTTGGGGAAAATCCACTACTAAATATAGTATACCACATCGAATGCATGTTCTATTTCTGTTCTGTTTATGCTATACTCCCATTGTTATCCGTGGAGTATAAATTGTGAGCCCCATCCCTAGACTCCACGGCTAGGGATGGGGCTCGTACCTTATAAAGAGGGGGGTAGAGTGGAACTATCAGCACTAAACGACCTAGCAAAGATCAAACTTGATAAAGATGAGTTTGGCTTTGGGTCAGATTCAAAGGGCACCGCAGAGAGTGGGGTACTTATTGCATTACCTAGTAAATTCAATTATTTCGGCATGTGGAGTTTTGCTTTTGAGGCCAGCTTTATGCGACACGGCAAACTTAAGAAATTGCACAGATACTGGCAATCAAAGATCGGCCATCGCGTCTATTGGACTGCTCTTTCCGAAAAAGGCAACATCATCGAGAAGGACGGCGAGCGATTCGCTTTCGTCAAATTAACTAGCCTAATCGCCGAAGACGACGCAGACAGCACAGCACATAATATCCACAGCGATGGAGCAGGGAGTTTTTCATTATGAGTCAAGCAAAAAGAGATCACAGAATCATTATCAAAGGCGACCAGGCGCGCGCCGAATTATTGGCTGGTGCACGATTCGTCTATGATGCTGTCACCTCGACCTATGGCCCCCGTGGTCGTAACGTTATGATTGAAAAGCCCTTTGGCCGGCCATTAACCACCCGCGACGGCGTATCAGTTGCCCGCGATACTTACTCGTCAGATCGCCCAAAAAACATGGGTGTTCAGCGTGTACTCGAGGCTTCCGAAACGACCAACCGGATTGCTGGTGACGGCACCACCGCCACCGTCGCCCTTGCTTACCACCTCATGCAGCGCGGCACCCTAGCGATTGCGGCTGGTATGCATCCGATGGAAGTCAAGCGACAGTTCCTGCAGGATAGTTACAAAGTACTCGACAAACTCACCGCAATGACCAAAAAAGTCAAAGATAGCCAGCTGAAAGAGGTGGCGACTATCTCCTCCGGCGACCCACTCCTGGGCGAACTAATCGCCGATGCTGTCCTGCGCGTCGGTGCTGAGGGGGGCATCATTACCGAGAAAGCTCCAGTCGATGACATCGAGCGTGAATACGTCGACGGCTACTATCTCCAGACAGGCTTCCAAGCACTGCAAGCAGGTAAAAAAGAGCTAATCGATCCCTTCGTCATCGTCTCTATCCGTCGCCTGACCTCCGCCGCCGACATCGCCGACGTTCTAACCAAAGCCTTGCAATCCCGCAGTTTTAATCCTCAGACCGATGGCATCCCTCGCTTCTTGCTCATTGGTAATATCGAAGAAGCTGCTTACATGACTGCGGTAAACCTTATTAATCAAGGAAAGATTGATGCCGTTATTCTGAAAACTCCCGCCATGTTCGGCGAGATGGGCAAATACTTACTTGAAGATATCGCCATCTATGCACGCTGTAACCCACTAACAGAGGGGTCTAACCTACGTGAACTAGACACATCCTGTGTAGGAACTGTGGATAAGGTAGTTGCCAACAAAAATGAGGCTACCCTATTTGCTGATAACGACACCGAAGCCGTCAAAACCCGCATTCAGGAAATCAAAGATCAAATCGAAGCCGAATTATCCGATGCTGTTAGTGAGAAAATGAAAGATCGCGTCGCCAAACTTGAGGGCAAGATCGCTCTCTTTCGCATCGGCGGCGCAATTGATAGCGTCAAAGAGGAGGTCGAGTCTCGAGTTGAAGACGCCATTCACGCTACTCGCGCCGCCTACAGCACAGGTGTTGTCCCCGGGGGTGGTATTACTCTGCTTGAACTCAGCAAATTAGAAATCAGCGCGCCCTACGGTGAAGCCCTGCGAGACACCTTCATGCAACTGCTAATCAATGCTAACCTGCCCGCAGAGTTAAAACTCAATGAGGCAATGAAGGCTCCCGTAGGCAACGGATTTAATCTCAAAGGCAATGGCGAGCTTGTCGATATGGTCAAGACCGGAATCATCGACCCCGCTCTAGTCGTCCAACAAATCATCAAGAACGCCACAGCCAGCGCCACAGACATGTTGACCACCGACACCCTCATCGTCTTCGAGGATGCGAAAGAAGAATAAATGACCATTCTGGCGTTCGTCATCGCCATTGTCGTTGCCTTCTACGCCGGTTACAAGTATGACCAACTCAAAAAGATGATCCACAATCTACAACAATCCATCAAAGAGAAAGCTGATGTGAAAAGGCCCAAGCCCCAGAACAAAAGCGTCTTCCTTGATCCCCTCGACATCGCCACCCAGGCTAGAATGGAGCACAAAGCATTACTAAAGAGATTAAACCCTGATGACTAAATGTTCCACATGTAACCAGCCAGCCTCCAATTCCCGCAGCGTTATAAAACACGGCAAGATCATCACCGGTTGCGATATGTGTCTTCCACAGCAACTCCAACAGGGTGATAGCGCTGCTTTCGAGCGTCATTGGCAGCAAGTAGAATATCGACGTGATATCACTCAACCCAACCAACCGGAGTTCGCGCGCGCCTATCCTGAAGAGTTTCGCAAGCTACATGGAGATGAGCTGTATAGAAAAATGGGATAAGCTATTGACATGTTTACATATGTGTAGTATAGTGTTCGTATATTAACCGTGGAAGGTCTAAACATGGAAAAGAATTCTAAAGCCCAAACAAATGTATCCGGAATCGCTGTCGCCTTGGCATTACTAAGTTCCGTCGCGTGGGTGATACCCATCGTCGGCATTCCAATTAGTATTATGGGATTAGTGCTTGGTGATAGGTCTTATAGCACAAATCGTGGGCGCTCATTGATCGCCATTCTTCTGTGCGTCTTTACCCTATTGCTCGCAGTTTTCAATGCTTATATAGGTTTTCGGAATACCCAACTAGGATAACTAGCCCTTCTTCCCTTTAGCTGCCATTTTAGCCATTCTCTTTTTCCCATACATCTTTCGGCCAATATATGCAGCTAACGCCGGTGACGCACCTTTCGACTCCATTTGGGCAAAACGGCCGCCGCCACCCAATTTGTTGCTCTTGCCTTGGAATGTCCCTGTCTTCTTTGTTGTAAATTTTGCTTGCATGCCTAACCTCCTGCTGTTAATTGTGGCTCAGAATATTGAACACCGTATTCACGTTGTGCCGCTTGATCGTAAACTTGTTTTAAACCGTTTAGTTTGGTTCTCAATTGCTGCTCGCTATCGCCCGTTGTTGGTGCATATTGATTTAATAGAGCTTCCTCATTGGGAGTAAAGCTTGTACCAGCCCGTGCTTTGGCGATAGCCGCCTTTAAAGAACTGACCGTAGTATTAAAATCTAATGTCTTTTGATCAGCCATGCCGAAGACACCCTTAAGATTCTCAAGATTACCCCCTATCAAACCGCTCGAAACTCCTCCAGCATCAAGCTGACCTAAGGCCTTATCCGTAAGCTGGGCTGCTTCATCACGCGCACGTTGAGTTTCTGTTTTCTTTATTGGTGTGGCCTGTTGTCCGAACGCCTTATACCCTTCTAGAATAGCTGAAGCGGACTTAGCGTCTCCTGCAGCAACCGCCTTGGTATAAGCATCTTGAACAGCCTGCGGATCAGACCAAATGCTATTATTACCTTGGGCTGGGCTATTATCTAGTCCAGGAGCAGTAAGAGAACCGGGCGCGGCATTAGGAGGTGTTTCCTCGGGCTGTCCACTCAAGCCAGCACCCAAACTCTGTGCAACAGCCTGCTTCGTACCTGCCTTGAGCAAACTAGATGGCCGAAAAGCACTAGCCAAGGAGCTCTGATTAATCTTCCCCTTCGGGTTCGCTCCTTGCAACAGCGCGCCAAGTTTACTCTGGACACCTTTTGCGGCCTGGACCGGTGCTTTTGTACTCAATCCAGACGCCATCGGTACACCGATAGACTTTTGTCCAGCTTTTGCAATTTGTGGGGTTACCTCAAATATCTGTGCCATCTGTTGTTTCAACGGTTGGATCTCTGGAATTTGAGTCAACACCTCGTCCCCGGCCTTTTTCGCCGCCAGCGCCGCCGTTTCCTTGTCGGTCAGATTTACGCCCCGTGCAATCTTGCCCTGTGCCCTAATCGCAATCGGATTCAGTTGCTTGACGTAATCATTCAGACTCTTAGCATCCGGAGACGCAGCAAATTTGTCTAGGTGCACTCCGAGTGCTCGCTGTGCCCCAGGAGTCGTTAGATCCAGTTCAGCATATTTAAGAGGATCGCTAATAGCCTGTTGCACCTGAGCCTTAACATCCGCGCCCTGGATGGGGGTAGGATTCTTTGCCAAGATATCATCGACTTGGCTAGATAGATTACCCATGTCTTTTTCCATCGCAACGCGTTGCTGTCTTGGCGTGCCGGTATATTTCGACATGAACTGTGATTGCTGCTCCAACCGCCCAACCCCACCGACAGTTGGTTCGGCCTTTAGGCCGGAGCCGTTCTCAGTTAGACGCTGGCCTGCACGCTGAAATATATTCGATGGGGTAGCTGCTCCCGCGGTTTGAGCTACCTCTTCTGCACCCTTGACGGCCTTTGCACCGCCGGCAATTCCTTTTATCAACTTGCCAGCACCTGGAAGCGCTCCGAGCAATGTCTCGCTAGCAATATCACCAACATTAGTATCTTGCCCTAGCAATTTCTGCTTCACGATGGCGCCCAGTCCAGCACCGGCAGCACCGCCCGCCGCTGTTCCCGCTACAGGGGCCAAGAATGAACCACCAACGGCGCCTAACGTTCCACCGATCACAGGTGCGGCATTAGCCAGGAATCCTGTCAAACCATTAACCTGGGGTTTTGGCTGAGCTGGAGCTTGATTATAGTCACTAAATAGCTTCCCAGCCATCTGCTGAGCCATCGCGCGATCTTGTTGTGTCAATTGATATGCCATATTATCCGCCAAAGAGAGCTAACGGGCCTTTCGTCCCTAGATAATTCAAGAATCCGCCAAATCCGCTAAGGCTATCCGCCTGCTGCTTTGCTTTCTGCGAAACTACCTGAGCAGCTGGAGCCTGAGCACCGGCCATCTTGGACGCTTGCCGTCTCGCCTCAGCCATTATCGCTGCCTGTTGATCTGGGTTCTCTGCACCCCCGCCTGAGGGCTTGTTGTACAGCGCCAGTTGCGCTGCTGCGTTTTTCTGACTCGCAGCCAGCTGAGCATTAAACTGCCTAATCTGCTCTTGCCGCGCCGCTTCTTGCGCTGCTGCTTGTTTCGCTGATTCTTCACGGCTAAACAGAGTGTTATACAAATTCTGCATATAACTCAGCTTATTCTGCTGATCACCGTATTCCATATTAGCCGCCCCGGTCGCTTGCTGTAGCGCACGATCATAATCACTTTGAGCGTTGCCATAATCCTGCGTCTGTTGATTCAGGTTCTGGGCAATCGGTTGCTGCTCATTAGCAACCTGACGATTTGCTTGTGCAGAGGTGACCAATGAATTAGCCGTTCGCCCCATAACGGATGGTGCAACCTGATTCAATAACCGAGTAGTATTTGTAATAGCCCCGCGTAATCCCTGTACGGTATCTTGAGCACCCTGCACGCCATATTGCTGTTTCTGAGAGTTCAGAATATCAGCAGCGCCCTTAGAATTGGCCTGAGTCTGTTGTAGTTGAGTTAACGCGTCCTGCGAAGTTGACGGATTCACTATAATTCCCCAAATAATGGGGAATATCCGCTGTTGAATACATTATATCACTAGGCGCCGTTCTCTGCGAATATATAATATGATACCTGTAGACTGGCGCTAGAACTCGTCCAAAAGAAGTCATCGTACATAGTAACTATGAATTGTGTCGCCGTCGCATAAGCGTCGATAGAAAGTGTCGCGCCTATGCCCACATTACCAATTCCTGCCTCAGTGATTCCCCCGCTGTCCAAGAAAACGATGCTTGGTATAGTGAAAGGAATATATCCGTACCTGTGGTTCAAACTATAAACAGTAACAACCGTGTTCTGGGGTAGGTTCGTAGTAAACCGGACATTCAATGTGGCAAAATGCGGTGTGGGCTGATCAACCTTTGCCTTAAACGGTGGATACGATGAGTGAACTGCGCATTGCTCAGGAATAGCTGATTTTACATCAACTCCTGGCAACGATACCTTGAATACAAAGTCATTCATGGCAGTGTAATATTAATGGTATCCCTAAAAAAAGGATCTTTTAATATAACAGCGGTCGCATCACCAGCGGCAGTCACGGATGCGCTACTCTCAGTGATCACCATTTTTGTAGAATCAATGGTGTAGAATGCATCTTGCACCCCAACAGGTGGCGGAGTTATATAATAATAATTGGGATTATGCCCTAAGCCAACGCCACCCGCGCCATATCGTACGTAAGCGAACCCAATCGGCACATAATCAAGTTCATGGACAACCGTCCTGCTATAATCAAGGCCATTGAATGCCGTCGCACCCGTATCAATTTTTTGTATCATCAATGATCTTGTACTGGAGTGTAGTGCGAAATCTCTCAAATCATCAGAATCGATAGAAGCGCCGGGTTTACTAACCTTAAAACCATAATCATGGTCTATAGCATTCCGAATAGTGCCCTGCGGTATGACGGGTGCAGTAAAATTCTGATTAAGAGGCAGTCGGCAAACGTAGTAATAAAAACTTAGTGTGCCACCCCCCGAACTCGACCCATCGAAAGCCAGAACGTTATTATCTACTCCCACACCGCTAAATCCGATTGTCGCATCGAACTTTCCATTAGTAATCACAAAATAGAGCGGAGGATAACCTAGATTATGGGTATATATAATCTGTGGAGTCCCATTGATGTTGATCGTCGCGCTTCCCCCGGTTTGGATTTTCAACAACGGCCAAGATGAACTAAACTGAAGCAAATAATCAGTAACGGTATTTACATCATAGCCTGGTACAGAGCCCTTAGCCCCATAGTCGGCCATTAAAATCCTCCAGGATCTTTGCCGATCAATACACGATCATTTGTCCCGTCGTTCATAATCAAGCCGTCCTTGGTAATAGATATAAATGTGATAATCCCGTCAGTTATGACCAGACCCGAACTAGTAAGTTGTACTTGATATTTATCCGTTCCCTGTATCTTGCCCACACCGATACGCTCATTACTTGAATCAATAATGACGCCATCGCCACCAATCGTTTGAGTGCCGCGCATATTACCAGTGCTTACTTGCCGAGGTAGTACCCGGCCGATGCTACTTCCACCGACAGGATTATCCCGTAATGAGGCAACCTTAATCTGGCTGTAGTCGCTTCCGTTAGGTGCATACTCGCTCATTGCAGCACCTCTTGCACCAGCGTATCAATTACCGTGCTAATACTCGTAATTGTCGGGCTCTCGGTCACCGTGTCGTCACAGTAGATATTTATCCCCAGTTGCAGCTCGTTGAATCTACCCTGCTTACCCGTACTGCCGAACATGCTCGTTCGGGCGTAGTTCTGTAAATCCTGCCAGGTATTCGTATTTGTGAACCTATTGGACACATTAAATGCTCCTCGATTAATGGAATACTCCAGTTCAACACCGACACCATTCGGCAGCGCCAGCCATGATCCCTCCATATAATTCGCCTCTTTATCCTTACCGACATACCCTCCGTCATAAATCAACGTCTGCAAGGTTGAAAAAGCCGCCGGTTTCGAGTTGCTGTTCACCACATCCACACCGTACCCACCGTTCAGATCATCACGCCAAGATATCAGCAGATTGTCACCGAAGTTCTGCACCATGCCAATGCTCAGATTATTGCTACCAGAATAAGTCTGCGAGCCAGTACTAAGCAAATAACTATAGCCAAACGAATTAGGTAGATTCTTGTCTACCTGACCCCAGGAATACACACCAAACTGAATATTAGTGTTAATCGATACCGATGGCCATGCCATCAGTTGAACACCGTTACGCACCGTCGCCGCATATGGATAAATCTTGGTCGAATCGTTGTTGTTATTATAACCATTCTCGCCAAACGGCATCGTTCTGATCTTCATCGGCTGCGAATTAGCCGACGACATGACATACCAAGCACCCCCAGCATAGTAATACAGAATATTCTTGTTCTGGTGAATAGCATACGGTGATCCTTCGGGTACCAACGTAAAGTAGTTATAAGTCGAACTCAGCCCATCCCAAAAGAATATAATCCCATCCTGCGGTGTATTGGATGCGCTGCTGCTCCTTTCGCAAGCAATCGCCAGGTACTCGTTAAATACTGCCAATCCACACACTTCATAGCCAGGCGGGAAAGTCAGTTTATGTCGCTGCCACTCGCTATTTGATGGCGCAGGCTGACCCAGAGGTTCGTAGACGCTCAAATAATGCTCGTTGCCGATGCAAATAAACTGCTGGAAGTTTGTTATTGGGTGCATGCCATTGATCGGCTGTACCAAGCGATCCGCCCACAACTGCATATCACAGGTGCTCAGATCATTAGCGGTCGTCGATGACACCGTACCATCGGCAACGGTGGATGTCAGATGGAAGTGATATGTTTGCGCTGCTGGTGCGACCTGCGCCCTTACTGGAGTAGAAAAAGTAAAGTCATTCCACACATTATTCACTAAGTTCGCATTGCTGACTGTTGCAGTCCCCAAAGAATTATTCAATCCGTCATGCAACGTCAACGTCCAATTCCCCGTTCCTTTCGCAACAATAAATACTGATATCTTATTAATTGGCTCGATATCTGTCTGAAGATATCTCAGTTGTGACATACCTTCGCCCAATGTCGTCAGAATAGCCGTCGTCTTCGCGCCGCCCGCCTGGTTGGTATTCACGTTGAAGGTAGCGTTGGTCGTATTATCGTAGGTTGACTGTGAGATATTATAGAAGTTCGGCTGCAATACGGGAGTTGTGTTTAGCGGACTATATAGGCTAACTGTCTTAGCATGGGCAATATAAATTGCGTTCTGATCCTGACGATATGTCATGCCAAAATATCCGGCGGGTAGATTCCCCTCGCTTGACCATACGCCAGCAGTTGTGCGTTTATAGAAGTACCCGCCACTACCAATTGCATAGATCGTTCCCGCGCTCGTCATGACGGCATTCTGTACAAGATCCTTGACCACTCCGCCATCCTCGCGGGTAGTGCGTGACAAAACAGTAATCTGCGACGGTGACTTGCGGAAATCAATTGATTGCGAAAAAGCAAACGAATTAGGGATACCGACCTTCTTGTCGGTCGCCCAGCCGCCCGAGAAATTGCTTAGAATTAATGGTTTTTTAGCCATATCACGTCAATGGCCCCGGTACTGGCGGGATTAGCCATGGGTTAAGGTACATATCATCTTCGGATATTACGTTGCTCGACATGCTGCTCGAATACTCTTGTTCGCAATCCAATTGCAGTTGATTGAATAAGCCCGTATGAAATTGGCTACGCTGTTCATTTCCTTGTGAGGAAAAATAATTACCCAATGCATAGTGCATCGGAGCATCCACATACTGCGCTGGCAGAATACTTAACTGACCAATCCGCCACGTTTTACCCGCTCCAGAGGTAGCGACATATGCCGACTTCAATGTCAATGTCGTTGCTGTCGCTGCCACAATTTCATACGCAGTCGTGTCTATCTCGCCGGTTACCTGAAAGGACAAACCCGCCAAGCTCGAGCTAAAGACACTACTCGATGCCGTCACCGTCGCCGATCCATTCGTCACCGTGACCGTCGCACTTGTGGTAGTCGATGTAATATCCTCGATTGATAAATCGCCCGCAGTCGGCTGGTAGTAAAATCGCAACCCATTAGTCACGTTCTGTGACGGTACAGGCCACACCGATAGCTCGTCGTTGCCGATCATGAAATACCAAGCAGGCCAATTACTAGTCTGTTGGTATGAAGTAATCCCGCGCCACTGATACTCACTCCGCACTTCTTTCACTGGTGGCTGATAGGTATTGCTGACCATCACCGTCATGCCGGATATGCGCACGCAATCGACTGGCGTTTGATAGATCTGTTGATTCGCAATCAAGTTGGTAAACTGTTGTTTCCGTGTATAATAGCGGGCTAGTTTGGCATTAAACAGTTGGTAGCCGGTGTTCATATCCTGTTTAGCCTGTGTCAGAGTCCCGGGATTATCGTCGCGGGCTAGCCGTTGAAACTTCAGTTCTTGATCTGTCCAAGTAATCATTTTAGATAGCCATTACTAGTATGGTTGCTGGATAGAGAGGATCGGCTTCAAATGTCCCCGTCCCGGCTGAGGTCTGAAAGCCAACATTATATGTCTTGCTCCCCGCAGCAGGCGTTACGGAAGCAAAGAAACTACCCGAGTCAGCGGTCGTCCCGCCGTTATTTGTTACCTGCATGAGTAATGTCCCTGATCCCACAGTGCCATCCCACAGAGTGATCTTGGTGGTGCCGGCAGTCGAGCAATAGAATGCCTCATAGGTAACCCAGATCACTAATGAACGACCGCCAGCAGGAACGGTGACCGTGGCGCTTAGTGAGGTTATCTGGACAGCCCCCGCGCTAACCGTCGTGAAGTTCGCAGTTCGTGAACCGCTTCCAAGTTTTATGGCCGATGTCGATAGCTGTGTCGCACCAATCCCCCCTTGCACTACAGTCCCCGCAGCAATACTGTTCGCCGTTGAAATCACCCCCGCTGCGATAGCGACCCCGTAGATCGTCCCGGTAGTTGACGCAGTGTGTCCAGCAATCGAATCCACCGTGATCGTACTGTTGTCAATCGTGCCACCAGTGATCGTTGGTGAGGTCAATGTCTTGTTAGTCAGCGCCTGCGTTGTCGAGAGGTCAACAAGAGTACTCGAAGCATTTGGCAATGTGTATGTCCGTGTCGTCCCTGTTGTAATACCTGATAGCTGAAACTGAGCCTGCTTCGTCACGTCCCCATCGTCCTGAAGCGTGAACAACGTATCTTTCAGCGTGACGGTGTTTGTGATGCCGATCGTCTTGTTAGTCAGCGCCTGCGTATCCGAAGTGCCCACAGGTGACCCAGTGATACCCAGGAACGTATTGCGATTGATCTTCTGGGTCGTCGCCAACGAGTTTGTAACAATTGGAAAATAATCCGCAGTTGCATCAATTGTAGCGGCGGCAGTTAGGGCGCTGATCTTTACAGTAGCCATGGTCAAACTCCATCATTCTCAGCCCACACAGTGGCTGGTTTCGGCGTAAAGGTACCGCTTTCGATAATCAAACTCAGCCCAGATTCGGTAATGATATCCAGACTACTCTCAGTGTCAATCAATGCCGAATTGGACACCCCCATCTCAGCATCACCATTCTGCGGGCGCCAGATCGTGACAGGTACGCTAGTTGACATCGCTACCTCGGCTGATTATTAGCTTGGTAGTTGACGGTGATATCACAGGTTGTACTGGTTACGATACGCAGACCATTCTGCAAATTCCAGTATTCAAATATCTTCCCTGCGGCCGTAGGGTTTGTAATCGTCGCAACATTAGCCGTTGTACCAGCGGTGCCATCGATAATCTTGATGGTGCCGGTCAAATCGGCATTAACAGTTATAAGTGTCTTGTAGACGGCTCCAGTCTTTACCTGAGTCGTTGTACCAGTCGTGATGTAAGAGTAAGCCATTTAAACCCCAATATTTGGGGAATATCCGCTGTTGAATACATTATATCACGGAATCGTAATAACATTCCCGACCTTTGACTGCAAGGCATTAAAAGCTATCAGATTATTCTTATATACAGTCCCGTCGGCGGTGATCGTAGCGACCGCCGAGGCCTGCGTCGTGTTGGACGTGAAGTTATATATCTTGGTGGACGTAAAGCTCGTCGCACTATCAAAGAAGGTCACCGTCACATTAAACTGATCGTTCTGAAAGTTAATACTATTGATAGTTGCCGTAAATGCCATAATTGATCCTATTGATAATAATTAATCCATACATCGACCGTGGCCGCCACTGCCCCAGCAGTAATCACATCTATACCACTCGTCATCTTCACTGGCGTCTGAAAATTCACGACTGTTGGCGTAGTTGTCAAAGCGGTTGTCGAGAAACCATTAACCAGTTTTAATGGTGTTCCTTGTTTATCCTGAATTGTAACCGTGCTTGTGGTCCCAGTCGCCTCTGAGCTGATGGAAATGCTGGATATATAAGCAGTTGATGCCGTAGGCGTGTTAGTCGTATTCGTTGTTACACGCACCGAATAGGTATTCAATGCTGTCCGCACGGGCATAAGGCCTACATCCTGGACTCCCGTGCTGCTGACAGAAATTGATCTAAGGTTAGTGCCATCACTTCCCCCGATACTGAACGCATTGGCAGGTATAGCCGATCCTGTGGCAGAATTGGAACCGACCGTCCACGTACCCCCTTGAGAAGCCGTCGCGGCCTGAATGACGGCGGCATTGGTATAAAAGGAGATCACCAAGGTCGCTGTATTACCTCCCGCCACGTTGCTCGATATTCTAAAATATCGCCCCGAACGTGGTCCATGAAAAGTTGCAGTAGCAGATGTAGAGGTGCTGGCGGTGGCAGTGCCAGAAGGGCTCAACAGGTTCACTGATACAGCATTGGTCTGCGAGCTATCGCCAGCTGTTTGAAAGGTTAATGTGGCTGGAGTCGTATTAGTCAAGATACTCACTGATACCCAAGAATAATTGAGCATATCAAACCATGCCGTAGCAGGCGAACCAGCATTCAACGTAAGTGTGGCAGTTGAATATCCAGTACCAGCCGTGATCGTTGCGTTCTGCGTAGATGCAATAGTGCCATCGGCTTTTAGCACGCCTGCTACATTGGTGCCATCAGTGATCTTGGTCTGTTGAGTGCCATTCGTCTGGTTAGCCGACGTAGCCATCAGGCCATTTGATGTGCTAATGTCGGCACTAATCTGCCTTAGTTTCCCAGATATAGTCCCGGCACTGCCCGCCGTTACCGCAGCATCGGTGGTTGTGCCCTCAGCGACGTCCGCACCATCAGCGATCGTGACAGCCCCACCGCTGCCGCTCGTAACGGCAACATTCAAAGCCCCGCCGGTACTCTTCAGGTACTCCTGAAGGCCGGTGATGGTACTGATCGCACTGATGACCTCTCTCTGATTAGGCGATATCCTTATTGAAGACATTTTTCCCCTTTTATATGGGGAAAATCCGCTATTAGTCTAATTATACTACAGATCTAATAGTGATGCGTTCTGTTGTATGGCAGATTCCTGTATTTGCGCCTTTTGTTCACGCCGCTTTAATACTTCCTCCCGATCATCCAGTGCCCGCTTGCGCTGTGCTATTTCTTCGCGCTCTCTTGCAATACTTTTCTGCTCCAACGCGATATCTTGTTTGACTGATAGCAATCGGGCATCTAGCCTATCCAATGTGCCCTGCTTGTCAGTGGTTTTCGATTCAAAATCTTGCTTCTGACTAGCAATCTTACCGGTCAGGTACTCTATATCGTTCTTAATACCAGCCAGCAGGGTGTCTTTAATCGATAATTCCGAATTAATCGAATCCAGTTCGCTATTAGCACGACTAATCGCCTCCCGCAAGGCCTTTTCTTGGCTGACCGACAGCTCAATAGCATGCTTATTAGCATCAAGGTCGCTATGAGCGGTCTTTAATTCTTCCTGCAAGTCATTATTCGTCTTCTCAAGCTCAGCAATGGACACGCGCAGAGCGTCTTCTTTGCCCATAGCCACACTCAAACGCGTCTCTGCAACAATTGCATTCTTTTCCAGATTAGTAATGCGCTCTTCTAGTGGTTTAGATAATTCTTCTAGCTCACGCCGCCTCTTGTCTAACAGCTTGGCTGTCTTTGCATCAATATCAGACTGGAGTTTTCGCTGCTCGGCCGCGATTTGATCTAATTCCATTTTGGCGTGGGCTACTCGCGTCTCCATTGTCGCCGCTTCCGTCGTCATTTCCTGCATCTGTTGGACTAGATTCGAGACTGGGGAACTCTTGTTCATTCTGTTGCTCGTTTAATGTGTTAACCGCACCATGCAACTGATCTGTCATGCTCTGAGGTACAGCACCAAGGATCTCCTCGACACTTTTACGGCCTCTGATGACTCTAGCCTCGACCAGTCGGCGTTGATGAAAGTCTGCCAGATGCAGTTTCTTTCCCTCACGCTGCAAGATCTCAGTCACCAGTTGGCGGACAATCACCTGTGCTTCATTACCAAGTATATTTCGCGTCTTCCCGCTAGGGATAATAATCCTATTCACAATCGGCATCTTCGCTGGATGATCCTTGTTCTTTAGCGATAGGCCATAATTCTGCTGTACGGCGGATTCACTTAAACTCACGACAGAGGTATGCTGATCATGCCTGATCTGGAACGGCACATTAACTGGTTTGCTCTGCCCAACTTGGCCAACAAAGTCAACACTCAGCGGATTAAAGATCGTCACGTACTCGTACTCACTTGCTCCGTCTAGGGTTGAGCCTGGTTCGGCGGTATTCTCAACTATTGCTCCAGGACCGGCCGCTTGGTTATTCTGATCCATTCTCACTACCCTCGCTCTCTTGGTTTAATGACTCCTCGACATCAATAACAGAAGTAGGATCAGGAGCGGGTTGGGGAATGGTCTCATCAATCTCCTGGATCAAATCACCATATGCACTATACGCCCCTTGAAGCCGATTCATTTCAACATCAATACTAGCCTTCTGCTGCAACAACTCATTGAACCTAGCCTCAGCCTCAGTCCGTTTCTTTTCAAGATTTACCACGTCCATATGTGAGCATAATAGCATAAACAGAACAGAAATAGAACATGCGAGACAAAAAAGCCCTGCTACGAAGTTGCGAACGGCGTGCTGGGCGTGCCGCCTGCGATCGTCATACCAACAGCCTCCCATAACGTCGCACTGACACAAGTAAAGCGTAACCAGCTACCGATGATGCCCCCTGTCGCATTTGTCGAAGCGGCAGCCTGCGTGACGGCCAAATGAGTCGTACCATTACCGACCCATGACTTATTGGCAGTATTATCGACATTGCCCAAGATAGCCCCAGCGACAAGAGTTGTGCCGGCATCGGTGATGACCTTATAACTGTTGCTCGTCACGGTAACTGTGGTCATGAAATCAAACTCTAGACCAACAGCCGGTGCAGGCAGAGTATAAACAATCCCGGCAGCCCGGTCGAATAAACAGACAGATCCACTCTGTGCTGCTGTTAATGTTACAGTCGCGCCACTGCCAGAGATGACGCTTGCCTTGCTATTAGTTGCGCCAGTAAAGGTAGTTGTACCTGTTACAGCCAAGTTTCCTGTTACTGTCGCGTTGCCACCAACAGCCAGCGTCGCAGCTGTGCCAGAAAGCGTGACCGGAAGTTTAGTACTCAAACCACGTGCCTGCTTCACCGCTGGATCGTAGTTCTCGATATATATGTTAGCCATGACTATACCCGACCGCCCTGCTTCTTATCTTCTAGTGCTCGTTCAGCAGCATCTAGCTCACTCTGAGCTTGAAGCACCTTCAGCTTTGCCTCTTCAACAGCGCCATAGTAAGCGTTGATGTGAACAGTACCAGGCACGTGAACGTACTCGGGCTCTTCGACAGGCTCCGTAATGACTATCACCTTATCAACTGATGTTTCAGGAAGCTCTGATTTCTTAACCTTAACTTCTACTTTGGTATCTTCGTTCATTGCGATCCCCCCTAGCTTAAAGTCAAGTTCACCAGTTGATATTGACCGGATACACCGAGCTGCATCGCAACGCCATAGGTTGGCAAGGTAGCCACCTTTAGTGAGCCAGATCCAGCAACACCTGAAGCGGCCTGTGATACTTCTTCACCTAGTGTGTAAACAGTCGCATCGCTCAATAGCGGACAAGGACCGCCGACTTGCAACCAACCATAGTTGGCAATCGGCAGACTTGATCCAGTAAAGACACCGATTGGAGGTCCACCAGCAGTAGCGGCGGATGGAGTAAGTGTCGCGCCGCTATACAGGGCGGGAAACAAACTTGTCTTAGTAGAGGTCGTAATCGCTGTTTGGATCGGCTCAACCAAGGTTAGGGTCAGGTTACCAGTAGTCGTTGCTTGGGCTGGATTCCCTTTAATCAGGTAACCAATACCTAAGCCAGTCGAGGTAGCGTTACACCACAGCGTGCCACCCGCATACTGATCGAGAGTTGCGGCAGTACCACCCAGCGTTACTGTTACAGCGAAGTCACCAACCGCTGCGGCGGCGGCTGTCACCAAGTTAACATGGTTGGCGACGACTAATGCACCGTCATTCATCTTGCCAGGGGCAAGGGCGACCAGTCCACCTTTACCATAGCGGAACTTTCGGCCATCGTCAGTCTCCGCTGATTGGCCTAGGGCAGCCGCACCCTGAGTACTTGATACTGTGCGTGCATCTTGGTCAAAGATCTGCATTCTTGCTGCTAACATAATAGTTTCTCCATATTCCTTTCTACTTAAGTCGCTGTAATGGCGCTGATCAGCGCGTTACGGTTAGGGTTCTCGCAGTAGAAGTTACCGTACATGACAAAGATTCCGACTTCGCTCAGTGCGTTGACAGGGCTCATGAATTCGCGGAACTGGAATGAACTCACTTTGTAATCGTCGTAGGCACCGGCGGTAACACTTTCAGTCGTCGCAACAATGTTCAGGCCAACTAATGGCAAGCTGCGGAAGTGGAACCAGTCTTCGTTCAGGAACCACATCTTACCGGCTGGACTCTTTTGGTCGCGGACAAGTGGTTTTGCGCGGAAGCGAGTAGAGGTCGCGCCACCGTTCAGGCTGAAGCCCTCACCTGCACTCGGGGCTTGCTTGACAGCCGTTGAGCCATTGATGAATTCGCCACCCAGACCCGAGAAGGTTGAGCGAACAGTTGGTTCCAGCAAGCTGTCGTACAAGCTCCAGACAGTCTGGTTCGTCAGGATAACATTCGGCGTTTCGCTCATATCGCCCGAGATAGTCGCACCATCATCAGCCGAAGCCATCGTGGCGAGGTCAAGGACACCAGCCGAAGCACTGACCAAGAATCCGTTAATCGTTGGGTAAGTAGCGCGCGTCAGGCCACCGTAGCTCGAGGTGCTCGTGCCGTCGTCGACAATCAGTGCCAAACCGTCAAAGTCATTACCGCTACCAATACCATAGAAGATGTTAGCGAGGGCTGTGACCATTGAGTTCTGAGCATACTGATAGGACACTTTGTACAGATCAATCACACCAGCTGGTGTCGCGTTGATCGATCGCTCGACAACCGAGATACCGACGGGTTGGGCATAACCAGTAGGATACCAGGTCATATTAACCGTGTTCATATCGATAGCAGTATCGAATGTTTCTACACCTTTAAAACTCTGGCCAAGGCTCGAGTTATTAACAAAGATCGGACTCTGATAGCTGCGGCCGTTCCAACGATCTGGACGGCTAACAACGCGCTTCATGATTTCACTAGAGCGGTTGACGGTATCAACAACTTTCGCGTTGATTTCTTCGAGAGTGATGTTATTCACTCTGTCATTCTGTGCTGTCTGCGACATACTTTCTCCCTGTGTAATGCCAGGGAATGCCTAAATAGAAAATTCCCCAACTGGTTAGTTAGGGAATGCCATTGCCTACATTATCTGATAGTTTCCAGGCCAAGTCAAGAACAAAAATAGAACAGTTATTAAAATCCCCAGCCAGAATTTATATCACGCAGGCTACCACCCCGCCCAACCGCTATACCCTTCGGCACATTGGATACGGGTGCAGGCGATGATCCTGCGACACGGGCGCCAGCTACCTTGCGAGCCTCAGCTGCTTGGGCTTTAACATCGGTCGCTTTTTGGTCACGCTGCTCTAGCATCATCCCATTGTAAGCATCAATCGCCGATGTCACTGGCTGAATACCCGCCCGCAATCGTGCAGCGTTCTCCTTGGTCATGTAGTTAATCAGCTCAATCTGCTCTTTGACACCCGGCTGCTTAGCTATTTCTGGATCACGCCAGTCAGCTGCCATCAGCGCGGCTGAAACCTTCGGCAATTTACCTTTAGATACCAGATAGGTGATCTCATTGACAGTTCGAGTAGTCGCCGCTTCTCGTTCTTCTTGGGTACCAACTTGCGTATCATAGGTCTTCTTTTTCTCTTCCCAGACAGATTTATCGCGCTCTTGGCTTGTCTCCATCTTGGTAGCCAGGCGCTGTGCCTTGAGTAGCGAAGCCGATGTGCCGAAATTAGCATCTTTTTCTAACAGCGCATCCCAATCATCGAGCGAGGCAATCTTAACTGTTTTGGCATTTTTGCCCTCTTCATCATAGACAGTTACTTCAAATGAATAATCTTTGGGCTGATATTCACCAGGATCGTCAGCCGTGACGACAGGAGTAGGATCATCGTACTCTTCGATAGGCTCGACTGGGTCATCCTCGTCAACCACATCATCTGCTGGGGCAGGACGCAGATCGCCGCCGCCCTCTTTCTTAACGCCTGGCTCAATGATCTGTGCACCATTACCCCACTCGCTCAGCTCATCAGCTGTCAGCACATGTCCTCTTACTTCAGTTGGTTGGTTTTGCTTGTCGTCTTCCATAGATTCTCCTTATTATTGCGTTGGTACGGGTGGGGCTGACTGAACAGGTGGCGCACCGGCCGGACTGCCGGGGACTGCTGGTAGCCCACCGGGCTGGGGCTGGCCTGGGGCACCGGGTGTGCCAGTAGGTACCGGCTGGGGTGAGGGCATCGGAATCATTCCGGCATCGTCTAGGATCAATTCTTGTAGACCAGCGCTATCATTAGCGACATGCTGAACAGCCATCTGGAAAGCCGTGATACGTTGGGCAGCCTCAGGATCAGTGCCCTGGAGTTTAGAAAAGCGATTCTTTGATACAAAATCGTTAAAGTAATTGATGTAATCAGCATCATAGTCATCGCGCTCTTCGGGCACCTTGTTCTCAATGAGCAATTTGATGTCAGCCTCAGCCGAGGTATTAATCTGCGATAGCTCAATAGATTTGGTGTATGCAGCTGGGTCCAATTTGCTCTTCATGTATCGCTCAGCTCGTACATCTGGGTTAGGCAGCCCCAAATCGTCCATCAGTGTGCGATAGTCAATCGACTGACCAGTTTGCCATAGTTGCAGCGCAGTAGCACGAATCTGTTGCTTGTCCAACGGCAACGTCGAATCAACTTGCACACCAATCTTCACGTTCGAGTCGATATTATCACCATTGATCATGATGAACTCGTACTTACCGTCTGCTCCTTTGCACTGGAACCAATAATCGTCGGTATAATAGACGCGCATCATCTGGAGCTTAATCTTGTAATACTCCTCCATGCTGGTTGAGACGGCCTTCACTAGGTCATCTTGCAGCATCCCAGCCTGTTGTTTGACCATCATGTCACGACCCAGAGTATCCTGTTTGTCAGGCGATGCACCCCGGAACTGTGAGGGCGTCCCCATCATGACGTCAATCTCATTACGGGTGTCTAGCAGCGTGTTGTACACATATGCTGGTAGTTCTGGAGATCCAACATTGACCAATGCTTTGCTCACATCATCTGAATCAGCCAGCGCCACTGTCTTGGCGCCCTTATTCACGATCTTGTAGGCGTCCTCAGCACTAAAGGACTTCTTACTAGCCACCCAACGTCCATTTACATAGTCTGCATTCTCCCAAATCTGTCGTCCGCGTCGGTTCAGCATCTCCTGCAGCGGGCGAGCCTGCTCAAACAGACACGTCTCGTCGATAAATGAATGTCCTAGGTTGATATAATTAAAGGCCACAAATGGTTTCGGAGGCCGCTGCAGCACATTCGTCATCTTATCTTTCTTGTCATCACCCGTGTACATCCAGTTTGGGTTAGGCATCTTGTCCAGAATCAGTTTATACTCTGGTACAAACCAGGCCACGCCCTCTTTCGGTACATTCTTCTCCATATAGGTGAACCATGCCTCAAAGTACGTCACAAACCGCGCCATCTGCGTATAACGACCCTGCTTAATCGAATAGACCACACGGATTTCATTAGCTTTCTTCGGAAACCTGGCGATCAGTTCGTCCACTGAACACCGCACACGGTGATAAATAATGTTCGGATTCCCAAGATAAGGCGCGAACCGATCAACGATAATATCCTCAGGGTTACACACCTCAGTCACCACATCCCCATACATCCCTGCATTCGGATCAAAGCGCAGTTTCAAATATCCCCGCTTACGAGTGATCAGATTAAGTACCGCTGCCCGCGTCTTTGCCTCAACCTTCTCATCGGCTGAATGCTGATACAACGCACTCTGCAAATCCCGCGCACCCTTCAGATAAATCTCATCGCCCCGGCTCGGTGTCAGCTCTGGAACCGCCAATTGCCCAGTAGCATAGCTTAGAATCGCTCGGATAGAAGAAAACAGCCGATTATCCTTATACTTCGCATCATCCTGCAAGAACTTAATATCCTCCAGCTGGTCACCTAGCAGGAAGTTAACATTCTCTTTATCGACTTTCTGCAGTTGCCAAGGCTTCTGATTCCAATACTGGACATTCAAATCCAGCGAATCAATCAGCATCTTCTGCAATCGGTCATCCGGCATCGACAAATTGAACAGTTCATACTCTTCATCAGGCAAATACGTCTCGCTAAACAGCGGTTCGTATGCATTATTAGTCTGAGTGTAAGGATTACCGTCCACGGGTTAGAGCTTCCACCGGGCTTAAACCTGCGCGTATCCGAGAGTGAATGGTAGTGTCTGGTAGATCCAACTCTCGCGACCACTGAGATATAGTCAGCTTTTCTCCGCGATACTCTATATAGTGGCTGCTGCGTCGATTGTTAGCCTGCTCACTTCGCGTTGCCCATCGGCAGTTGCCGGGCTCGTAACCGCCCTCGTTATCGATACGCTCAATGGTATGCCCGAGAGTTGGACGACTACCCATGTCGATGGCAAAGGCATCGTAGCTATTCGCCCACCGATCACACATTTGTATCCCACGTCCACCGTAATAGAGATATTCTTTGCGGCTTTCAGAGTAGCATCGACGTCTAATGCCGATCCATATTACGTAGAGTGGCCTCTCATCCGTGTAATGTCTATTCCGATGTGCCTGATTCTTGTAGTCAGTGTACTTGCATTCAGCATCTTCACAGAATAGTTTATTCCCCATACCAAACTCCGCTATGGGGAATATCCGCTGTTGCCCTAATTGTACTATTTTTGTTCTAGCTTAGCTAGGCTTTTATTCGCTTATCTCTGATGGAAAAGCCTTTTGAATAGGAACTTTACTGCGTCTAAGGGATACTCACGAGCCTGTCTCCAGCACCAATGACCCCATTGCATACAAGCGTGTCGTCGGTAGTCGCTCATGAAGTTGCTCTTATAGATATGCTGGTAATAGGCGACGCTCGTGCCATCGTCAACGTTCAAGTTGCTCAGATCATCCCGCTGAATTTCTTTACCTTTGTAAAATATCTTGTCGAAACTCATCCGAATACCGCCCTGTACAGATACTCAATTGGATCATCGGCTATTACGGCTTGCATCGGGTGGTACTGGTAAGCGAGAGTGGAGAACTGCCATGTGTTACCGTCTTCATCTACTTCTAGGTGGCGCACCATTTTGGCCCCAAACAAAGCACGGGCAAAGTCGTGGTTGAATAGAAAACTATAGATCGGACGAGGATCGTATTGCTCATAAGTCTCTTCATTCAGTTCATGATTCCAGGGATTGTATTCCCACGAGTCGAGTAGTACGTCATCCCATCCGCCCTTGGTTGCTTTTCGTACCAATGCTTCTAGTTTCTCAGCTTGCGTCATTCCAAGTCCAGCCTCTCTTCAATATTCTGAATCCGTCGCATCATAGCAAACAGCACATCGTATAAGGCTGCCTCAAAATCCTCAGTACCGCTCAGCTGAGTACCCAATGCTTCAAGTTTTCGTTCAGCGTCTTTCATAGCGACACAACCTCGATTCCCCTAAAAAGGCTAACTTGCCCATTACGCCCACCATAGCCCTTAGCCCATGCTTTATACAGCCCAGCATCAATATACAGCTGCTCTGGAGTATGGCCGAGAGACTTATCAACCGAGTTATAAATAGCCGCCATTACGCTCAGAACCGGACCATCGTAATCATCGGCAAATATTTGTTCTTGGCTCATAAGCCCCTCAAAGCACTTCCTCGTTGTCGTTTCATGCGCCGTAAAGCCTCATACTTCAACAAGTTTACTTCTTCGCCAATCTCACGAGCCGCGTCATACTCCGCACGGCGTATATGCTCTTCAAGTCTCCACGAGGTGTCTGTTAACACACCGAGCAACTTTTCATCATCCCATTCTTTGATTTCCTCTGAGAAAGCTTGGGTCATGACCATCTAATCTCTCCGCCCTGTTTAGGATCAGATGCAAGTATCCGAGTCATTAATACATTTGACTTGAGAACTGAATCAACAGCTCTAGCAATAATAACGCCATGATAGCGATAACCAATTGGCTTACCAACCCCGACTTGCATTGGCTGCCAACCCTCAAACTCGCCGTATTCTCCATACGCTCGATATTTCTTAGTGCGATACTTGGCATACACAGCACTATAATAGACCTTGCGCTCGCTATCCAGTTCAGCATACTCATCGGGAAATAATTTAGCTTCCCAGCCCTCAGGGGGTTTATCCGTAAGTTGCGTGACTTGTTCGTTGAATTTCATAACTCCCCCAATAGCTCTTCTGGCCAAGTAATATTCAGACCATCAAAGTACGCACCTCGCGATCCGCGGCCAGACATCCTGAGGTCTTTAAGATCACTGAGCCCAAAATCGTATATCGTCATAGGCGATAATATGGCTTTCACCACAATAGTAGACCCATTATAAATGGTGATATCACGCATTTTTGATGTCATGTTCCTAACCTGATGCAATCTGCACTTGTCCCCATAAAGTATCCTCATCTTATAGTCCTAGCTTAGCTTTATTAGTACGGATACGGTGAAGTGCATGCTCGGCACTTTCGAGGATCTTCCCCTCATAGTGCGTGCTGCTTTTATCCGCTTCTAGTACGAGATGGTCAATTATATCGGAGATGAGTTGCTTGATCTCCGCTTTAGCTTCCAGGATAGGACGATTACTACTAGATAATTGCCTGGCATGTTGCCCACCAACAGAATAAAGCTCCCATACTAGGCGCTCGATATATTTATCAAGATTTAGCTCTGGTTTCCAACGAGGCTTTAGTTCTTCGCTAGTCATGAGACTCTCCCTTAAGCTCGTGTTGTATCCTGTCGGCCCAATCGTTGCTGAATAAAAACCATTCTCTTAGGGTATCGCAAGTATAGATGTCAGTTTTTCCACATCGCCAACACGAGCCATGGGCATGCAACCAGCTACCCACAATCTCAGTTTCATAATGCCAGTGATGAAGGCCGAGCTTGCAACGAAGAGGTTTGCTCATATCTCAACCCCACTCGAATCACAATAGAAGCAATCCGTATTCCTGCAATAGGTCGTCTCGTAAAGCAGGCCAGTTATTTGCCCCAGCTCGGTTCCACATCGCGGGCATAGCTCGTCTATGGCTATAATTGTTGTCATTCTAGCCCGCTCGCACGCTTAGCGGCCTTAAGGTAGAAGTCAGCCCAAGTTGCTAGCGTCCCATCATCGCATACAAGATCACTATTGGACGATTGGAGTTCATGGCTGAAGCGGTCATACCAAGCCTGACCCGTCATAATATTATTGACTGTGAATCCTTGAAGACCAATAGCATTAGTGTCCACCCACCCAGCATCTTTAAAGGCTTGTTTGATAAGCTCCACATAATCATCTGTTTTGACATCCGGCTCATCCTCTATGCCACCATCAATGAGCAGGGCTCGTAGCCTTTTATCTAAATCACTTGCCATTATTAGCCTCCGGCTCGGTGATCCCTAGATTTTCGCCCAACAGATCCCAGCTACATTTGCGAGGCTCTGGCTTAGGTATAAGTCCAGAATCCCGAAGTCTTTTAGCCTGTTCTAACGATAATATAAGAGTTGGCTCATACACGTGCTCCTTGCCGGAGTTTAAGAAATCATCAATCGCTTTTTCAGTGAGCTCCATTCTTCCTCCTATAATACGCCTTACTTACACCCTTTTACGAGACATTTGCCCTTGGGTTGGTAATGTTGGCAAACTTCTTCCTTGTACGTACCGTCAAAATTAGTCCTGAATATTTTACCCATCTTAGAGACCGCCACACCATCGTCTGCAATAATATCTTTTAATCCTTCAAATGCGAGATCAGGATTGAGTGCACAATGCAACCACTCCGGCTTATTCTCGATAGCCTTCCATTTAGCTTCGTCTTCGTTGCGTATCCAGATGGTTACTTTAGGCATCCTTTTTGAGCTTTCTCTCGTAAATCCTGGCTGTCTTCTCGCCAAACCACTCAGGTTCCACAGTAAACACAAAACTACTATCACCTATCTTTACCCTAGGCTGAATGTAACTTTTGCCTACGATTTTCCCATTGACCGCTTCAACCCCCCAGTCAATCATTTTATCCAAAACTTCATGGATCAAAGCCCGTTGATAGTAAGAAAGTTTCACTTTAGTCATATATACATACTACCACGTACGCCGCCATGCGTCCATCTTAGACAACCTCCTTCGGCGGCTTATCACTCAAATTAAAGTAATACCAAAAGTTACACCGCCCGATCCCCGTAGGACTGCGCCCACCACACCGATGCCCAACCAATCGCTTATCCGTATTCCGCATATCGAAGAAGTCTGTCATCGACTGCACTTCATCATTCACCAGCTCTGTTACGGGGTACTGACAATGTGGACAGTGCCATGTCCAATACCTCGGCCGATCAGTCCGCATCAAATTAACTAATATCCTGTAACGCAAATCACGCTCCATAATCCATCCTTTCAAAGGTATCCTCCACGGCCTTATCTAATGTTGTTTGATATCTCCCGTTTTCTGTCACCGTATCAGTGATCGGCGCATTACTCGCATCGAACTGCGGCTCGATGAATGTTGATACACCGCCCATGACCCGGCTCAGCCCTATGCGGCAATATGCTGTCGCGAAACTAAAATCACTTAACTGCCCCTCCTTTTTTAACCACTCACTTTTAATACGGCCGTCCTCTTCCTCGACAGTCGTCCGGTAAATATTCTGCCAATCTTTGATATAGTCCTCCAGCTCATACGGCCGCTCGCGAAATAATAGCCTAGCTTCAGCAATCTCAGTCGCCACCGTATCGAGTAGTCGCGTGCGGTCCGCGTATACCACGCTATCTTTCCACTGCAAAATCTCCATGCCATCCATCTGCTTGAAATAACATAGGTACCAGTCATGATACTTGGCCGCCATCTTCTTCGGCATAGTCGAGTAAGGATTCGGATCACACACCACCACAGCATCGTACATCAGCTTCAAATGCTCGATCTCTTCCCAACTCTTAGCCTTACCATGCGCAAACATGCCCTGAGCCGTTGCAGCCACCCAAATCTGCTCAGACACGTTCTGGTCCACCCCAATCGCTACGTTGATGCGAGGGATGCTGCTGGGGGCGCAAGCACGCAGGATTGTCTCACGATTCACCACCATGTCTGAAGGCGTGTAAGCCTTCCCCAGTACAAAGTTATAGAAGAAGTCGATGCTAGAATCATCTTCCTGTTCTAATATGCGCTCAGCGGTTACCCAAGGCGCCATCATCTGAGAGAACCAATAGCCATGCCTATTACGTGATGGAAATCGCGCCACCCACTCACCATTACGCCGGTCAGCGTCATCAATAGCCTTATGGCACTTACCACACGCATATATCTTGGCCTTCTTGTCAACGAAGTGTGCTTTAGATGCCTCATCCTTCTCGAAGTCCATGAACCATCTGTGACCACAATGATGACATTTGACGAACCAATGCCGTTGATCTGAGTCCTGAAATAACGAATCAACTCCAAACCCCACAGCGCTAGGATTAGAGAATCGCCACCGCCAGGCATAGGGCGATGCCTGCAAACGCGAGTCATAGGTATTCAAGACGTTCATATCCATGCAACGGTCATACTCGTCAATCACTAACAGGTCAGCGGATGTACTGATAGCTTCTCGCTGGCTCGCCGATCCTTTGTAGTGGATAAACCTATCGCCAATCTGTTTGAGTGTTACGGAATCTTTGCTAACAAACTTCTGGATAACACTGTTAGACGCAATCAACGGATCAATCTTAGGGTTAACAAAGCTCTTCACAATGTCCTGTGTTGGTAACACATAGATCGTGTTGAGGTTCTTGTAACGTGCTAACCAAAACGACTTAAGGATCGCTAGCACACTAAATCCCACCTGTGCCGACTTCTTTACGACAATATCACCATGCATATCATCGAAAGGCTCAATCAAAAAGCGGTGATCTTTAAACTCGATAGGTTGCTGGTTTTCATTGATGATTCCATTCGCTACTATCCACGCCGTAGGGGAAATGGAGTCAAGCTCAGCCATCGTGTGTTTCGCTCTTTAGAAACTCGGTCCACTTACTAGCTAAAGCCGGGTCAACCGGGTTCATATTAACAGGATTCTCGGGATCATTACTTAGCTGTAGTTTGGTACCATAGCCATACTTGCCCAATGCGTCAAAGGCTTTCACATCGCCGGCCATCGCTTTGAGGATGAGCGCCCTAATAATGGCTTTAACAGGGGCACCAGTATATTCTTTCCAGCCTTCTTTCGGGTCAGTAACCCAAGTCGTAAACTCTGGGTCATTCAAGAGATTCTGGATATGAGTTGAGAGATGGAGTGCGCCCTTTGGCTTATTCCCACGGCGTGGATCATCGCCTTTATTGAAGGGAACTAGATTTCCATCATTTGCCACTGTAATCTCACTATATTTTATTAAGGAGTGTTCTAGTTTTGTTCTATTTAAATGCAAAAACCAAGACTCATTAGATCCTGCGACCTAACTATCTTGGTTTGGTGACGTCATTATACTATAGATTGGGATAAAATGCTACCGAACCGGAGTGCTCATTAATTCTAGCAGACATGCTACTATAGAGGTATTACAATGCGTAACAAAACACGTTTTCTTGGGATCACGTTAACACTTCTCGCAACGGTTGGTTTGACGTCGCTGTCCATCAATCTACCGCTAACAGATGCTCACGCGCTACCACCCCCAGCGCCTCTCACTAATATGAGAATCGAGAGAACTGGTATCATGCTCCAAGATGCCGCCGAATCCTCATGGTTCATCTGGGGCGGCGAGAAATACTACGTCTTCACCGATCGGGATGCCGTAGGCACTAGTCGGCAAATGAAGATCGTGCGTTTCTCTGACAACACCGTCATCTCAACATTTGGCACGGGCTATGGCTGCCAGGATGCTGTCGTGCAGGGTGGAACACTCTATGTCTTCGCCACCAACTGCTTTATGGACTTCTCGCACGCCGGTAATAGCATTGTGCGGTTTAGCACCACCAATCTGACAACTTGGAGCAGTCCAACAACTATTTATACAGCTGAGTCACAAGCCCAGATTTATAACCTGTCTGTCGTCAAGAACCCCGACCAATACACAATTGCTTACGAGATCCACCGTTCGTCTGGTTACAGCGCCTACTTCAATATCCGCTTTCTACAGAGCCTCGACGCGACGACCTGGATCAGTAATGGTACAGACCACATTCTGGCTGACCAAAGCTGCCCTGATCTCCACTGGAGCGACGGCAAGTACTATATCTTCACTGGCCATCGCTCGAACACAGTTGTCAGCTCTACCAATGACTTATTCAACTTCTCGACCAGCAGATTACCCGTCCTAAAGCCCATTTATGAGTTTGAGGACGACCACACCAGCGATCCCGACCTAATCGAAGACAGCGGTAAGGTATATATCCTCTATTCGGTTAACGACCAGAGCACCTACATGCGCGAGACATATGCGACGTACAATGGAACCATGGCTCAGCTGCTCAGCATCTATCCTGGTCTGTAAATCATAAAGCCCCGGTCAACCACCATTACAAGTCAGACCGAGGCTTTATTTATTCTAACTGCACAATATTAATCGGTCATGACATCGATATCCACACCTTTGGGATACTTCATGATGATGGATTTCTTAAAGAACATATCCAGGGATGTACCTGGTTCGATCAACCCGTTATTGTCTCGTACTCGGCCAACAAAGGCCAAATCAACTGTAATACGTAGTTTGTGACCATCGTAGAACTCTGCTATTCCTGGGTGTGGTTCTTCCATTGAAATACCAATTAGAACACCAGGACCAGCCTTAACAATTCTTTCTTCCATACCAGCCTATCTTTTAGTTTAAATAAAAAAGGACGACCGTGCGGTTGTCTACACCTACAGCTGGAGTTGTCTCCGAGCTTACACGGTCGCCCATTCATGGAGATAACTTAAGCTGTAGTGTAGACAGGACGATTATACCATTCCCATACGACCGCACCAACATCTCGAAAGTGCGGCCGTAAAGAAATGCTATATCTTCTTCTGGCTCGTCAGATGGTAGTGGGGGCAGTAGAGGCATTTGTACGAGCGCAGACCGTGCTTAGCGGCAGCTACATCAGCTTCAAACTCAGTGTCATAGCCGATCTTATTCAGGCAGCCGCGCAGTTCTTTTTGGTCAATATCTTTCCGGGCGCTCTTAATGATGTTGTTGAGCTTTTTGTAGATCTTATCATAGCTACTCATAATGTGCGTCATTGATCTTCTCTGCCTGCAACATCGCCACCTTATCCAGCACAAGCGATTGTAGCTCTTCTTCGCTAAACTCAATCTTGGGCACGACAACTTGATCGACCAGAGCCTTTACTAGCTGGTGACGTACTTCTTGTTTCACTGTTCTGGTGATCCAGTCCAGGTTATTCGAAAGGTCGGTGTCAAGCCAGTTGTCTGGTAGTTCTATTAGTACTTTCATCCCAACTTCTCCAATTCCTCATTAATGATGGAGCGTACTCTTTCAAGCGCATGATTATGCCCGTTTTTGAATGCGGTGGGGACCTCTAGGTTTTTATCTCTGTCGTCTAGTGATTGGGGCAGCCTCTCCAACAGCGCAGTAGCTTGAGCCTTGCGGTCGGCGGCAATCCAGCGAGCTAACGCCTCAACACTAACCACCACGTCATCACTGGGGCCAATTGCACGTACTGGGAGGCCAGGGAATTGTGTTTTTATTTCTAGCTTGTTTTCGCTCATATCTGTCTTTCTAAAATATTAAGAGGCATTGACCATCTCTTAGCCCATTCTTTATTGCGCACCTCAGCATGAGCATCGGCATGATGCTGCCAACAAAGCCATTTGCCAACAAGCCATTTATCGGGTGCATATCCTTCGCCATGATGAAATTGCGAATTGATATTTTGACATACTTCACAGGGGGATTTAAGGAGATGCCCTTTTTTGACAGCTTCTGCCACGGCGGTGCGGGCCTTCAGCTTATTAGGGGACTGTTCTTTATCTCTATGATATACACGATTGTACCTAGCCCGGTAGTCATCCATATGGGATTTACGATTATCCTCGTGCCGTTGTTTTATGATTTCACGATTTTCACGATAGCGCTTGCGGTCATATAGGCTCTTGCAAACTTTGCACTTCCTATCACGCCATCTCTGCATTTTATGGAAGTCTGCTAGAGGCCGTCTGACTCTGCATTTTATACAGAGCTTGGAGTCATCCTCTGGTGTACTATCCTTCATTGCCCCGCACCTCCTATGGTGTTTGAGAGTTCGTATTTCCTGTAAGCATCTTGGACACTCTTTTGGTCAGCCAAAGGATTATTGGCAATCTTTTCATATCTCTCTCGATTGCTGGCCATCACCACTGGGCACTGATGGATATAATCTGATGCTGGTAGCGGGGCGGCACAGTGCTGGCATGGCTTTTGAATTTTAGCCTCTGGTGTACTATTACTCATGAAGATACTCCCTTATGTTGGTAACTGACCCGGTCAAATTGATGTTTATGCTTCCAGCCGCGTCTAACAAACCAGTCAACAAGTCGCTTATTTATTAAGTGTTTAACATACAGTTTATAGCCCACATCCTCAGCCCCATCTTCAAGATATTCTATAAATCGTTGAAAATCTCCGTTATGTGGCATATTATTGCCAATAAATAACAGCTCCAGAGATCGCTTGCCAAGTATTAGATTCCCTTCGACTGTGCCGAACTTGTAGTTATAGATGCCTTTGGTGGAGATGTTGAATGCTTCCACTCGGTTATCAGAAGTTAGATCGAGATTGTTTAGCACGTCCTGCATGGTTTGCTTACTCATGATTGCTCCCCTTTCAGGGCGGTTAGTTGGGCTTCTAGCTGGTCGGTCTTCTCAATTATCCACGAGCGACCAGTAGGAACCACGCCTCGGGCTCTCCCGCCTAATCCAAGGTCATTCTTATACTCAATGATGTATCCTGCCTCAGGGTACCTCTGGGCATGCAACCTTGCTAGTTCTAAAGTCGGTATAGAGCGTTCAAACCAGTAGGCATTAAGGCCAGTTGAATTTTTATCACTAATAACGTACTCCATGTCAGTCCTTTCTTTTATAGGGTCGGATTGGTTATTCACGGCAACCACACTTTCCTGAATCCAGATTTTACAGCTAAGTCACTGTCAGGAAACGTGCCGCCTTCGCAATAGGCATGGTCACGATAATATCGAGACGCGAATTGGAATATTTGTTTGTGCTTAACACAGGCTGGCCGCCAGAAACCTATAATTGACCAGAGGAAAAATGGGTAGGGCATAGGGCGTTCCCAGCCTTCGCCATCATTAGTTTGTATGCCTGTATCTGTAAATCTAGTTATTCTCATGATGTCTTTTCCAAATAATCACGCAACCTATTAGCCACATCTTGTGGCGTATGCCCATCATACTTGAGTAAGTACTGCGGTTTTAGATGCGGTATTTTGAATAGATCCCAATATTCATCCTCATAGTGATTACTTATTTGGCCCATTGGCAGGACAGCAACAACGATAAACCAACCGCCGCCAAAGCACAGCAGACCATCCTCATGCACACGGCTTTTGTAAACTTTGTATTTATGCTGCGATGCCCATTCGTTAAAGAGCGCTGCATTATAAAGCATGCGGAACTCGTACAGCTCATTGAATGTGTGATAGCCATCTGATACTTGGCCAATGTCAGGATATTCGTTTTGTCCATTTTCGTCCGTAACCCAAATGCTCATAGTCTCTCCTTATCATTATTAGGGGTGTTTGGTTGGTTTCTTGGGCTGGAGCGCATATATTGCACATTTTCTGAGGTAATTTCTTTCATGTCGCTCCACAGCTCACCTATAACTTTACTCGTCATGATGGGCAATCCCTGCGCCCTGTGCGCTAATAGGTAGCCAACATGATGGTCGATTCTTGAAATGGCTAAATACGCACCGATACCTTCATGCTTCCTTACAGCTACTTGGAGGTACTGGTCGAAGAGGGCCATAATCTTATCCATAACTCTGTCTCCGATGAGTTGCCCGACAGTTATGTTGTGGGATACAAACATGTCTTTAGGCACAGGTAGCTCAATCGATTCAATCTTTTGGCGTAGCTCCTCCCTATCTACCTGTGGGAGGGGAGGGGGTTGGGGGGTCATCTCTTGCCGCTCGATTTCTACAAGTTTGGGTTTATCGATACAGCCTTTTGTATCATCACCCAGGCAATAATAACCATGTACGGGGCACTGTATCTCTGATGCTGATTTGGTCATAGTTTGCCCTCTCTAACTAAAGTGGCATATCTCTCGCCCCTGATGTAATCTGGCTCAGATATAGAGACAAGAGGCGGTGCCATAACGAGATGAGCATTACCGTGAGCGACTTCCTGCTCGTATACATCCCAGGCAGATGGGACTAAGGGGTTGACCGGTGCTTGCGAGGGACGTCTTATAATTCGTTTCTCGCAGACAGAACACTCAAATAATATCTTCGGGTCAGGATATCCTTGCATCAATTGGTTAGTATCAACCCAGTAGTGTCTATGCCTGTTGAATATTCTTAATCTCATTTCTCCCTCCCATCTGCTGTAGGGTCTTTTGGTGTGGTAGGGGTCATAGTTCCTCCTTTTTCGAAAACTCTTCGGCGATTGTGAGCATTTTTCTGGATGCGACCGCCACCGATTCAAGCTCCCATTTTATTGTCCGCATATCACCTGCAAGCGCTATTTTTATTGCCGACGACAACTGTCTTGGCGTGAGATTCCAAGATCCGCCTGATACAAGCTTTTGTAGCTCAAAGCTGCCGATTCTCGCGTACCAGTCACCTGGACGGTCACTACTGTTACTATTCTCAAGTTTTATGCCAAGCTCGTTGTGCAACTCTTTGACAAAAGAGAGCAGGCCAGAATATCGTGCCTTATATTCGGCTTCTAAATTCAGCCGCTCATCTTTCAGCTCATCATTGTGCACATCCAGTGGGATGCTGCCGCGGGCATCGGTGCGTAGCAAGGACGCGACAAAATCATGTGACATGGGTGCGGATTGCAGCAGTGGCGCTTTTTTTATTACTTTTAGTTCCCCATCCACGACAGCCATCATGCCCCAATCTTCGGGTAGTTCACCGCCTTTGACCATTGATTGATCGGCAATAACTAGCCACCACTTGTCGCAGTATTTTTTGTTTTCATACGATTTATTGGGTTTCTTTAGTTCGTTTAGCCAATCAGCGCGGCTGATTTTTACCTCAAAGCCCTCTAGTAAATTGCCACTACTATGCCACGCTCCAAGCACCATTACGTCGGCTATGCAGTTTGCCCCGCCAGTCGACGAAGCTACTTGTGAGAGCACAATGTACTTTGCTAGTTGCTCTGCACCATTCTCGCCGCCATACTTGTCTATGACCATGTGGGTTAGCTCCCCAGTCCTGACACTCATTTTCCACCTCCATATTCCTTAACAATTTGTGATAGTCTGGCCGAAAGATATTCGTCTGGATGGCCTAAGCCTTCGAGTAATCCGACTGCGCGGGCAAGGTCGGATACAAGCCTAGCGTTTTCTGCTGCAAACTCTTTATGGATGGCGGTGAGGGCTTCGCCAATATATTTCTCCCATTCCGCAGCGGTTACGGGTCTAGTATGACCAATCGAACGGCCATCAGCGAATAAGTCGCTGAGTATTTCTTCTAGTTTATCTTGGTCCATGAAGCCTCCCAACAATTTTTAAACATTTCTTTCCAGGTAAAACGAGGTCTTTCGGTAAACCAGATCATTGTTACTACCATAAGAGTCATTGGAAAGATCAATATTAGAAACATTCTGTATTTACTCATTCTTGTCTCCTTGGGGCCTGTAACTCAGCTAGGCGCTCAGCAAATTCATCGCCAAGCGCATTCCAGTCTTGAGCTTCATTGTTTATTGCATCAGTCAGCCGGTCATCATACCATTTACGCTCATCAATCCGTATCTCAGCTTCCCGAGCCTTACGGTCTTCTGAGATGAGGTTCATGATTGATTTAACTGCTTCGATTGTAGTCATTGGGTAACCATAGCCTTTTGCCCGATCAACCAATTTAGATATCTCTTCGCGCAGTTCTTCATTATTATTACTGAGTGGGGTGTTCATGGCATACACCTCCCCGGAAGATAAGTGTTTCTCAGATACCAATTAGTCTTCCAGGATGCGCAAGGGGCGGTATACCATATTAACCCGCCACCGATTAATAGAGTGATTGCCATGCCCCAGAACAGTAGGTATAGAACTATTACAATTCTATCTTTTATCTTACTCATATTTTCTCTTTGCTTTCCGGTGTCTTGTTCGCCCGATCAAATTCATTATCAAGCCATGTCATAAAATCAGCGAAGGTAGGCACGTTCTCTTGATCGGTTAGACGGTTATACCCACGTTCACGAAGGAAGTATGCCCAGAGGCTAAGAATGTTCTCGGCTAGATCTAGCTTTTCTTCGTCTTTAAACATTATTGCTTCTCCTTATCTAGTTCTTTATGGGGGCTTATTAAAAATTCACTGGCGGTAAGCATGATTAGTTGGCTGTCTTTTCTGCCCAAGGGTTTTTGTCACCCATCAAGAGCTGCGCATCATCCAAACGATGGATAGCATCTTCTATGTGGCGGAGAGCCAATACAAGTTCTTGTACAACGGGTGGCTTAGATACGCTGATATTTTCTTTTAAGTTTCGGTGGGCTATAGCTAACCGCTCTCGTGCATTCACTAAAAGTTCTGGGGCTGCTGTATTTTCCATAATTCTCCTTTATCTCACCGCCAGTAAAGACGGCCACTTAATTATATAGCCCGATCAATTTCGTCCAATTTCCGCTCAGTAGCTGCATCTTCCAGCCGAACCATCATGTCAATAAAGTGCTCTTCCTCTTCTTTATCGATAGCTTCCAAATCTTTAATAGCCATCTCAGTAGCCTGTCGCATACAGTCAAAGATCACCAGCCAGTTCTTGGCGTAATCGATGGTGCGACCGGAGAAGTACCATCTCTTGTCTGGATACGGAGCGCCTATGGCATCGGGTAAGTCAACTAAGCTGATCGTCTTCTTAACCCGATCAATCTTGACTAAAATATCGATTCCGCCGCTGAATTTATACCTACGAATTGTCAATAAATCTTTAGTCATAACTTGACCTCCTCCGGCCAATCATCCAAATCATAATCACCGCTATAGATATGCACCGTCTCGCTCTCAGCAGGCATTCCGTGCAAACTCAGGTGATTGCCCACCATTTCCAGTGCATCTTCTGACGAATTGGCTTCAACTTCCATTTCGCCGTTATGAGTATAGCTAAAGGCAACTTTGTAATCACGCATGGTTTGCTCCGTTCTCTGCGACTTCGCCCAAATGACGCAACAGATTTAACTTGATATCTTGAAAGACTTCATAACTCTCGTAACAGGGCTCGTGAGGATGGACCATGTGATCGGTAACTTCCTCTAGATCGTGCTGGATACTCTCAGTATTCATCGTATGCCTTTCTAACCCATACTAGGCCCATGATGAGGGTAGATGCTCCAATAGCGAACTCCAGGATACCGAAGATCGCCCGTGAATAGTCTGGAAGGCTCATAATATTAATGAGCCCCCGGACGATCAGAGCCAAGCCATTCACCAAAACTAACGCGCTGAGTGTGATCAAAAGGTATTTCATTGTCTTTTCTCTATCATTCTCATTACTACTGCCCAAATCACATAGCCGACGAACATCAAGGTGAAAACGGTCAGGACGAACAAGAACAATAGCTCGAATACTCGGATGGTGTAATATAGAACCTCATTCCAACGCATATTATTTCTCCTCAAGTACCCTATCGATCAGCACCAAGACATGCTTTGCGAATTCATTATTCTCAGGCGTGTCACCTTTACGAATATTCAGGAACCATTGCTCACCCGGATTATGGGTACCTTTTTCGTAAAAAGGAATCGCTTGGCAAACATTGTCGACTCCGCCATCTGCGTTGCCGAGTGTGCCCACCAAGCAAGCACAGTCACCTTCGTATTGAGTTCCGTCAACCTTACCCTTAATCAGCTTTTCCCGCAGAAACGGTACTTCGGCCTTTAGGCATCCTAGAATAAACAGAATGTCTCGGCTGGCTTGATTGATATAGTCCTGAGGAAGCTTATCTAATGTTTGGCCGCGCAGGTCAGCGCCGTACAGGTCAGCGCCGCGCAGGTCAGCGCCGCGCAGGTTAGCGCCGCGCAGGTCAGCGCCGCGCAGGTCAGCGCCGTACAGGTCAGCGCCGTACAGGTCAGCGTCGCGCAGGTCAGCGCCGCGCAGGTCAGCGCCGCGCAGGTCAGCGCCGTACAGGTCAGCGCCGTACAGGTCA
>WNFY01001623.1_pt1 | contig 43240 bp, 42 predicted proteins | sample 5400091 | NCBI WGS metagenome assembly WNFY01 (sample SAMN13153364, study PRJNA577476) | soil metagenome | isolation source: 60 cm soil or saprolite under grassland replicate 1 | place: USA:California | collected 2016-06-15 | reverse complement strand
TTTGGCCCTCGGTTGACTTCGCGGCGCAGTATGCAGTGCTGGCCCGCTATAACAATTACGATGAGTTTTACAGAAAGTTCGAGCGCAACAATGCTACGGTTGGAGTGGCCCTCCGCTTTCCCTTCCTGAATTTCTCGCAGCGCGCACACGCCCAAGCAGCCGATGCCGACGCAATCCGTGCGAAAAAACAAGTTGAATCTGCTAAGAACCAGGTTTCGCAAGAAGTGCTGAAGCTGGAACGATCGGTCGAGCAGTTGCAGGCCGCGCAGGACATTTCGCAACTGGAATACGAACTCGCGCAATCGAATGTCACCGCCGTGGAAATTCGAATGAATTCGGGAACCGCGGGCCTGCACGATGAAGCCGATGCGCGTACGGATTTGGCAGAAAAATTCAACGCCCTTGAGGACGCCAGATTCCAGCTCCTTCGGGCCCGTATCGGACTCATGCGCGCCACCGGAGACTTAGACACCTGGGCCCAGCAGTAATGAGCCCTGGCGCAAACCTCACTCCAGATGGGTGGTCCTTTTGGCTTGTTGAATGCGCCAAACCCGGTTCAGGGCAAACGGATTGTTACGTTGAATTGAAGTGTTTAGCCTATAGTGGGTCCCGGAAATCGCGTTTTACCCTACGTAAAGATCCTCTCAGGTGACCCAACTGGTACGCGTCCGGAAGCTACTTTCGCCTGCGAATGCTAAAATAGAGACTTCAACCTTATGCCTCTTAAAACGCTGTTTCTGAACCCTCCCTCTTTTGAGAATTTTGATGGCGGCGCGGGCTCGCGCTGGCCGGCAACGCGCGAAATTGAGTCTTACTGGTATCCGGTCTGGCTGGCCTATCCGGCGGGGATGCTTGAGGGTGCCCGACTGCTTGATGCTCCGCCACACTATGTCTCGGCGGAAGAGACCATTAATATCGCGAAGGAATACGAGTTTCTCGTTCTGTACACCAGCACACCGGGTTTTCCTGGGGACATCCGGCTGTCCCAGCGGATTAAAGACGTAAATCCGAAGATCAAGATCGCGTTCGTCGGGCCCCACGTGACCGTATTACCCGAGCGGGCCTTGCAGGAAGCGCCTGCCATTGATTTCGTCGTTCGCAAGGAATTTGACTACGCTGTAAAAGAGTTTGCTGAGGGCGAGGCACTCGAAGATATTCTTGGAATTTCGTACCGAAAGAATGGATCTATCGGGCACACCGCGGACCGTCCGCAATTGCAAGACTTGGATTCCTTACCTCACGTCACGGACATCTATCACCGCGATTTAGACGTGCGGCGCTACAACGTCCCATTCTTGCTTTATCCGTACGTTTCGCTGTACACCACTCGCGGCTGTCCGGCGCAGTGTACGTTCTGCCTGTGGCCACAGACGACCAGCGGACATGCCTGGCGCAAGCGCTCTACCGACGATGTGGCCCGCGAAATGGCAAAGGCCAAGGAATACTGGCCGTATGTAAAGGAATTCTTCTTCGACGACGACACCTTCAACATTCAGAAAGCACGCACGATTGAATTGTGCGCGAAACTGAAGCCGCTTGGACTAACGTGGTCGTGCACATCGCGGGTGACTACTGACTATGAAACTCTGAAGGCCATGAAAGAAGCCGGATGCAGACTGATGATTGTTGGATACGAATCTGGCGACCAGCAAATCCTTAAGAACATCAAGAAGGGGGCGACGATTGAGCGTGCCCGCCAGTTCACAAAAGATGCTCACAAACTCGGGCTCGTAATTCACGGCGATTTTATTCTGGGGCTCCCCGGGGAAACCCGCGAGACCATTCAGAACACCATTGCATTCGCCAAAGAACTCGATGTCGAAACCATTCAGGTTTCTGTAGCGCACGCCTATCCGGGAACTGAGCTCTTTGACTTCGCCGTAAAAAACAATTTCATGGTGAACGGCAGCATGGTTGACGAGGGCGGCCATCAGTTGGCTCATATCGAATATCCAGGCTTGCCTGCGGACGAAATTTTGCACTCAGTGCATCGCTTCTATGACGAATACTACTTCCGTCCGAGAGCTGTGTTCCGCATCCTGCGCAAGGCTGCGTTTGATTCTGGAGAGCGGAAGCGCCTCTACAAAGAAGCTCGCACGTTCCTGAAGGTCCGCTCGATGCGCAACAAGTTGGTTAAAGCCAACGCGAGCAAGAGCGGGACTAACGGAAACGCGCCTAAAGCTACGCCCGCTCCTCACGAGTCTGTGCAGGTCTAAGCCCTCGTGAATCTCCGCAAATATCTGGTGCTTGCCGGGGTCAGTATGTTTGCCCCCGCTGGCGATTCGCTGCTTTCTTATGGGATGAAGCAGATCGGCAATATTTCTCTGCATCATCCTGCTGAACTTTTGCTGGCGATTACCAATCCTTGGGTGGGGCTCGGGATCGTTCTGCTCTTCGGCTTCTTCGCTTCCTATATGACAGCGCTTTCTTGGGCAGATTTGACCTATGTTCTCCCAGCAAGTTCACTCGGCTATGTCTTTCTAGCTCTGATCGCCAGATTCTTTCTGCACGAGCAGGTCAGCGTCACACGCTGGCTGGGGATTGCGCTGGTTTCAAGTGGAGTGGGGTTTGTTACCAGCGGTCCGGAGTTGACCCACCGCCGGCGCCGTCCAAAATCCGCCAGCGAGGTCGTCGCGCGGTGAGGCACATCAGCAATCTCAACGCGTGGATGGCAATTCTCGCCGTCGTTGTAGCGTCCAGTTCCGGAGACATGCTGCTGTCTCGATCCATGAAGCGGATCGGCGATCTAGGCGAACTTCGCCGCAGGCGGGGGCTGATTTTCGTCGGATTACTGGTAGTGCGGAACCGTCTTTTCCTGCTCGGGGTCGCCTGCATGGCGGTGGCGTTCTACAGCTTGCTGTTTGGTCTCTCTTGGAACAACGTGAGCCTGATTGGTCCGGCGGCCGCTTCTCTCACCTTTGTTGCTAATGCAGTGGGCGCGAAGTTCTTCCTGCACGAGCACGTGGACCATCGCCGCTGGATCGCCGCGCTTTTGGTAGGTGCAGGCGTTGTGCTGATGGCGCTCTAACTCTATTTGTTGTCGCGGGTCACAGGGTTCCAGTTTCCATCGTTGCTGTTGTACCAACCCCGCCATGCCGCGGCGTCGTGAGGTAGGGTCTTGCCCGTGATGTCGCGAAGCGCCTGGAACACCCATTCGCGGGTCTGAGAGTCGAGCGACGCATCCTCGGCAAAGTCCAGCAGCTTCGGAACGGCGGTGCGGCGCTGTCGTTCACTCAACATTCCAGACTGCGCCAATCCGCAGGCAACCCGCTCGCGGATGTTCGCCGAAGGATCATCATGAAAGACCTGCAGCAACGGCGTGATCGTCTCGTCCGTCCCAAGATACGCCAGGCCTTCAACTGCCCAGTAGCGGATGTTCTCGTTGGAGTCGTGAATCGAAGCCGATACGATTTCGAATGCGCTCAGGTTCGACGCCTCGATTACCGAGCAAGGCAATGTCCCAGAGCGCATTTGCCCGTGGCCCTTGCTCACCCAGACGGGCATTAGACTCCAAAGCGTCTATGGTTGCGGGACTTTTTTTCCAAATTCCGGCTCGCAATGTCTATTTCAATGGCCGCAGCCCTGACCCCGGAGAATCGTCGGAATTTAAGGCCGTCATAAATAACGAATTCAGCTGCTGGTCTAGTTCAATCTTCCCTTGGCAGCGATGCACTCGCTCCGCAATTTCACCGTTAGCGCCGCGGTAGTGATTGATGGAGCGCTCCAACAAGAGTTGGGCCTGAGCTTGCGGGGTCATCTTATCTAGCTCGGCGGTCTCGTGCTCGGACAAAACATTCGCGGAAGCCGGCTCGGGCTTGCCTTGAAGACCGATAAATTGTGCGATGCGCTGCCACACAGACTGTGCACTTCCTGTCTCGACCGCGAGCACCAGAGCTACCGCTACTCCGATCATGAATCCCAAGGTCCGCAACCTGCCGACGGGTGGATTATTTTCGGAGACAAAGGAATCACTTTCGGGGCGGTTGCCCGCTTGCTGCAGATGAGGATTGGAGCCAGTGTCCACGATGTGAAGTATAGCCGGGTCAGTCCCCAAGGGAAGGTTATGCTTGAACTACACAGGTAACCAAAGCCGTTTGGCCACACTGGTTGAGAGCGCTCGGGGGTACTGGCGTCAGCGAGATAGCCACAATCTCGTAACGGCGGGTCAGTGTCGGATCTGCCGAATTGTGCCCCAGATAAACGGAACTGAAAGGATCACCATAACCGCAGTCAGCCCCCAAGCCACGGCGTTATAGAGCTTGGAATTAACGTAATTGCCCATCAACTCTTTCTTATTGACCAGAAGTAGCATGAAAATCAAGACTGGGGCGATGGCGACGCCATTGAGCGCCTGCGAATAGAGTTGGATCTTGATAAGCGGCAAGTGTGGAAGCAAGATCAGTCCGGCGCCGGCGGCAATCAATCCGGTATAGAGCCAGTAAAACGCTGGAGCTTCGCTGAATTTCTTCCCGATTCCTGATTCAAGCCCGAGCCCCTCACAAACCGTGTACGCAGTCGAGAGCGGCAGAATGGACGCAGCAAACAGCGAGGCGTTGAACAGCCCGACCGCAAAAAGTATGTACGCGAAATCGCCCGCCAGCGGACGCAGGGCCTCGGCGGCGTCTTTAGCGTAGTTAATTTCGTGCACTCCGTGGACAAACAGAGTCGCTGCGCACGCCACAATAATGAACCAAGCCACAATGTCGGTAAAAACGCATCCAGAAATGACATCAAGCTGCGAAGCCTTGTACTGGCGCCGGGTCACACCCTTTTCCACCACCGAAGCCTGTAGGTAAAACTGCATCCAGGGTGCGATCGTCGTTCCGATTACGGTGATGGTCATGAACAGGTAATCGTGCTGGAACAGTTCCCCGCCCGGTGGTTTGACCGTGTGTATCGCTGCCTTGATCCAGTCCGGCTTTGCCAGAATTCCGGCAAACACGTACGTGATGTAAATGAAAGACGCGACTAAGAAGATCTTCTCGACGCTCTTATACTGGCCTTTTACCACCATGAACCAAACAATCACCGCGCAAATCGGCACCGAAATGTATCGGGACACGCTAAACAGTTCGAGGCTTCCTGCAATGCCTGCAAACTCTCCCAAAATGTTGCCGAAGTTGATGAACAGAATGGCGAGCATCATGAAAAACGTGATGCGGAAGCCAAATTCCTCCCGGATCAGATCACTCAGCCCTTTGCCAGTGACCGCGCCCATTCGGGCCGCGATTTCCTGCACCACGATCAGGGCCAGCGTGACCGGAATCATCGTCCAAAGCAGCTTGTAGCCGAATTGAGCTCCCGCCTGCGAGTACGTGACAATGCCGTTGGCATCGTTGTCCACGTTCGCGGTAATGAACCCGGGACCGACGACAGCTAAGAACAGCAGTATCCGGGTCTTCCAGCGTTTCAGGAATCTCATGGCGGTAACGGTCGAAAATAATTGGAACGCGTTTCACTGCGGCAACCAGAATAAACGGAGAGGCAGGAATTTGGATAGGACTAACGGAACATTTATGCCAGATTAAATTTCCCTAAGACTTGCTACAGCTTTGCCCTAAGCAGACTGATTACGTCGTCGGAAGTTATCACCCCGGTCAGCACGCCGTCGTCATCCACGACGGGAAGCGTAAGCAAATTGTATTTGTCGAATAGCGCGGCCACCTCTCTCTCGCGCGCACCGGCGTGACACGAGATCAGCGGCTCCATGCTGAGGGGCGGCAGCTTGTCATTGGGCTTGGCGAGAACCAACTTGGCCAGCGACACGGCACCGACGAGCTTGCCTCGTTCGTCGACCAGATAAATTGTGCTGACCGTCTCAACACCGCCCTGAAAGTTGCGCAGGGCCTCGATCGCGTCGTTCACCGTCGCCTCAGCACTCAGCGCGAGGTACTCAGTGTTCATCCGGCCGGCGGCCGTGTCCTCACCGAACTCAAGAAGTTCGGTCATTTCCTGGCGCTCCTCGGGCTCCATCTCTTTCAGGATCTCGCTAGTGCGCTCTTCCCCAAGATCGGCGAGTAAATCGGCAGCCGCGTCGGGATCCATCTCCTCGACAATCTCAGCTGCACGTTCGGAATCAAGCGATTCGACGATAGATTTCTGTACCCTGGGCTGCACTTCTTCAAGGGCCTCGGCAGCGACCTCCTGGTCAAGCGTCTCAAACACGGCTTCACGCTCATCCGGCGCGAGCCTTTCGACAATGTCGGCGATATCGGCAGGATGCAGCTTGGCCAAACGCTCATGAGAAATCTTGAGCTTCACTCGGCGGGCGGGATCGGTCTCGATCAGATCAACGAAGTCCCATGGAATCAGCCGGGGTGGAATTCGTTGCAGCAGTGGCTTGAGCGCCGCCATTGGCACGACGCCCTTCAGCAGACGACGGACTGCGCCACGAGCACCAACATCAACGGAGCCAATCTTGAGTTGAATACGCCCATTGTCGGTTTCCGGATGCAGATCCACGTCATTCACGCGGACCACCTTGCGCCCGTGGACGTCAATGATCTGCTGGTCCAGAAGGTCGCGTTCCAGCAGGAACAGCCCCTCGGCTTCGGGCGCAGACCAATCGGACGCCGGCGAAGTCGCGCGCACTCCGCCGTTAAGCGATGAGACCGCAGCAAACGGCAACACCTTGTCGCCATTTTTCGTACGAACGATCAGCATGGAAACGTGGACACGGTCTTCGGCAGGCGCAAGAGCCACTTCGCGCACACGTCCGCACTGGGCGCCGGAAGACTCGATTACCGGCGAACCAAGCAGTTCGGTGAGCGCGATCGTGCTCATACTTTCAGAATGTCCCCTGGAAGAGAGCAGTGTCAATGCGAAATTGTGGTTGGTTGTGTGCGGATTTAGGGAAGCGGGTCACTCGGCTTCAATGTGGATTATCAAGTTTCTGACCTGAAATATCAAACGGCACTGGTGGTGCAAAGGTTAATTCGAACATATTCTTTTCTTTATCGAAAGAGAGGTACCGAATGTTGCTAAAACCCGCTTTGATGAGACCACATGCATACTGAGAAGATCATGTATTGGCGTCCTCTCGTGTGCTAGTACCATCGCTGCCTGTGCAGTTCCATCATCGGCACTTTTTCCTCTGACAGCGCCCAATCTAAACAGGACTTTAGATGGAAGGGTCGGTTGTCCATCAATGCTAATGCCCTGCTTTCCTTTTTGATAGTCGATCATCACTACGGTTGGCTTGTGAGGTGCCGACGAATCCATACCCTGGGCGTGAACACCAATGCAGCTTGAATTCACGGCGAGACACGCTACAAATTTAGTCACCGGTGTACCTCCTATAGACGACTCCGACCGGATCCAGCGGGCTGACCGAAACGCCCGATTCGTGAAAGTGTGTCGTATCGGTAGTTCGGGTTTACGCTGTTTGGCCGCGTTAACTACGACGCCCGCCGAATCTTAGTCGCGGAGACTAGCAAATCGCGCTGTGGAAAACGCAAACGAAGCTTGCCTTGTTACGAAAACGGAACAACTCCACTCGCCTCAAAAAATTCCCTCCCTGCGGTGGCCCAGTCCCCCTTTGACTCCGCTCAGGATGCCGGCAGCCGCCCTCGCCTAATCTCCAAAAAGGTTACCATTCCATGACGATCTGGAGGAATCAAACCGGGCCCCAGCGGGTTAGCATCCAGCATGGACATAGACCCATCTCTTCCCATTTCCAGACCTGTGTTGACTCAGTCCTCAGCACCCTTTAGGCTGCGTACCGGGGTAACTTTCGAGACCTCCGCAACCGCCGCAAGCAATACAACGAAAAGAGGTTTACGCCGCATCACACAGACTGCGGCCGGAAAAGGCAACTTGACCGACGCGAAACGACTACAGGGCGACAAGCCAACAGAAGCTGAGGCAATCGAGCGGGCGAAGCAGGGGGATGCGGAGGCTTTTCAACTCCTCTACAACCTGCACAAGCGCCGTGTGTATTCGCTCTGCCTGCGAATGACCGGCAATACCGCCTCCGCCGAGGACCTCACGCAGGAGGCTTTTCTGCAGTTATTTCGCAAAATCGGCACCTTTCGCGGCGAATCCGCCTTTTCCACCTGGTTGCACCGGATGTCGGTGAACGTCGTCCTGATGCAACTCCGGAAAAAGAACCTCCCTTTGGTTCCGCTTGATGAGGCCATGGAGGGCGACGACGAAGGTGTCGCGCGGAAAGAGCCGGGAGCGCCGGACGAGCGGTTAACCGGCTCGATCGATCGGCTGCATTTGAAAAGAGCGGTTGACGAACTACCGCCTGGTTATCGTACGATCTTTCTACTGCACGACGTCGAGGGCTACGAGCACAACGAGATTGCGGGAATCGTTGGGTGCTCGATTGGAAATAGCAAGTCACAGTTGCACAAGGCGCGGATAAAAATGCGGGAGCTCCTCCGGGCGAATAGAGCCGAAAAGGCCGGAAAAAGATGAGGAGCCAGAGGGCATACGACCACCGAAACACGCGAGAGGCGTGCATGTTCCGGGTCCAGATGTAGGGGAGAGAGGCTGTATGAACTGCGGGGAGTTTGAACAGGTTCTGCCGGACTATCTAGAGGGTTCCCAAAACCCTGATCAGCAAGCGCATTTGAAAACGTGCTCTGCGTGCTCCGATCTATTGGCAGACTTGAACTTGATTTCTTCGCAAGCCGTCCTGCTGCGCGAAAGCGACGAACCCAGCCCGCGAGTTTGGAATCTCCTGGAAAGCCAATTACGTCGCGAAGGATTGATTCATGCGCCCGCGATGCCGCGCCCTTCGTGGCATGAATCGTTGCAGCGTTGGCGTGCCGCGTGGCTGGTTCCAGTAGCCGCGGCAATGATCATCGCGGTGGGAATCAAACTCTATCATCCGACTCGAGCCGGCGACAACGCGACAGTTGCTCGGCAGATCGCTCCCATAACGGTAACGCCGAAAATTTCGGCAGAAGACACTGCACTCCTGAGCACGGTGGCGGCGCGTCCGCCTGCGCAACGGGCGTCTTATCGGGCCGACCTCGACCGGGCAAATGCCTTCATTCGGGACGCGGAACAGTCGGTGCGAAACGATCCTAATGATGTGTATAGCCAGCAACTGCTGATTAATGCATACGAACAGAAGCAAATGCTCTATGATCTGGCGGTGGATCGCAGCGAGGGCGAACAATGAATCTGGGGAGAGAAGCTACGGACGCGGGCAGATGTGCAGTATGCGCGCTGACGGTCGTGATGCTCGCTGGCGTGGCTTTTGGCGCCGGAGTCGAGCGCAAGGATCTGCATTTCAAGGTCGGAAAACACCCCATGGTTTCGATCAATAATCAATACGGTCCAGTGAGAGTGAAAGCCGGCGCGCCTCACCAGGTGTCGGTCACGGCGATCCTTCATTCAAACAAGGTTGAGTTGGACCAAGGCGCGAGAGGTAGCCGCGTCGATCTAGTCTCGCACCTGCTCGCCGGATCGGACGAAACCAGCGGCACCGTGGAATACGAGTTGACAGTTCCGCCGGATGCGAGCCTGACCCTTCACTCGGGTAATGGTGCCGTCCATGTCGAAAAGCTACACGGCGACTTGATGATGGAAGGCAACAACGGGCCGGTGGAAATTGTGGAGTGCGGGGACGGCCACATCCACGTGCGCACGCTAGATGGCAAAGTCAGTCTTACCAATGTTCATAATGGACATATTGAAATTTCCTCGATGGGCGGCGACATCGAGCTCAACAGCGTAGATGGCCCGTTCGTCAAGGTAAATTCAAACAGCGGCAAGATCCAGTACAACGGCGATTTCAGCGACTCTGGGATTTATGACTTTTCGAGCTACACCGGCAACATTGAGGCGCTGGCTCCGCCCTACGCTTCCATTGACGTGCTGGCGCGCTCAACCAACGGACCGGTGCAGAGCGATTTCTCCCTCGAACCGAAGCACACGCCTTTCGCAATGAAGGTTGGAAGTGCCTTCGCAGGCACCCTAGGCAAGGCTGCTTCTTCGGTTAATCTGTTTTCCTTCAGTGGTAAAATCCACCTCAAGAAACGCCAAAATTAGCCTCGATTCGGAACACACTCGAATTCCTTGCGGTCCTGCACCGACCGCAGGGGCACGTCTGACTTTGGTCACACTGGTGGGGTTCATGGGCGCCGGCAAGACGACGGTGGGTCGGGAACTGGCGAAGCGCCTAGCGTGGCGTTTTGACGATCTAGACGATCTTATCCAATCGGCTGAAGGAAACACCATCGAACAGATTTTTCAGCAACGCGGCGAAAAAGCTTTTCGGGAGATTGAACGACGGATCCTATCCGCGACGCTCGCGAATAATACTTCGCAGCAGGTGCTGGCGCTGGGTGGAGGCGCATTTGTGGATACGGGAAATCAAGTGCTTCTGCAATCGGCAAGAATCCCGGCCGTGTTTCTCGACGCTCCCGTGGAAGAACTCTTCGACCGCTCGGGTGAGCCGGGGACGGTACGGCCCCTGCGTCGGGACTATGCTCAATTCTGCGAACTTTACGAGCAGCGGCGGCCAGCGTACCTGAGAGCCGCAATTTGCATTCAGACATCAGGAAAGGATGTTGGTGCAGTGGCTGAAGAGATCATTGCTTCGTTGAACCTTATGTCAAGCCCGGGAGCTTCCGAGTGAAAACCTTTCGCACAAAATTATTGTCTGCTTCAGTCGCTGTTGCCGCTTGCATGCTTTTGATTGCGCTAGCCGGCGCCAAGGAAAAAGCTTTGCCGGAGAACACGGTAGACTCGGGTTCGTTCGGGGTTTTCAACGGGGAGAGCAGGGTGAGCAGAAGGCGGAGCAATCTTCTCGTTTAGTACTTACGCCTTCAGTTGAGCTGCGCGAGTATACCTGGAAGGAAGCGCTTCCGGAAAAGACCCAAGCCACCGTGACCCCCAACGAAACTTTTTTGATCGAACGTTTCAGCGTCGGCGACAAGCAGCATGAGCAGAATTTTCTGCTTCCCGCCTCGACGACGATTCTGGACGATTACGTCTTCGTTCAACGCGAAATCCTGGCCTGGAAGTATCTTCACACCGCGTGCCATAACGAGAAGGGCGCGCTTGGTTGTCCTCGTGGCCAGAAGGTACAGTTCGGGACGTTGAACCCGCACGAGCGTAGCTCGATGGCCGTCAGCGTCGAATTTGGCGGCAAGGAGAAAGTGACGATCCGCGGGAAAGAACACGAATTGAGCCGCTTTACGCTCCGCGGCGAAACTGGAAATTGGGACTTTTGGCTTGACGAGCAATTCAAGCTGGTTCGTTTACAGGCCGAAGGCGGAACAGAAGTCATTCGCGATTAGGCCGTCCCCACTCTTCGACTTTGCTCAGGGCAGGCCCTGTGCGACTTTCAAGGGTGAGAGGAACAAAAATGCCACTCATTGATGGTCGTACGACGCGCATTCTGTTCACGGTCTCGCTGTTCGCGATTGGGGTAGGGTTTTTTTACGTAGCGCGCCGAACCCTGATCGCTTTCATGTTTGCGGTATTCTTCGCGTACCTGGTCGATCCTGCAGTTTCCCGTGTGGAAAAATGGACCAAGGGGCGCGGCAGCGCCATCGCGGTCATTTATGTTCTGATTGTTCTTTTCCTGGGAACTTTTTTCTTCTTCGTGGGTCCCAAGATCGGACATGAAACGCAGAAACTTACTGAATCTCTTCCCGCGCTGCTGGAAAAGGTCACAAGTGGACAGTTGGCGGAGCAGATCGGATTGGAACACGGGTTGAGCATCGCTACGCGGCGTCAGCTTGCCGATTTTCTGACCTCGCACCGTGATGACTTGCTCCACCTTGCGCAGCGGGCGGGATTGCGCGTGGCAGAAGTGGCGCAGCAGTCCTGGCTGCTGGTCCTAGTCCCAATTCTTGCCGGATTTTTCCTTAAAGATGGGCGGGCTTTCAGCCAAGTGGCTTTGTCGTTTGTGCACACCAAGCCACAGCGGGAATTTTTGCAGGGCGTGATCAGCGATATGAATCAGATGCTGGCAGATTTTATTCGCGCACAACTGACATTGGCGGCGCTGTCGTGGGTGGCATATGCGATATTTCTGGGACTCGTGGTGCGCGTGAACTACGCACTCATGCTAGGCACGGCGGGCGGCATTCTGGAGTTTATTCCCGTGGTAGGACCTCTGGTCGCAGCGTTTCTTATTCTGGGAGTTGCGATCCTTACGGGATCGCACTGGCTGGCGGTCCTCATTTTTCTGGCGGCGTGGCGGCTGATTCAGGATTACGTCGTGTCTCCGCGGGTGATGGGCAAGAATATGGAACTGCATCCGCTTGCGGCGATTTTTGGCGTGTTGGCGGGAGGCGAGATCGCTGGGGTCCTCGGGGTTTACCTTTCCATTCCAGTGATGGCCAGCTTGCGTATTGTGTGGCGGCGTTGGCGTATGTATGCGGAAAAGCGCCGCTTCGGCCCGCTTAATGAATATTCTTTCCTCACTGAGGCGACCCCGCAAAAGTAGTTCCAATTCAATATGACAAATTCCACCGGAAAATCCTCGACACGCTAGATGACGCCTGGACTTGCCGGAAGTCGGGTGAAACCTAGAAGTGCCCGCTTGAAACCGAAGTACAATTTCTGTTACAAAAGCGTTTATGCGGCCGAGTAGGGCGTTTTCGCGGCGGCAGGTTTGTACAAACTGAGGCTACTCAGTTCCGGCGGGACGCATCCCATAGAGGAACCGCCGTCGCAATATCCGGCGCCAACGGAACTCCCTCGATGTGGTTCCGCCGGTGTAAGACTTCGAACCTCCTAGCCAAGCTCTTTGGAGTTTCGGATGCAGTTTGTAAGTCGGCTTAAATTGATCGGGAGTTCCTCCCCGTTTCTGCGCCTTCGACGTCCGCAAGTTCACACTCGTTTTTCGCCCCTACACTCGCAGCTCTTAAACACAAGAAAATTCAGCATTAAGCAAATTCCACACAACGCCGGAGGAAGATATGGCGACGAATTTTGTCCAGATTGAGAATGACAGTGAAATAAAGCAGCGTTTAGAAGCCGAGCGCGCCCGCCTGCGCAAGATTGCCGGACTCGACCAGCCCACGCACTTCCATCGGCCGGTGGAACGGGCGTTCACGGCTGACCAGCGGGCCCGTACCACAATCCTATTTGGCGGTTTCACGTGGAAGCACGAGGACCTGATTCGCGCTGTCTTCTTTCAGGGCTGCGGCTATCGCTGCGAGAAGCTGCCGGTGCCCGATGTTGCTGCCTTCCAGACCGGAAAGGAATTCGGCAACAACGGCCAGTGCAATCCGACGTACTTCACCGTCGGCAATCTGGTGCAGTATTTGCAGTTCATGGAGAAAGAAGGCATTTCACGCCAGGACATTCTAGATAATTACGTCTTCTTCACTGCCGGTTCGTGCGGCCCATGCCGCTTCGGCATGTACGAGGCTGAGTATCGTTTCGCGCTGAAGAATGCCGGGTTCGACGGCTTCCGCGTTTTGCTATTCAAGGAGAGCGACGGCATAAAAGCTACATCAGGCGAACCGGGCCTGAAGTTCACGGTGGATTTCGGCTTCGGAATGCTGAACGCGTTGCATCTCGGCGACGTGATCAACGACCTCATTTATCAGATTCGTCCTTACGAGGTGAATAAGGGTGAAACCGACCGCGTCTTCCGCGAAATGGTGGACGGCTTGTGCGAGGACTTGAAAAACCGCAAGTCGTTTGAGATCGAACAGAGCGGGCCGGAATGGCTGAAACCCAAGGTCAAGACTAACAAGGTCTTGCGCAATACCTTCAACGTATTCGGTAAGTGGCACGAGCACATGTGGGGCAAGGACTATCTCAAGGCACTGCGCACCGCGCGAGAAAGAATGAACGCGATCGAAGTGGACCGCACGCGCGTGAAGCCGGTGGTGAAGATCACCGGTGAATTCTGGGCGCAGATCACCGAGGGCGACGGCAACTTCCACATGTTCGAGTTCCTGGAACGCGAAGGGGCGCAGGTGATCGTTGAACCGATCGCAACGTGGGTGGCGTACCTGATGTATCAGGCTAAAGCTCATGCCAAGGCGAAGTGGCCGGTGAACCAACCGTATAAAAATCCCGAGTGGTACGAATTCAAGAGACAGTTTGCCAACTACATCGGCCTGCGCAAGAGGCTGTGGGGAATCGGCGTTGGCCAGAAGATGTGGAACTTTTTCTATCACCGCACCGCGAAGCAGTTGGGCGGTATCACGCACGAATTAGTGTCACAGACCGAACTCGCTGACTTGGCCCATCCTTTCTATAACCAGTTCGCACGCGGCGGCGAGGGACACCTTGAAGTCGGCAAGAACGTCTATTACACGATTCACAAACTATGCCACATGGTGCTGGCGCTAAAGCCGTTTGGATGTATGCCGTCGTCGCAGTCCGACGGAGTGCAATCGGCGGTGATCAACAAGTTTAAAGACATGATTTTCCTGCCGATTGAAACTTCGGGTGAAGGCGAAGTCAATGCGCACAGCCGCGTGCAGATGGCGCTCGGCGAGGCCAAGGTCAAAGCCAAAGCCGAGTTCGAGCAGTGCCTCAAGTCCACGGGGAAGAGCATGACGGAGATTCGCGAGTACATTGACGAACATCCTGAGCTGAAGCGGCCGTTCTATCACGTGCCACATCGAGACGGAGTTGCGGGCACGGCGGCGCAATTCGTGCTGCATGTGAGCGATAGGATCGATAAAGACACGCGGTTCTGGAAAAAGTCGCGGGTACGAGTGAACGAGGCTGCGCCAGCGATGTCGGGCGACTAAGAGCATTTACCGCAGGGATCGCCGACGACGCAGAGAAATTCGTTTCGTGTTTTTCTCTGCGATCTCGGCGTACTCGGCGGTTAAAGGCTTTTGACTTTTAGACGAGTGAGGAACTAATGCACGACCACAAAGGTCCAGCGCTGATTCAGATCACAGGCCTCGAACCGAAGCCCACAATCCAGCAAGTAAAGCACGCAGAGAAACCGCACGACCATAGCACCAAGTTCATGGTCGGTTTGGACGTAGGCTCTACGACGGTGAAGGCGGTAGTCGTGGACGCTGCCAGTGATCAAGTGCTTTGGCAGGACTACCAGCGTCACGAAACCAAGCAGCCCGAGAAGACGCTCGAATTCCTGAAACGGATGGAGTCGGAAGTTGGAATTGATCGTCACAACACTCGCATGTTTCTGACCGGCTCGGGCGGAGGCGGCATCGCGGAGCAGATCGGCGCAAAATTCGTGCAGGAGGTGACAGCTGTTTCACTGGCAGTCGAGAAGCTGCATCCGGAAGTGTATTCGGTTATCGAGCTCGGCGGGCAGGATGCAAAGATCATCGTCTTCAAAGACGACGAAGAAACTGGGCGCAAAAAGAAAATCCCTTCGATGAACGACAAGTGCGCCGGTGGCACGGGCGCCGTCATTGACAAGATCAATGCCAAGCTAAAGATCCCCACAGTTGACCTTGGAAACCAGGGATACCACGGGATCAAGCTCCACAAGGTTGCAGGAAAGTGCGGGGTGTTTGCAGAGACCGATATAAATGGTCTGCAAAAGGTCGGCACGCCACCGGATGAACTGATGGCGTCATTGTTCGAGGCTATCGTCCTGCAAAACCTGAGCGTTCTCACCCGCGGGCACACTCTACGCCCACACGTTCTTTTGCTTGGCGGCCCGAATAGTTTTATCCGCGGTATGCGTGAAGCCTGGCAGGCGAATATTCCGCGCATGTGGCAGGAACGCAAAGTTCAAATCCCCGACGGTGCAAAACCGGAAGAGCTGATCAAGGTCCCGAAGAATGCGCAGTATTTCGCCGCGCTAGGGTCGATTGAATTTGGCCGTAGCGAAGACGATTGCGTTGGTTGCTATCGTGGCTACGAGCAACTGGTCCATTACATCGAGTATGGACGCCAGGAGGAGAAGGCCAAGTCAGGCGGCAAGGGTCTGATAGAAGATCCAAGCGAGTTCGACGGTTTCAAAGAAGCCTATCGGCGTAAGAAATTTACGCCTGCGCCATTCGAAAGAGGCAGCACGGTCGGTGGCTTCGTCGGAATTGATGGCGGCTCCACTTCCACCAAAGCCGTTCTGCTCAACGAGAATGGCGACATTTTGTGTAAGTCATATCAGCTTTCGAACGGCAATCCGATTCAGGACACGATTGAGATGTTCGAGAGCCTGCGTGGGCAAGTTGAGGCCCAGGGCGCGAAGATGGAAGTGCTCGGCGTTGCTACTACCGGATATGCCAAGGACATTCTGAAAGACGTCCTCAAAGCGGATGTTGCGCTGGTTGAGACAGTGGCACATACGGAATCGGCATTGAAATTCTACGAAGATCCACACGTTATCGTTGACGTTGGAGGGCAGGATATCAAGATCATCATCCTGCATAACGGGCGCGTAAAGGATTTCAAGCTGAACACGCAGTGCTCCGCGGGCAATGGATACTTCCTGCAGTCGACGGCGGAAGGCTTCGGTCTTGATGTGAATCAATACGCCGATCTGGCGTTTTCGGCGAAAGCCATGCCGGTGTTCGGTTATGGCTGCGCCGTGTTCATGCAGTCGGACATCGTGAACTTCCAGCGGCAAGGTTGGCAGGCCCAGGAAATTCTGGCTGGCTTAGCTGCCGTACTGCCGAAGAACGTGTTTCTATATGTCGCGAGCATTCCGAATCTTGCGGCGCTGGGCACGCGATTTGTGTTGCAAGGCGGGACTCAAAACAATCTCGCTGTGGTAAAGGCGGAGGTGGACTTCATCCGTAACAGCTTCCGTGCCGCTGGAAAACAGCCCGAGATTATCGTCCACGAGCACTGCGGAGAGTCCGGAGCCATTGGAGCAGCGCAGGAATCGCTGCGACTGTGGCGCAACGGCCAGCAGACCACTTTTGTCGGCCTCGATGCGGTGCGCAAAATCCAATATCGCACGACGCGGAATGAATCCACGCGCTGCAATTTCTGCAAGAACAACTGCCTGCGAACTTTTATCGACGTTCGCACCGAGCCAACACAGGAATTGATTCCGATCAAGAAGGTCACCAAAGTCCCGCTGATGTTCGGCGAACAACGTCTGATCATCGCAACCTGCGAAAAAGGGCTAGTTGAAGATGTCAACGAAATGAAGGACATTAAGGCTGGCATCGAGAAGATTCGTGACCAGTATCCGAATTTTGTTGATTACGCGGCGAAAGAAGTCTTCCGACCGACGAATGCAAAGAGCGTTGCCGATCCGCTGCCGACGCGCGGTTGGGCGGGTTGGAGCAAAGGTGCGAAGGAACGACGCGCGCTCATGGAAAACCGCGGAAAGGTGCGCATCGGCATCCCACGCACGTTTATAACCTCATTCAGGAGAAGCACCGCAAGAAACCCCTAACTGCCATCTTCTTCCCGATGTATGACGTGCTGCACTCACCGCTGGTCAAGCTGCAGGGGTCGAACGCTTGCCCCACGGTGACCGCGACTCCGGAGACGGTGAAAGCTGCGTTCACCAAGGAAAACGACGTCTTCGCCGACAACAATGTCAAGTACATTGACCCGGTGTTGAACTTCTCGGACCGTAAGCTGTTCGCTTTCCAAATGCTGCAGGCATTGCAACCCATTCTCGGTCTATCGGACGAAGAGAATGAACGTGCAGTGCAGGCAGGCTTTGAAGCGCTGAATAATTATGAAACTAGCATTCGTCGGCGCGCGCGCGAGGTGATGGACCAACTGGAGCGCGAGGACCGCATTGGCATCGTCATGCTGGGACGTCCTTATCATCACGATCCTGGCTTGAACCATGAAATTCTCGACGAGTTCCAGAAACTCGGATATCCCATCTTCTCGCAGAACACACTGCCGCTCGATGAAGACATGCTTGAGCGGCTCTTTGGCGAGGAAGTTCGCGCGGGGGCAATCACCAGCCCACTCGATATCGGCGACGCCTGGAAAAACTCGTATTCGTGCAGCACGAATCACAAAGTCTGGGCCGCGAAGTTCACCGCGCGGCATCCCAACCTGGTGGCGCTTGAAATTTCCAGCTTCAAATGCGGACATGATGCGCCGATCTATGGTGTGATCGAAGGCATTATTGAGCAGTCGGGAACACCTTATTTCTGTTTCAAGGACTTGGACGAAAACAAGCCAACCGGCTCAATCAGAATTCGTGTCGAGACGATTGACTATTTCCTGCGCCGCTATCGTGAAGAGGTCATCCGCAAGCGCAAGGCGACTGAGGACATCGAAGCGCAATTGGCCGCGCTAGAGGCTCAGTTGCAACGTGAACGTCTAGGGTCGTCGGATGCTGAGTCAGAGATGCCGGCGTTCCCCAACGAAGCACAGGGCGAGATTCAGGAGATGGCGGCGGATTAAAGCAGCCCTCAGGGCTGAACGATCTCGCGTCGACCGCACTTCCATAGATACAGGCACTTTGCCGCGGCAAACTTTTGAATCACGGCTCGTGGATCGCACGTCCAATCCTCCCACGCCCGAATTGTGACTTTGTGCTCTGGCAGGTTGACCTCCGCCGGCATGGGCTCGATCTGGCCTTGTGCGCTGCAATATTTCTCTGGATCGCTCGAAATAGTTTCAAACCTATAGCGCAAAAACAATAGGAGGCTGGGCCGCCACATGCCCGGCAGTCAAACTGTGACTTTTGAGCGCTCTCTAATGCTGGTTGCCTTAGCAGAAACGGGCCGCTCACGATTACCGCAGATTGGACGTGACCGTCCGTTTCAATATTCAGCGCTACATCAACGTCACCTTCGATCCGCGCGGCTCGCGCAATCCTCGGGTAGGCAGGGACAAATAACTTCAGAACGGTAACCTTGTCGAGTCTTAGCTGGCTGCTCGATTGCGCAAAACAAGGACATGCGAGGAGGAGTATCGCGCATTCCCATAGCAGGCCATGTCTCATGCCGAAAAGTGTAGGGAAAGGCTGCTCATTGTACAAGCCATTGCTTGAATTCCTGATAACCGACAGCTTGTATCCCCTTACTTCTTAAGGAGCGCATCAATACCGGCCTGAGCAACCGCCTCATCAATCTCAGACTTGGCGCCGCTGGCAGCAATCCCGCCGAGAATCTGGCCATCTACGATGATCGGCAACCCGCCCTGGTTTGGGAAGAACTCGGGATAGGCAAGGGCGGCCATGTTGCCCTTCTTCACCGTGTCCTCCGCATCTTTCGAAGGACTCTTATAGAACGCAGCATGCCGCGCTTTGCGTTGCGCCCACTGGATGGTGTTCAAAGACGCACTGTCGGCTTTCTGCAAAAAGAGCAGATTTCCGCTCTCGTCCACAATGCAGATGGTGACTTCAACGTGAAGCTCCTGGGCCTTCGCTTCTGCTGCCGCCACCATTGTCTTCATTGCGGCAAGATTTAGATATTTTTTGCTGGGAAGTTCAGCGGCGAGTGCCATCAGGTTCAAAGTTATCAGAACGACAAGTAGTTTGAGCATGGGCACGCATGCTATCACCAACGTGGAGAGATTTCTACCGTCTCCTAGTCCCTTGCCCGCCGCTTAGGTGGGTGGCGTACGCTGCGGCCCTCGATCAAGCGGAACAACTCTTCCGCTAGGTTGGTAGCATGGTCACCGGCACGCTCGAGCGCCTGCGCCATCAGCAGCACGTCTATACTGTGCTGTAATTTCACATCGTCAGTAGTCTGGAGATGCCGGCGAAATAACGACCTGTGCATCTGGTCAACTTCGTGATCGGCGCGCAAGACCTGACTCGCAGGATCCAGTTCTCGCTCGCTGAAACCTTCCCGCACTTGCTCCAGCATTTTCTGGAGAATTTCAGTCATCTGGAGAAGCTGCTCAGAATCCTCCTTCGGCAATTTTGTCTGTAGAGTGTGCACCCGGTTCCCGACGCTGCAAAGCAAATCGCCGATGCGCTCGAGCTCGGTGCTGAATCGCAGGCATGCGAGTAGTTCCCGAGCTTCAGGTTCGCTGACATCTGCGATAGCCACGGGGAGTCGCTCGTCTATTTCACTCTCGATCCGGTCAAGTTCTTTTTCGCAGTCTCGCACAGCCAATAGCGCCATACGTGAGCCGTTGGCGAGAAAATCCTTGATGTTGAATGCAGCATCGCTTGCCACCAGGCAGGCGCGTAAGGCAAGATCCGTAAGCCCATTAGTCGCAGGCGAACTTCGGGCCACGGTTTTCCGGTGGGTCTTTGGCTTCGGCTTCAATTTTCGCCTCTGACAATTGGATAAAACGGAGTGAACTGCCGAACGTAGCGAGGCCAATTATAGCAACATGTTTTTAAACGCATGGGCAAATATGCTGAACGCAGATTTTTCGGAATGGCGCCTTCAACTGTCGCAGGCCTAATGGTCTGGCTGGCGGGTTTCGCAGGGAAGATGTTAACGGCGCAATTATTCCCATGTATGGGAACACCTGAGTTTCGCCAAAGAAGGACGCGGTCCAGTTGCTTTAGCGGTCAAGCTGCTTTGTGAAGCCGTTCCTAGTCCGTGCGATACGTAAGTCCTGTGGTCACATAGCTGCGTGGGGAAGAACCATCGGCTGCGGATCCGCTTGACGGCCTTGCGGGCCTCTGATTGTTGTCGTTGCCCTGGCACGTGTCCTCGTAGCGATAGTCGCAACGGTCGCGGTCATCGCGACGATAAGAATGACTGCGATCGCGGTCGGGATAATCGCGATCGTAGTCGGAACCGTCGGGATCATCGTAGGAGTACGGATAGGAATACGAGTATGGATATCCCCACGGGGCATATCCGTAATAGTAGGGGTATCCCCAATAGGGGCCGAAGCCAAAGCCGAAATCAAATCCGTAACCGTAGAAGGGGTAGCCGCGATATCCGCCGAAGAAGCGACCTCCGCGGAAGCCATCAAAACCGCCGTGGCGAAAACCGTTGAAGCCTCCGCCGCGGAAATTGCCGAAGCTGCCGCCGTGACGAGAGCCGCCGAAATTTCCGCCACCAAAGCCGCCACCGTGAAAGCCCCCGCCATGAGAGCCGCCAAAACTTCCGCCACCGTGAAAGCCACCGCCTCCGCCGTGAAAACCTCCGCCTCCGCCATGGCCGCCCCGCTGGGCAAAAGCTGACTGAGGCGCGCCGGCAAGCGCGATAGACACTGCAATCACGAGAATTCGCGAGAGAGCGGCGTTTTTCATTTTAGTTCCCCTAATAACTGTTAGATGCGCCCGGCCCGTGTGTTTGGTTAGCCGCCTTCCGCAATCTTGCAGCTGGGCAATTCCGCATTACCATGATTCTAGCGCTAGTGTGCCGGGAATGGGAATCCGAGCCATTTTGTCCGAGCGGCCAGATTGGGAATGCCCGTTCGACCAAAATAAGGGTTTTTCTTGGCCAGGGCGTACCGCGATTACCCTAAGTGTGACCTCTATTGCAGTGAGTTTATAAGCGGCGAGCGATGAGGAATGAGCAAAGTCCCCTGGGTATGGTTGACTGGGATTCAAAACTCGAAACCTCACAATTCTGAGCTCGAAGTTCGCGGAGAACCGCGGATTCAGGTCTGTCTTGAATGCCTACGCTTTTGCGTTGTAGCGGAGAGCAGCTCCTTAGCTCGTTCGAGTTCGCGGCGGCGAGTCGGAGAAAGCGATCGTGGCAGCGTTCTTGTTGAATAGGCCTGCAGGCGGGTGAGTCGAGTCGGTTTTAACCTTCGCGACCCAGCGGCGAGGGTGTTTCTTCGTTGTGCCAGCGGGTTTTCTTATCGCAGACTGCCGCATGCTTCAACTTCTTTTGGGATATGGGAGAAAGCCGTGCCGTCCCGAAGAACTTTCGCGACACGGCCTTCGTTCAAAACCTGGCTAACCGGATTGCGCGCGCTGCAAACGAGAAGCGTTAGTCAGCCACGAACACTGCGATCCGAACGCCAGGGCGAAATGCGTTGAACAGAAAATACTGGCCGTCAACGTAATCGACATAGCAGTCGTCGTCGAAGCCCCAGTCTACAGGCCAGGCCTCGACAAGCTGGAAGTTGTAGCCGCCATAAACTATCACCGGCTGGGCAACGTTGATTACTTGTGTCCGTTGCACCTTAAAAGTGTGCTGCCGACCAAAGTTGGCGCGGAACTTGTCATCGGGAATATGCTTCCCCTGTTTCCCCGCCATGGGATGCTGATGTTCGTTGCGTTCCATACGCTGATCGGAGCGCTGGTCGGAACGCTGCTCTTTTTGTTCTTGCTGACGATCACGCCGTTCGTCCTGTTTCGCGCCGGGTTGTTCGCGATCGCGTTTCTCGTCCTGCCGAGAAGCCTTGTCCTGCGATTTGTCTTTATCCTTCTCGTTCGCTTTGGCCTTGTCCTTTTCTTCCTGGGCCTGGCCGGGGCGTGCGGCATCACGGTCCTGCGCATAAACGCCAAGTGACCCTGCTATCAGCAACAAGATGACCGCCATACTTACGGTTCCCAATGTTTTCATTGTTTCGCCTCCAAAAGTTTTGGACCAGGTGCGGAGAAAAGAGCTATCACTTCTCTCTGCAACCTATTCGGATGAGGCCGACCGTCGCGGAGATTGCTGAGACAACCCCCGGTTTGCCCGGGAAGATCAGGTATGCACAGGGAGGGCAAGCTGCTCGGGCCTAGAAGTGGTAACCTGCAAGTCTCGCAAATTCACACAAGGAGGCCGCTATGGCAGTAAAACCTATTCCGGATGGTTATCATTCCGTAACCCCTTACCTCATCGTTAAAGACGCTTCGCGAGCGATTGACTTTTATAAGAAGGCATTCGGCGCGAATGAAATCATGCGCTTTCCTGGCCCGAACAATACCGTGGCACACGCCGAGATCCAGATCGGCGACTCACGAGTCATGCTGGCCGACGAGAGCAGAGAATACAAGGCACCTCACCCAGATAGCGGAAGCCCGGTGAGCTTAATGATTTACGTGCCGGATGTGGACAAAGTGTTTAATCAGGCAGTCTCGGCCGGCGCCAAATCATCGCGTGCGGTGGAAGACCAGTTCTACGGCGATCGCCTCGGAACACTGGTTGATCCCTTTGGACATGTGTGGAGCGTATCTACGCATAAAGAAGACGTGTCGATGGACGAGATGCAGCGACGCATGGCGGCCCTCCCGAAGTCGGCTTAAGGAAAATCCGCCCTAAATTTCCCCACCCTTTCTATCGGCGAAAGTTCTGAGAAGGGGGTGGGGAAACGTTTCCTATCTAAATATTTGTTCGGGACGGAGGTCGCGTGCGTATGTGGATCATCGCGGCGATCGTTGTGGGAGCGATCGCTGTGGTCGTGGGTTCGCAGTTGCTATCGGCAAAGTCTGCACCGGCTGTGGGATCTCCGGCGCCAGACTTTACTTTGAGCTCGCAAGAAGAAAAGAGTGTGAGCTTGAAAGACTACCGCGGAAAGTGGGTGGTTCTCTACTTCTATCCGAAGGACTTTACCAGTGGCTGCACAGTTGAGGCGCACAATTTTCAGCGTGATCAAGAACAGTATGTGCGCAGGAATGCGGTGATCCTCGGGGTCAGTGTTGATAACGCCGAATCGCACAAGAAGTTCTGCGCCAAAGAAGGACTAAATTTCAAGCTATTGGCTGATACGTCGCACGCCGTCTCGAAGCAGTATGGGTCGCTGATGAATTTCGGTATCGCGCAAATCTCGGCGCGACATACGTTCTTAATTGATCCGCAAGGAAAGATTGCACGTTCCTATATGAGCGTGAACCCGAGCCGGCACAGCGCGGAAATGCTGGCTGCAATTGATGAACTCGAAAAGCAGCCGCCGGGCACTGGGCTCTAGGTTTCGGGCATGCAGATGCCAAGTTCCAATAAGTCATGCGCGCGGGGCTCTGACGCTTATTGGCGCTTCAAAACGTATTTCTCCAGGAAAAAAGGATGGCCCTTAGTGGTTTGCTTGTATTTACCAGCACCTCTGCGGCAGCTTTAATGGAGTCGCTACAGGCAAGCGTAGCCGCCCGTTCTGGAGTTTCCAGCAAGTTGAGAACTCTAGTACGGGCTTTTTCCTGCCCGCGAGGTGAACCGTAAGACCCATCAAAATACTTGCGTCCAGTTCGGGTTGCCATATAATGAGACGCCCCGAACGCCATGATTGGACGGCCCAAGCCGCCCTCAAGGTATCGCTGAGCCGGGCCGGCCAGGTTGCCGCACAACGGAGACATGACGCAGATCAAGAAGACGGCAGAGACAAACGGGAGAGCGGTCACACTCAAGTCGGTAGCGGCGCATGTCGGGCTTTCGCCAGGCACGGTTTCTGCGGTGCTCAACGATGCTCCCTCAGCCAAGCACATCCCAAAAGCCACTCGTGAACGAATCATTGCAGCGGCACGAAAACTTGATTACCGGCCCAATTTTTTTGCGCAGACGTTGCGCAAGCAGCGAACTTTCACCCTCGGTGTGATCGCACACGAGATTGGGGACGGATATAGCTCATCCATCATCGCGGGAATTGAAGATAGCGCCCGTAACCGGGGCTACTTCTTTGTCACCGGGGTTCACCACCACGATCCGGAGTTATTCGAAAAATATTCGCGGCTGCTGCTGCAACGAGGTGCAGAAGGCATTATCATCGTGGACTTCAATCTCGCGCATTCGCTGCAAGTGCCAGCGGTGGCAATACCGGGCCACAGGGAGAATGAAGGCGTTACGAATATCGTATTGGACCATCGTCATGCGGCAGAGCTGGCGCTGAAGCACCTGATGGAACTTGGACACAAGAAAATAGCGATTCTGCGAGGACACCCCGAAAGCGCGGACTCGCAACATCGCTGGACCGCGGTGCAAGAAGTTGCGCAGGATTTAGGGCTGGAGCTTGATCCCGGTCTCATCGTACAGATTTTGTCCGAAGAGTCCACGCCGAGTTTGGGCTATCCGTATGGCAAAGAGCTGATCGAGCGCAAGCATCCCTTTACCGCGCTGTTGGCATATAACGATATTTCCGCCATTGGCGCCATGCGGGCGTTCCACGAGGCGGCGTTCCAAGTCCCGCAGGACATCTCGGTCGTGGGCTTCGACGACATACCGGCAGCGGCGTTTCATTATCCCAGCCTTACGACCGTTCGCCAGCCCCTCCATAGAATGGGGCAATTGGCGGTAGAGATGTTAGTAGAAAGGATAGAAGGCGGCAAGGAAATGGAACGCGAGATTGCAGTGCAACCGGAGATCGTGGTGCGCGAATCCACTGGACCGGCACGTAAGTGAACGAACGATTGTAATCTACCCTACAGCAATGACCCGATTGCCTGAATAACCTGCCTGTATGACTCTAGCGTGAATGTCCCTTTATGAAGCGACTGCCACCGTAATTCAGAAAGAAGCGAAACCAATCACGGTGCTTTGCGTTGACGATGAACCGACCGCCTTGCAGTCGGCGCTGGAGTCGGAAGGATACAAAGTTCTGCTTGTCAAATCAGGGGCTCAAGGTATCAAGATCTTCAATTCACAGCCAGTTGATGCGGTCGTTCTGGACTATTGGATGAATGATATGACCGGGTTGCAGGTCGCGCGACAAATGCGGCAGCTCAATCGCACAGTTCCAATTATTATTCTTTCCGCCTACATTGATTTGCTGGATGAGAGTGTCGGCCTGGTGGATGTTTGGATCCGCAAAGGCGAGCATCATCCCAAGTACTTGTTGGAGAGGCTCGCCGGGCTTGTCGTTAGCTCTTCGGCATCTCTTCGGCCGTAACTCGGGTGGACACAGTCCGTGCTTTTATTTTCGAGCAGGAAAATCGTAACGGATGCCGGCGCGCGCCAGGATTGGCGGTGCGAGGCTGGTGAGCGGAGGAGCAGGCGGAGTCAAAGTAAAGGGATAGCGCTGGTTGAGAATGTTCTCTCCTGCCAGGTAAATCGTAAAGCCATTGCCAAGCAAGCGCCCGGCAAATAAATCCATCACATAGTAGTGGGGCAGCAACAAAGTGTTCAGGTCATCGTCGTATTGAGCGCCGGAATAACGGCCTTGCACGCTGAGCATGATCCGCCTTGGATTCCAGTAGCGCGCTTCCCATGTGAACTGGTGGCGCGGGACCTCCGGGACGTTCTTGCCCACCAGAGTGGCGGACGAATCGACCACGTAAGCGTGCACGAATTGATACCCAGCAGAGACTTGCATTGAGCTGGTGAGATGAACTATGCCGTCCAACTCAACGCCCAACGAGCGCGTGCGTCCGAGGTTCTGACGCTGCCGGATAGTAGTTGCGCCGCTGCTAATAGTGACGTTGCTGACGGGATCAACGATATCTGCCCAAAAGAAGGTTGCCCGCGACTCTAGCTTGCTGTCGAAGCCGACTGCGCGAACGCCGGTTTCGGCGCCGGTAAGCTTCTCCGCATGGAGAAATGGATTGCTTTCGGTAAAGACAGTTCCCTGCTGAAAGCTGCGGTAGAGTTCATTCAGGGTTGGGGCCCGAAACGCACGGTAGCCGGATACGGACCACGACAAATTGCTACTCAAAGCGCGCAGAAGAGATAAGCGTGGACTGATGGAATTTTCACTTCGGTCGGGATAGATTATTACCGGCGGCGTTCCAACAGGAGGTGGAGACAGAACGGTGCTCCCCGAGAAGTTGTTCCAGTTGTCCCAGCGAGCACCTGCGATTACCGTCCATTTTCTTGCGATTCGGAAAATGTCCTGTCCGAAGATTCCGGTTGATCGCTGACGTCCACCAGCGATGCTCAACCTCGGCGCCAGCAACAGTTGTTCGTCGCTGGCGCCCATAGTTTCCTGGGTGTCGAGGCCTGCGATAAGCGTGTGGCTCCTCAATTCGTGGTTCCACTGAACCGTACCGCCGAGTTGCTGCGAAGGGACGTGCTGGAAATCCGTAAGAACTTCGGTGTCACGAGGTGCGGTAGTTGATCTGACCGACGAAAATGTCTGGTCATATCCCTGTGCCTGACCGAACACACGGGCGCTGATCTGGTCGTGTGGGCCAATCGGCGTATCGAGGCCCAGTGCTGCGAATCCGGTTGCGGTGCTGTTCTTCTGTGCCACAGTGCCGTTGTGGCGTGACTCGGTAAAATAGCCGCCGTTCAAAAAGATTCTTCCGCGATCCGATAACTTATATCCGGCCGAAGCGCCGACGGTCGCGTGTTCGGAATTTGCTGGAGTATCCACGGAGCCGCGCTGCGATGGTGGCAGGAGAATGTAGCCGTCGGTGCGGGACATGTCGGCAGAGGTTTCGAAGTCCCAGCGGGCAACCGTAGTGCCGGCCCAAAGAGAAGTGTCCGGAGTTTTCTCTGTGCCATAAGAAACATCAAGCGATATAGACGGCGTCTCGGGAACCTTGGACAGAAACTGCACCACGCCACCGAGCGCGTCACTGCCGTACAAACTCGAGGAACCGCCACGGAAAACCTCGGCACCGGCAAGGCCGGAGCGGGGAATACGGTCCCAATAAACCCAACCTCCGAAGGGATCGACTAGCGGAATGCCATCTTCCAAAACTAATGCACGGCTGGGACCGCTCGCGCCGAGCCCGCGAAGTGAGACGCCCTGAGTTGTTGGATTCGCGACCCGGCTGCTGGAACGACGAAACAGTGAAAAACCTGGCACTTGGCGCAAGAGATCATCAGTTGTCAAAGCGGGATTCGCTTCCACGTCTGTTTGCGACAACAGCACCGCGCTTCCTGGCACCTCTGACAACTTCAGCTCACTCCGGCTTGCAGAAACGACCACGCGCTCAGCCTCGCCAAGAGGATGCAACATTAAAGCAAGTGCGGCACTGGTCGAGGATAAAGACCATTCTTGGGTCACGGAGACAAAGCCCTTGGCTGTCACATCGAGAGTGCCGGTGAGGTCGGGTAGATCGGAGAACTCAAATCTTCCCGCAGAGTCGGTCTGGACTGTCTCAGTCTTATGAGCGGAATGGATGGTGACGCGGGCAGAAATGATCGCGGCGCCAGTCGGATCCGTCACAGTGCCGGTAACGCGAACCTGCTCGGCCAGCGCAAGGCTCGAAAGGGCACACAGGAGAAGTGCAGGAAAATGCCTGGCTCGGCGCGAATGTGCGATTTGGAGATGCAACGTGACCATGACCCCAACTGACGAAATATGTTTCTACAAGATACAGCAGATGCGACTTGAATCGCAGGCAGAGATGGACTGGGATTGTAAAATTTGTCCTTGGGCTAGCGGTCGTGCTCGAAACAGTATCTGCCACCCTGGCTGTGGGCGACGGATTCAGCAACTTTGAGGAATGCCCGCCCGGCATGCGAGACTGCACCCGTCTTGCGATGGATTAAGCGCAGTTTGCGATGGACGCTCAATTCCTGCACGGGAATGCGCACCAAGTCGCCGCGGGCAATTTCGTCTTCGACGCTGATCTCGGGCAGGAAAGCGACACCGTTCCCCAATGCGACGAAGCGTTTTATCGCCTGCAGCGTGGGCAGCTCTACTCCCATATGCAGGGGAGTCTTGTACTTCTCAAAGGCCTGAATCACTTTGTCACGGTAGGGAGACGGAACAATGTGGGCGACAAAAGACTCGGCACCCAACTGCCGGATGCTTACGCGGTTTTCGCGCGCAAGCGGGTGCTGCGGTGGAACCACGAAAATCAACTCATCCGAATACACCACAACTGAGGCAAGTTCCGGATCCTGGGGCTCGTAAGTGAGCACGCCAAACTCGCATTTGTGGCGGCGAATGTCATCCGGAAGCTGACTTCCAAGCGACCGGTGCACCACAATGCGAATAGCTGGATGGAGGCGGCAGAACTCACCCATCACGCGGAGCAGGTAGAGAGCGGTAAGCTCGTTCGCGCCGACCACGAGCTTGCCCATTTGCAGCTCGCGCAATTCGGTCAGCGCTTCGCACGCGTTCTCGCGCAGATTTATCAGGCGTTCGGCATACTCCTGGAGAACGCGACCTGCATCAGTAAGCAGCCCTTCACGTGACGAACGGTCGAAGAGGGGCTCCCCGATTTCAGCCTCGAGCTTTCGCACCGACTGGCTTACTGCCGATTGAGTCCGGTAAAGCTTGTCAGCTGCGCGTGAGAAGCCGCCTTCTCGGGCCACGGCAAGAAAAACCTCGAGCTGTGCAATGTCCATAGGCTGAGCTATTAATATTATTGCAATTAGTATAAGTACAATTACTTGCATTAGCAAGCCTTCTGTAGGCGGCAACTATTATAAACTTTGCTTTCATCACCCCGACCCTTAAGATCAGAGTAATTCACGAATGGAGAGCGCAATGGAAGGCACGAGAATCACTATTTTTGACACGACTTTGCGCGATGGAGAGCAGTCGCCAGGTTGCAGCATGAACGTACAGGAGAAAGTACGACTGGGGCGGCAGCTGGATCAACTTGGCGTTGACGTCATCGAAGCCGGCTTTCCCATCGCCTCGGATGGAGACTTCGCGGCGGTGCAGGCCATCGCAGCGGCGGTTCCGCGGCCTATTATTGCCGGACTGGCCAGGGCCTCGCGTCACGACATTGAACGCTCCGCCAAGGCGCTGGAGTCGGCGATCCGGCCACGGATTCATGTGTTCCTCGCGACCTCTGATATTCATCTTCAACACAAGCTGCGCATTTCGCGCCAGCAGTGTGTCGAGCAGGCAGCCAACTCAGTGCGTCTGGCGCGAACGCTGTGCGATGACGTTGAGTTTTCGCCTGAAGATGCCACGCGTACCGATCCAGAATTTCTATTTCAAGTGCTGGAGGCGGTGATCGAAGCCGGTGCCACCACGCTCAACATTCCAGACACCGTCGGTTATACGGTGCCGGCAGAATTTGGGGACTTGATTCGGAACATTCGCGAGCGGGTACGTGGTGTGGAACGCGCGACGATTTCCGCCCATTGCCACAACGACCTTGGTTTAGCGGTCGCGAACTCGCTGGCAGCGATTGCGAACGGCGCACGCCAGGTGGAGTGCACGATCAACGGAATCGGCGAACGTGCGGGGAATGCCTCGTTGGAAGAAATCGTAATGGCGCTGCGGGTGCGGGCAGACAAATACGCTTATCACACGGCGATCGCGACGGAACAACTCTATCCCACCAGCCAGATGCTGGAAGAGATTACGGAAATTCCGGTGCAGCCCAACAAAGCCATCATCGGACGCAATGCGTTCGCGCACGAAGCCGGCATTCACCAGGACGGCATGCTCAAGAACCGTTTGACGTATGAAATCATGACGCCGCAATCGGTTGGCGTTCCAGATTCGAAGCTTGTGCTCGGCAAGCATTCCGGGCGGCACGCTTTGAGCCTGCGATGCGAGCAACTTGGCTATCACTTCGAGCGGCGCGAGCTGGATGAAATCTACCGCAAATTTGTAGTTCTGGCCGACCAGATCAAGCATGTGCACGATCATCACCTACTCGGGCTTATTCACGAGGCCTACGGCGAAAGTCATCGCATTCCACCGGGACGAGTCGAGCCAGAACATGCTGAGGCCGTAGCGGCAGGAGCAGAGGATTCGCGCAGATTGTTTCCCGCGGTCCTGTCGGACTTCAGTGCCGTGAGCCTTCCGGCAAATGCAGTGCCCGACCACCATGCGGAGCAGGAAGATTATCTCTGGGGAGTGTAGGCTTTTAGCCATCAGCCATCAGGAAAATCGGTTCCGAAACGACGGGCGACTGCCCGTCTTTTTCTTGGTCATTGCTCTGTGGTTGCTAGAATCTTTTAGTTCATCTAAGCCACGCGACCAAATGTTGCTGCAAATCACAGCGCTCCCCGGAGATGGAATCGGTCCTGAAGTCACCGCGCAGGCCGTCGCCGTGTTGCGTGTCACGGCGGAGAGCTTCGGCCACGAGCTGCGGGTGACGGAGAAGAACGTGGGCGGTGCCGCCCTCGTCGCCAGCAATGATCCCCTGCCGGCAGACACGATTGAGTGCTGTCTTTCGTCCGGCGCTGTGCTGCTGGGGGCTGTCGGCGGGCCGGCTTTCGATCAATATCCCGCGAAACTTCGTCCTGAGGCGGGCCTGCTGCGGCTGCGGAAAGAACTCGGAGTATTTGCAAACCTGCGTCCGGCCCTGTGCCTTCCAGAGTTGGAGCTGCTGTCTCCGCTGCGCCCGGAAATCGTCCATGGAAGCGACGTCATGATCGTGCGTGAATTGCTGGGAGGCTTGTATTTCGGCGAACGCTCGACAACAGGCGAAAAAGGAAACCGTTACGCCGTTGACACCATGGCGTACTCCGAGCCGGAAATTGAGCGCATTGCGCGACTGGCATTTCAGCTGGCGCAAAAGCGGCTCAAGAAGATGACCTCGGTTGACAAGGCCAATGTCCTCGACTCGTCGCGTTTATGGCGTGAGGTCGTGAATGGCGTAGCGAAGGATTTTCCGGACGTCGAACTCTCGCACATGTTTGTGGATTCGGCCGCCATGGCGCTGGTCTCGCGTCCCTCGAGCTTTGATGTGATTCTGACGGAGAACATGTTCGGCGATATTTTGTCGGATCAAGCGGGCGCCGTAGTAGGTTCGCTCGGTCTGTTGCCCTCCGCCAGTTTGGGCGGGAAGGTCGGGCTATATGAGCCGATTCATGGCTCCGCGCCCGATATTGCAGGCAAGGGGATTGCGAACCCGCTGGGAGCCATTCTGTCGGCAGCCATGCTGCTGCGGCATTCCTTTGGACTCGAGCACGAAGCTGCCTCGATCGAATCGTCAGTCCGTGAAGTTCTTGCCGCAGGGCACCGGACTCGGGATCTCAGTGCCAAAGGCGAGCCCGCTGTGACGACTGGCGAAATGGGTAATCTGGTTGCCGCTCGGATCCGGGAACGCGCTTCTGTCCCGTCGAACTAACTAAATTTCAAAACAATTGAAACGATTGCTGAGGTGCTTACATCTCAGAGCGATCAGTTCGCACCGAAATCGGCAGTGGGTTTTGCAAGGAGAAAGTATGAAGCTGCAGTCCTGTGGGCTTACTGTACTGCGGGTTGTCGTGGGAATTGTGTTCCTGATGCACGGATACCAAAAGCTGTTCCACATGCACATCCACGGCGTGGCCGGCTTTTTTGGGCACGTGGGTATCCCGCTTCCACTAGTGGCGGCCGTCGTCGTCACGTCGCTGGAGTTCGGCGGGGGCATTCTTCTAATTGCAGGAGTCGGGGTGAGAGTTTTGGCCCCGCTGTTCGCAATCGACATGCTTGTGGCAATTCTCACCGTTCACCTGCGGAACGGGTTTTTTGGGCCAGGCGGCATCGAGTTTCCTCTCACCTTGCTGGCTAGCGCGGTGTGCCTGATGCTCTCAGGTGGAGGCGCCCTGTCACTGAAATTCAAGGGCCTGTGATCACTTCTTGCGTGGGCCTTTTTTCTGAAGATCGGTGAGATGAAGGATGGTCGCGGCGGTGCGATATCGTACCGCAAGTTTGGGATCGGCAAGATTTCTCTGCAGCCGTTCAATACAGGCTGCATCGCCGCGCTCGGCTAAAGCATCGAGCGCGGCCTGTCGCACGGTTGCATTATTGTCGGCCAACGCAATCTGCACGAGCGCATCGCCAGACATCGGATCCGGATCGAGTGCCAAGAACCGTGCCGCCGCAGCACGCACGTGCGAGTTGTCGTTCTTTGCAACCCGGTATGCTTCCACCCCAATTCCTCCATAGGGCACAAAGCCCATTCCTTCCTGAAAGCCCAGCTGTACTACTTTCTTTGGATCCTTCAGGCGATCGAGCTGCGATTGGATCAGGCCATCACTGGCCTTCTTGTCGCCCATGAGAATGGCATAGTAAACGCCGTAAGCGGACTTGTCGCGCAACATATACAGTGCCTGCGACGCGGCCAACACGACTGAAATTTCTTTATCTGAGAGGGCCTGCCTTAATTCAGGAATGGCACTTGCGGTATGCAGTTGGCCAAGGGTGATTGCAGCTGCAGTTCGCACGTCTGGATTGTCATCGTCCAGCGCATGAAGAGCGAGCTTCGCTGAAGCGCTCTCCCCTGTGACTAACGACAAGGCCCTTACTGCCTCAACCCGATGTGGGGCTTTCGTATCCGCAAGACCGCTGCTCAGCAGCGTCCACGCTTGCTGACGAAGTTGCGGCATGCTCGGTTCGGTTGAAAACACAGGCAATGAAACCAGAAGCAGCGCCAGCAACATGAAATTCCGCCATCGGAGACACATATATCCTCCAGACGTTCGCGGATGAGAGCAGCTTAGGAACGGCGGCGAGCGGGACGAGACGAAGGTTTTCCGAATACCCTTGCAAAGATCGCGTCAATGTTCCGCAGTTGCCGCTTCAAGTCAAAGGCGTTCTCGATCGCCTTCGCAGGAACGCGTCCGGCAATATTCTTGTCGCGCATTATCTGCTCGCGAAAATTCAGCCCTTCTTTCCACGATCGCATGGCGTGGGACTGAACTAGGCGATATGCGTCCTCGCGGGAGACGCCCTGCTCGACTAGATCGAGCAGGAGTTGTCCGCTGAAAACAAGACCTCCGGTGCTTTCCAAGTTCGCTTTCATCCGCTCTGGATAGACGAACATTGTGTCCAGGAGGTTGGTCGTTTTGGAGAGCATATAGTCTGTAAGACTCGTCGAATCGGGCAGTATGACGCGCTCCACGGAAGAATGCGAAATGTCGCGTTCGTGCCACAGCGCTACGTTTTCGAACCCGGCTTGAGCGTTGGCGCGGACGACACGTGCCAGCCCGCTGATCTGCTCGCAGGTGACGGGATTACGCTTGTGTGGCATAGCAGACGAGCCTTTTTGCTTTTCGCTGAAATATTCTTCAACCTCGCGGACTTCGGTGCGCTGCAAATGCCGGATTTCGGTTGCAATCTTGTCGAGGGTGCAGGCGATGACGGCGAGCGTCGCGAGATAGTTTGCATGACGGTCACGCTGAATCACCTGTGACGAAATCGCAGCGGCTTTCAGTCCGAGGCGGGCACACATCTTCTCTTCGAGTTCCGGGGTAAGGTGCGCGAACGTCCCTACTGCGCCTGAGAACTTGCCAACGCGCATATCTTCGGCGGCGCGATCGAAGCGCTCGATGTTTCTTTGGGTTTCGGAATACCAGTTCGCGAGCTTGAAACCGAAAGTAATTGGCTCAGCATGGATGCCGTGAGTCCGGCCGATCATCGGCGTATCTTTGAATTCGAAGGCGCGACGCTTGAGGACATCGGACAACTCGCGCAGGTCGGCAGCGATGATTTCGGAAGCTTCGTGGATCAAGAGCGCTTGCGCTGTATCTACGACGTCGTTTGATGTCAGGCCGTAGTGGAACCAGCGCGATTCGGGCCCAACGAATTCAGCAACCGCGGTGGTGAAGGCAATCACATCATGGCGAACTTCGGCCTCGATTTCGCGGATGCGCTCGAGGCGAAAATCCGCGAGGTCGCGGATGGCCCGTGCCGCCTGCTTGGGCACGATGCCGGCTTCAGCAAGAGTTTCAGTCGCCGCAATTTCGACCTTCAGCCAGGTGCGAAAGCGGTTTTCCTCGCTCCACATGCGGCCCATCTCCGCGCGCGTGTAACGTGGGATCAAATGCGCTCCTAAATGCGGATCAAGTTGAAGAACTAGGGATTCTAAACGAAAAAAGCAATCAGCACTCAGCACTCACCATTCAGCCGAAAATCAAGAATGCCACGGATCAGACGGATTTTTGACGGATCTATTTTTCTTAGAAAGGAACTGTTTGGGCGTTAGGAATCCGTAGGTGGCCCTTGGCTGACCGCTGAATGTTGAGTGCCGATTGCGGAGTGCCAGCTTAGAACCTCTTCTTCTGTGCTTGTTCAATCAACGGCTTGAGAGCTTGCGACGATACTCCGAGCGTGCCGCCGGAGAATCCATCAATATAGGCAGCATTTACACCGATCACTTCGCCGCGGGAGTTGAACACCGGACCGCCGCTGGCGCCGTGCGCCGTGGGTGCGTCGTAAATCAGTTTGTCGCCAACAACGTCACCGAGGTGTCCGCAAGTTGCCGATGGCCGGATCAGCGACAGGGCTGCGAGTTCGCCGGCTGTACCTTGGTCATCGTGACGAAATGCAAGACGCGCGTACACCGGAGTGGGCGCTTTCGCCATCATTCCAAGGACGCCCATGGGATAGCCGACGACTGCAACCAGTTCTCCGGCGTCCGGATTGCTGGTCGCGAGAGGCAACGGCTGCAATGGGAACGCGGGTAGCTCATTCATCCGAACCACCGCGAGATCTCCATCAGAGGAGAGAGCAGCCGGGGTGAGACTTACAGGCGCGGGCGAGCCGGGAAAATACGCAACCAGCTTCTCTAGCCGGGCGGTTGCGCCTTTAGCTATGAGCGGGTCGGCATCCGCGTCTCCGTACCATGGCTCCGCCACATGGCGGTTGGTGGCGATGAGACCATTCGCAACCACAAAGCCTGTGCCAGAAATACGCGTGCGCTGGAGCGGCTTCTGATTCGGAAAGCCGACCTCATAGATCCCAAAAATGTAGCAGATCGAATTGCGATACCGGTTCAGGACGAACGACGGCATCGCCTGCTCCTGCTTGAGTTCTTCGACTTGGCTAGTCAGGCGGCGGACTTCCTCCCGCAAAGCGGCGGGATTCGAGGCGATAAACGAAAACGCGAAGATCAGAATGGAGATAGCCAGAAAAATAACTAGCGCAGCCTGAACGAGCCTGGGCCAAGCGGAACAGACAGGTTCTTCTTCCGGAGTTGCGTGGTTAAGGTTCATTTCAATTGTCAGCTATCAGCCGTCAGATTTCAGAAAAACTACCTCGGCTGACTCGGGGAAATCTCGGGCTGATTTTGTCTATGGTCGCGCCGATTGGTGACTAAGGGCCACGGTACTGAAGACGGTGTACCGGCGGGGCGCTAAGCGGGAGTTCTCGCCGTAAACGCAAAGCGATCCGGATTCGTAGATGAGTTGGGAACCGGCGAACGACAGAATCCGTATGATCTTACTCAATACGCGGGGCATTGTAATGGGAAGAACTATCTTCAGCGACGCAGACGCTCAACGCGGCCTGAATTCGTCGGCGACAGCTTACATCTCCTGGAGTAGCGGGCAGGTCACTGCTTGGATCGTTCTGCTCTTTGCGCTGACCCTGGTTGGGGCGCTGCCCTTGTTGTCTCAAAGGATAAATCTGACGCAGATTTCCAACTCCACGCGGTTCTTACCTGTGGTGATGATGGGCATGCTTGTAACATCCTGCTCCCCCACCCTGGCGGCGCTCCTTGTCGCAGGACTCTATCCGGGAGCGGGTGGCGTTCGCTCCATTTCTCGCCAGATGCGGGTCTGGCGTGTTCCGGCGATGTGGTACACGCTTGCGCTGATTGGGCCCATCATTCTGCTTTTGGTGGCAGAGGGGCTCGCCGCATTGCACCGCGGGACATCGCCCGCGCACTGGATGGTTCTGCCATCGTTTTTTGGACCGGGCGGTTTGTACTTCGTCATTTTCGGCTCGCTTTTGCCGAAGAACTGGGCTGGCGCGGATTCGCGCAACCTCGACTGCAAGTCCGGTTGGGCGCGTTGTCCGCCAGCATTGTCATCGGACTCATCTCGAGCACCTGGCACCTCTGGTGTGTGATCTTGCCGGGCGGCTTTTCAAATGTGATGGGACCGACGCCGTAGCCACGTATGTGCGCCTAACCTCGACAGCAATCATCTACGCGTGGATGTATAACAGCACGAATGGGAGCCTATTGATCGCCATGCTCGCGCACCTCGGACACAACTTCGCAGCAAAGTCTGATACCGACTCCCGCGGACGGAGGCTGGCAACACCTCGTCAATACGTTGTGCTACCTGATGGTGGCGATTTTGGTGGTCGCAATCACGGACTCGCGAACCCTGCTCCGAAGTGCAAAAGCTGCCAGTCTTGCGGCACATGGCTGATAGCGGCCCCATCGCGTGGCGTAGCGTGGATACTGCCACTGCAGGCGCAACTCACCCCTCAAACCCGGTCCAACTCATGCAGCGTGAGCTCATTCTCGACGTTCCCCGTATTCAGCGTGGACGCCGGCTCGAAAAGTAGAATCCAGCATTCTTCATCGGCGACCGGCTTGTGCTCGACTCCGCGCGGGACCACGATGAACTCGCCTTCCTCGAGCCAGACCGTTTTGTCGCGAAATTCGATGCGAAACTGTCCCTTGGCCACGAGGAACATCTCGTCTTCGTTCTCGTGGTGATGCCAGACGAATTCGCCTTTCAGCTTGTCGAGTTTCACCAGTTGTCCATTGAGTTCGCCCGCGATGTAGGGTTTCCAGTATTCGTGAATTTGGGAGAATTTGGAGACGAGATTGATTTTGTCCATGATGGTCGGTAGATGAAGGTTGCAATGAAAGAGTCGCAAAATCGAAAGTGTCGCCCCGAGACACCGATATCGATGCTCCGCAGGACAGCCGAGCGCGTGTCCCCATGTGGACGTTGCCTATTAAGGCCGCTATTAATTCCGCAGTGGGTGCAATCGGGGTAAACTCTCTGCGTGCTGCTTTCTGATCTACGGAGGCAGGAATGAAGAATGCGCGTTTAGCTGTTCAGTTGCTGATTTGCACGGTAGCTATGTCAATTTCATCGGGAAGTCAGCCAGTGAATCGAAACTCAATTTTGCTTGTTGCCAATAAAGGCGATCACACCCTCGGGATCATTAACGCAGCTACCGGCCGGCAGATTGCAACGGTCCCCGAGCAGGGCACCACTGGGCATGAAGTGGCTGCGTCTCCGGATGGCAAGCTCGCGTATGTGCCAATCTATGGTAATTCAGGCGTCGGCAAGCCGGGCACGGACGGCAGCAACATGGCCGTGATCGACATTGCAGCGCGGAAGATTGTTGGCAATCTGGATTTCGGGCACGGCGTCCGTCCGCACTGCGCGGTCTTTGGGCCCAAGGACGGACTTCTCTACGTGACCACCGAGCTCGATAAGACAATAAGTGTCATCGATCCTCACTCGCTGAAGATCGTCGGGACGATTCCAACCGGACAAGCCGAATCTCATATGCTGGCAATTTCGCCGGACGGGGAACGTGGATACACGGCAAACGTAGGGCCCGGGACAGTCTCCGTGCTGGATATGAAGGCGCGGAAAAACGTCGCCGTAATTCCGGTATCTGGTGAAGTTCAGCGCATTTCGGTTTCTGTGGACGGCAGAATGGTATTTACCGCCGACCAGACGAAGCCTCAACTAGCGGTGATTGACACTTCGAACAACAAGCTGAAAACGTGGATTCCGCTGCCGGCCCCAGGCTATGGCACCGCCCCCACGCCAGATGGTCGTTGGCTGGTGGTTGCCATGCCGAGCGCAAGCAAAGTCGCAGTGGTGGATCTGCACGCCATGAAGGTTGCCCAAACAATTGACGTTCCCGCTGCTCCCCAGGAAGTGGTGATCCGACCTGATGGCCAGTTCGCGTACGTCTCGTGCGATGCCAGCCACAAAGTCGCGGCGATTCGTACTGCTGACTGGAAGGTAGCGAACTTGATCGAGGCTGGAGCCGGAGCAGACGGCTTGGCGTGGGCGGAAGCTAAATGATTTAGGCCCCAGGTTTCCACGAGCTTCAGTTCATGCTCAACCGCGAGGCGCTGGCGCCGCAGTTAGCACACTGGTGCAATTCATCGACGCTGCCGCCGAACATCGGAGTGTAACCTGGCTCGCCTGGGGAAGAATACGTAAGTTTATCCGCGTGGTGGTTCATCTCGTGGCCGCATGATGGACATTTTATTTTGCCGGCTGACATCGGATCTCTCCGTTTTCAATCTAAAGATATGTTCTCGCGTCCGTGGCGGAGAGTTCGCGCCATCCAGATGAGTTCTTTCAGGAATTTGTCAATACGCGGAATACAAGACGCGTCGAGAAGCGTGCCTTGGCTGTCAAAGAGCTTCCCGGCATTTGCAAAATAAACGTCCCAGAAGACTGTGACCAGACCCAGCTCGCGCAAGACCGGCAGCAGGTCCTGAATACCGCGCGTCCCGCCAAAAGGTCCGGCGGAGACGCCGGCAATTCCCACAGCCTTATGAATGTATTCCTTCAGGCAGCTGTCGAGAACATGTTTCAGCATCCCGCTGTAGCCGTGGTTGTATTCAGGGGAGACGATCACTAGCGCGTCGGCGCGTTCCATACGCGCAGCGAAGCCCGGATCCTTTGTGGCTTCTCCGGCGTCGTCTGTTCGCAGCGGCAGGGTTGCGATGTCAATCAGCTCCGTTTCGACGGACTCGCGTTTTGCCAGCTCATTGGTCAGCAGAAGGGCTGCGTTCGCGCTCAGCCGGCCTTTGCGCACGGTTCCGAGTATCACAGGAATGTACAAAGCACGCGAAGCCACCGTCTTCTCCTTGGCTTCCTCTATTTTGCCACCCAATGAGGATGTCCTGTCAGGAGGCCGTTCACGACAAGAATCTGATAGGCAACCACTAGTCCAAAACCAAGGCTGAGCAGGCCAGAAGCGAGCGCGAGCCGGTGAAAGAATTTTCTCCCAGAAATCAGATGAAAGGCCGAAGCGATGCTCATGGTAATCAGCATCATGCCTGCGATGGTTCCAGCTCCGAACACAAGCAAGTAAGCGACCGCCCAGCGGGGATTGCGAATAGTCGCGAGCAGCAGCAGCGCTGCTGCTGCGGATCCGGCGAGCCCGTGAACAATACCGATCACGAGCGGGCGCAGAGGCCGATAGAGCTTGAATCTTTGGAGACCGCGATCGAACCAGGCCACGGGAGTTTTCTCGTCGCTGTGCTCGTGCATCTCCGGCTGGTGGGCGTGCTGGTGGCTGTGAATATAGTCGCCATGGCTGTGCGCATGAGAATGCCCAACCTCAAAGCCGGAACCAGTTTCCCCTTGAGTTGGCAAGGCCCGAACGAAACTGACGACGTTCATTACGCCCAACAGAATGAGCATCAATCCAACCGATAGCTCCATGCTCAGTCCAAGCCGAGGCGGCATTACCAGGCCAAACAGGATGATCGCGGCGCCAACTACGAAAATAGTTAGCGTGTGTCCGGTTCCCCAGAACACACCGATCCATGCCGCTTTTAAAATCTTGCGCTCTCGGCTGACGATGGTGGTGACCGCAATCACGTGATCGGGGTCGGTCGCGTGCCGCATGCCGAGAAAAAATCCGAGGGAAATGATGGAGAGAAATGCGATCATGAACTTCAGCGCTCAGCAATCAGCACATAAAAGGTTCAGCAATCAAGTGCTGAACACTAAAAGCTAGCTGTGTCCACTGGACAATTCCTTCACAATATTACTCACGAACGCCTTGGCATCGCCGAAGAGCATCAGCGTCTGGTCCATGTAGTAGAGCGGATTGTCAATGCCCGCGAAGCCTGGGTTCATACTGCGCTTGATGACCATCACAGTGTGTGACCTTTCGACGTCGAGAACTGGCATGCCGTAGATCGGACTCGCTTTGTCCGTCTTGGCCGCGGGATTAGTCACATCATTCGCGCCGATGATCAGCGATACATCGGTTTGCGGGAAATCGCCGTTGATGTCGTCCATTTCCATTAGCCGGTCGTAGGGGACGTCGGCTTCGGCGAGCAGCACATTCATATGACCCGGCATGCGGCCAGCCACAGGGTGAATCGCAAACCGCACGTCAATACCGCGCTTGCTCAATGCGTCGTATAGTTCACGAACTTTGTGCTGCGCCTGTGCTACCGCCATTCCGTAGCCCGGAACAACTACGACTTTGCTCGCTGCCGCCAGAATGCCGGCCGCTTCTTCGGGAGAAGCGCTTTTCACCGGACGTGCCTCTTGCGCTCCCGCCGCCGCAACCGCTACCTGCCCGAACGCTCCGAACAACACATTCGTGAACGAGCGATTCATCGCTTTCGACATGATCACAGAGAGGATCAATCCGGAAGAGCCATCCAGGGCGCCCGCGATGATCAGAAGTTTGTTGCCGAGTACGAAGCCCATCGCGGCGGCGGAAAGACCGGCGTACGAATTCAGAAGGGAGATTACGGTGGGCATGTCAGCGCCGCCGATCGGAATCACCAGCATGACTCCGAATACCAGCGCAATCCCAACCATCACGGGATAAAGATGGGTTGCGCTGGGATCGTGAACCAAATAAACCGCAATGCCAATGGCGACCGCGAGCAAGCCTAGGTTGAAGACGTTCTGTCCCTTGAACGTGATGGGCCGTTGCGGAAGGACCTCCTGCAATTTGCCTGCAGCCATCAAGCTGCCAGTCACGGTAAGTCCGCCGAGAATCACTTCGCAGCAGAGCACCGACATCTTGAAGGTCGGGATCCCCGAGCCATGGATGCCGAGATAGTATTCCGCCGTGCCGACCAAGGTCACGCAAAACGCGCCGAATGCATGGCTGAGAGCTGTCCGCTGTGGCACGGCGGTCATTTGCACCAAGCCGAGCGGAATTCCAATGGCCGTACCGATTCCCAGCGCGGCAAAGATCCAAACGTAGTCAATCGTGAGGTGCTCGAGCTTGCCCTCGATACCGAGTTGAAGAATGGTGCCGCCGATGGCCAACACCATTCCAATCTCGCCCGACAAGATGCCCCGGCGCGCTGTCGGTGGCGCATTCATCCACTTGAGGGCAAGAATGAACAGACCGCTGGCGACGAGATAAATGAATCCGATAAATGCCTGACTGCCTGCGATCGTCATCATGATTTTGTAGGACGACTCGATTTAAACATCTTGAGCATGCGGTCAGTGATCAGAAAACCGCCAACGATGTTGCTGGTCGCGGCGATTACCGCCAGAATCCCTAAAATGCGTGCCAGTGGGCTCTCGTGCCGGCCGACCAGCACTATCGCGCCGACCACAGCGATAGCATCGAGAGCATTGGTGATGGACATCAGCGGCGTGTGCAGCAGCGGCGAGATCCGCTTGATGACCTCAAAGCCGATAAACCCCGCCAGCATGAAGACGAACAGACCGTCAATTAGAGAAGAACCCATGAATGCTCCATTAAGAAAACTAGAGGGTGCCCTACCCTTGTCGCGCACTTTGCGACAGGGTGGGGGCTTTGACTCTTAACCCGCCTGTGTCACTGCCGGCGGCAATCCCAACGATTCCCGCACGCGCGCGTTCACTACTTCTCCGCCCTGGGTTAGCAAAGTATCGCGAATAATGTCATCGCTGTCGGCAGGACGAACTTTGCCGTCTTTCACTAGGTTCGCCAGAAATGCGGTCAAATTCCGCGCATACACTTGACTGGCGTGAAAGGGCACACCACTCGCCAAATTGACGGGACCGATGATCGTGACGCCATGCGCAACATAGGTTTCGCCGGGATGGGTTAGCTCGCAATTGCCGCCACGCTCTGCGGCCAAATCTAAAATTACCGAGCCAGGCGCCATGCCCTTAACCATCTCAGACGTCAGCAGGATCGGCGCTTTCTTGCCGGGAACCACGGCAGTTGTTATGACTGCATCGTTCTCCGCAACCACGCGCCCCAGCAACTCGCGTTGCTTTGCATAGAAGGCCTCGTCTTGTGCCTTGGCGTACCCGCGTGCATCTTGCGCATCTTGGGTTTCGAGAAGAAGCTCCACGAAGCGCGCGCCCAGACTTTGCACCTGCTCCTTCACCGCTGGACGCACATCATACGCCGAAATTACCGAGCCCAATCTCTTTGCGGTGGCGATTGCCTGCAAGCCGGCAACACCTGCGCCAATCACGAGCACCCGCGACGGAGTAATCGTGCCCGCCGCGGTGGTCATCATGGGAAACATTCGCGGCAGGGTGTCAGCAACTACGAGGACGGCCTTGTAACCGGCAATCGACGCCATCATGAGCGCCAGATCGCTCGCACCATTTTTGTCATTGGCGCCGTTGCAAAGCACCTGCACGATAATGTCCGATTGCATGAACACGGCCGCCCGGTCTGCAAGAACCTTGGCACCTTTCTCCTGATATTGCGCGTCGGGATATCCCGCATCAGCCCCGGCGCCCGCTTCTATGGCAACTTCTAGGCCGGCCTTCGCAAGCATGGGCACAACAACGGGGGTCAGCGCGACCCGCCGCTCTCCCGGATAAATCTCTTTTGGAACTCCAACTATCACGATTCGCAAGTCCCTTCGCGTTCGCTTAATCTCAGCGCCTGCAGGAAGACGGTATTGTACCCGGACTCAGAAGATAGAAAAAGTGATCGCTATCACAGCGCATCGGCCTCAATGCGCACGAATGATGTCGCTTAGCATGTCAGGACGCGATTCGTCGCGCACCAAATGTGGATACTGCTCCCCCCCGTGATAACTCAGACTGAAAGTTTTGAAGTAGTCGGTGTTCTCAACCAGTAGTTGTAATGGTTGGGAGCCGCTCTTTCCGGTGTAAAGGGCATCGCGGAATATCTGCGGAGTGAATCGGCGGCCGTTCACGGCAACAATTTTCATGCCCGGCCCAATACCCGCCTGGGCAGCGGCCATACCTTCGATCGTGTCTGCAATGTCGCCGTCCTCTTTGATAACGAGGCCGACGGAGAACGACGCATTGATGGTGCGGTGGTCATCTTCCCAGGCACGCATCATCTCCGATCGATACTCGTCATAGACTAGTTTCCAGCCGCTGCCTTCAATTCCACCCAGTGGAGCCCCCGGCCCGTGGCT
>WNFY01000273.1_pt1 | contig 43242 bp, 37 predicted proteins | sample 5400091 | NCBI WGS metagenome assembly WNFY01 (sample SAMN13153364, study PRJNA577476) | soil metagenome | isolation source: 60 cm soil or saprolite under grassland replicate 1 | place: USA:California | collected 2016-06-15 | reverse complement strand
TTCGGCACGTTAATTTGCTCGCGTACAACCATAAATCGCTCAAAAGTTAGCTGAAATGAGAATGCACATCTTGAACAAGCAAACAATTACCATTGCCACTGCGTCACTTCTCTGTTTTGCAGCGAGTCACGTCGGGTTGGGGAAACCGGCGAAACCGGCAGGGGGTGGCGCAAACCATATGCAGCGTGGGATCGAGCTGGCTCAACAAAAGAACTTCGACGGCGCCGTTGCCGAGTTCACCAAAGCGATTGAAGCGAATCCGAAAGATCCACGTGGCTACACTAATCGTGGTACTGCGTATCGTGCCGGCAACCCTCCCCGTCTCGCCGAGGCTTTTGCTGATTTCTCAAAGGCGATCGAAGTCGCTCCAAAGGATGAAGTGGCCTATCGCGAGCGCGGGATGACTGCGGTAATGCAAAATCAATTCGATGCAGCATTGCCAGATTTTGATAAAGCAATCGAACTCAAGCCCGACGACGCGTACGCCTACAAGTTCCGCGGTTTTGCCGAGATCGGTCTCAACCAATGGGACAAGGCGGTCGTGGACTTCACCACGGCAATTCAGAAGCAACCGGATGATCCGCAAAATTATGATCGGCGCGCCTGGGCAAATCGAAACCTGAAAAACTACGATGCGGCCTTGGCAGACTACACAGTGTTGGTCGAAAAAAACCCGAACGATGCCGAGCACTTGGTGAAGCGAGGCGCGACTTACACTTCCTTGCAGCAGTATGAGAAGGCCATCGCCGATTACCTGGCGGCGTTAAAACTAAACCCAAACGACTATGACACTGTGCAGCGTTTGCAATACGTACAGGGAATGTTGGCGGCGAAAAACGCACCGCCTCCTCCTTCGGCTACTCCCACTCCAACGCCCGGGCCGGGTTTGATCACGCCGTTCAATGTGGGCATTGCCATCGTGGCGCTCATCATCATTGCCGTCATCGTGCGTTTGGTCACACGAGGAAAACCCGAAGAGACAAACAGCAGAATCCGTTGAGTCTAGGGACATCGCCGCGCGACCTTTCGCTGGGGCCACCGCGGCGCGCCGTCATACCGAGAAATTTCTTTGACACGACGGTGCGCGCTGTTAGTTTGCGGACGCTTTTTGCTGGAACGAGGCGGTCCCATGGTCGTTCAAATTGCAAATTTGACGCGGCTTTGGGACTTTTGAATCTCTGGCAGAAGGCAAAACCGGTTTGCCGCTCGGGTTGCCGCAGAGGCGCTGGGCTGGCGAAGAGCAGCCCATGTAGCTCAGTTGGTAGAGCACGTCCTTGGTAAGGACGAGGTCACCGGTTCAATCCCGGTCATGGGCTCCATATAGGCTCAAGACCGGCAGCGGATAATTAGAAAAAACAGAGAGTTTAGTAAAACAGGAGAATTGAAATGGCTAAGGAAGCATTTAAACGCGACAAGCCGCACGTGAACGTCGGCACGATCGGTCACGTTGACCATGGTAAGACGACCCTTACGGCAGCAATTACGGCAGCTCTGGCCAAGAAAGGCATGGCCGAAGTGCGCGCGTACGAATCAATCGACAACGCGCCCGAAGAAAAAGAGCGCGGCATCACGATTAACACTGCCCACGTGGAGTACTCGAGCGACAAACGCCACTATGCACACGTGGATTGCCCCGGCCACGCCGACTACGTCAAGAACATGATCACCGGCGCAGCGCAGATGGACGGCGCCATTCTGGTTGTTTCTGCGGCGGACGGGCCCATGCCGCAAACGCGCGAACATATCCTGCTGGCGCGCCAGGTTGGTGTGCCCTCGATCGTCGTGTTCCTGAACAAGGTCGATATGGTCGATGACCCGGAGCTTCTCGATCTCGTTGAGATGGAAGTGCGAGATTTGCTGACGCAGTATGAATTTCCCGGAGATAAGATCCCGATCGTTAAGGGCAGCGCGCTCAAAGCGCTCAATGGTGATGCTGAGGCCGAGAAACAGGTTCTCGCCCTCGTTGAGGCCATTGACGACTACATCCCGGTTCCGGAGCGCCCGGTGGATCAGCCGTTCCTGATGCCGATCGAGGACGTGTTCAACATTGAAGGTCGCGGCACCGTCGCTACAGGTCGTGTCGAGCGCGGTGTTCTCAAGAAAATGGGAGAAGTCGAACTGGTCGGCATTCGTCCCACCGCGAAGACTGTTGCAACCGACATTGAAATGTTTCGCAAACTTCTCGATGAAGCGCGTGCGGGCGATAACGTTGGCGTTTTGTTGCGCGGCTTAAAGAAGGAAGAAGTCGAGCGCGGCCAGGTCATTTCGAAGCCGGGTTCGATTACTCCACATAAGAAATTCAAGGCGGAAGTCTATGTGCTGAGCAAAGAGGAAGGCGGACGTCACACCCCGTTTTTCACCAATTACCGTCCACAGTTTTACTTCCGTACCACCGACGTAACTGGCACCGTTAAATTGCCTGACGGCGTAGAAATGGTCATGCCCGGCGACAACATCTCAATTGAAGTCGAGTTGATCACGCCAATCGCAATGGAAAAGACGATTCGCTTCGCCATTCGCGAAGGCGGCAAGACCGTCGGCGCCGGTCGCGTGAGTGACATTCTGGATTAACACTCTTTCTCTGATTCTGCCCACTTGTGGGATGTGGAAGGAAGAGGAGATTAAGAGGGAGCGGAAGAGGAAGAGTAAACTTACGCCAGTAGCTCAATTGGTAGAGTAGCGGTCTCCAAAACCGTCGGTTGGGGGTTCGAGTCCCTCCTGGCGTGTGGCTAACGCCGCGTTAAAGGGGTGAAGCGTTGAAACGTGAATCGGAAGAAAAGAAATTGCATTGTAATCGGCCGCTTTAACCCTTCAACATTTCAACGAAACACGATTTAGATTTGAGATGATTACCAAAATCAAAAACTTCTTCAGCGAAGTTAAGGTCGAGCTCCAGAAATGTTCGTGGCCGTGGGATCCGAAAGAGAAAGGATTCCGCCGTTACAAGGAACTGAGTGACTCGACCGTGGTGGTGCTTATCGCGATGTTATTGCTTGGCGGATACGTTGCGCTTTTCGATCTGGTTCTGGTGAACGTTGTCCATTTTTTCACCCGGCTGCACTGATTTATGGCACATACACTCGCAGGCAAAGATCAATGGTACGTCGTGCACGTGCTTTCCGGACAAGAAAACAAGGTGCGCGAGAATATCTTGAAACGCGTCAAAACGGAAGAGATGGGCGAGCTGATTTATGACGTGCTTGTCCCGACAGAGCGCGTCTCGGAAATCAAGAAAGGGAAAAAGAGCGAGACCACGCGGAAGTTTTTCCCCGGCTATCTGATCGTTAACATGCACCTGCTCGACGAAAACAATCAGTTGGTCGGGCGCACATGGTATTTCATCCGCGACACACCCGGCGTGATTGGGTTTGCCGGCACCAAGGACAAACCAATCCCGATGCGCCAGTCAGAGGTGGACAGCATGCTGGCGCAAATGAAAGAGCGCGAAGAAAAGGTGAAACCGAAGGTCAGCTTCGAAGTGGGCGAGTCGGTAAAAGTCGCCGACGGCCCGTTCCAAAACCAGACCGGAATCGTCGAAGAAATCGATCCGGAACGCGGCAAACTGCGCGTCTCAGTTACCATTTTCGGCCGCGCTACTCCCGTGGAACTGGAATACTGGCAGGTCGAGCGCGGTTAGTGTTCCGCTTTAACGATTCAACTATTCAACGCTTCAACGAACCACAATGGCAAAAGAAAAAGTAGCTGAGATTAAACTTCAAATTCCTGCGGGCCAGGCAAACCCGGCGCCGCCAGTTGGAACGGCGCTTGGTCCACGCGGCGTCAACATCATGGCGTTTTGCAAGGAATTTAACGCGGCGACGCAGAAGCAAGCCGGCGACATTCTTCCGGTCGTCATCACTGTTTACAAAGACAAATCCTTTACGTTCATCACGAAGAGTCCGCCCGCCGCGGTCCTTCTGAAGAAAGCGGCCAACATTGCTGCCGGGTCGAAGGAACCTAACAAGACAAAGGTTGGCAAAGTCACGCGCAAACAGGTGATGGATATTGTGAACACCAAGCGCAAAGACCTCAACGCACGTAACGACGAAGCCGCGTTCCGCATCGTCGCCGGCACGGCCCGCCAGATGGGCCTGGAAATCGTCGATTAAACGGAACTGCGGATTCCGCGGATATCACGGATTGGGGAGCGGTCGCCGCGGCGACCTGTTTTCGGCGTCCTCGCCGAAACGAACTTTTCACCGAACCGCAGGAAAATCTATCCTGCGTCCTAGATATTCCCACTGCTGCAACGCAATTGGTACATTTCCGTTTTTCCAAACGAAATCGTGGAACGTCCGGAGGTTGAACTTGTCGCCTTGTTGCATTCGCGCCTCAGCCAGAAATTTCATTATCTGTAGTTTGCCGATCTGATAGGTGATGGCTTGGCCGGGACCGGTAGAGAAGGCAATTGCTTCCTGACGGGCGGTATCTGAGTCCATGGGCACTTTTTCCTGAAGATATTTCGTGGCCTGATCAAGGGTGAATTCGCCCAGCGCAAGTTTGACGTCCACTTCCACGCGCAGCGCGCGGAGCCGCATGAAATTGTAAATGATCTCGCGCGTGTGCGGACTGTCATCGAATAGCCCGGCCTGTAACATCATCTCTTCTGCGTAAAAGCCGATTCCTTCATTCGCTCCCGAGTCATAGTAATGCCGCCGGATCGGGTCCTCATGCTTCCACGAAAGGCAAAGCTGGAAGTAATGCCCGGGAATTCCCTCATGAACAGTTATTGGCCGCGGGTCCTCCGCCGTCGCCTGCCAGAAGTAACCGAGCTTTCCTGAAGGCTCGGTTAGGTAACGGATGCAATTCTCATTCAACCGCGATGGCGAAGTGAAATCGTCCATTTCACCGAATCCCTGCAGCGCACGCAAATATTCCGGCATCGCTCGAAGTGTGTAGTGCTGAACCCAATCAGGAACCGTAAGAATGCCGCGATCCTCAAGAAACTTCCGGATCTGCAATTCTTTCTCCGCTGCTTCTTTGATCCAATTGACGATGTTGTCCGCAGTCTTCAGTGCGGGCACATCCTTGTCGCGGTTTTTCTCGAACGTTTCGAACGCGACGGCACGGTTCCATTCCTGCCTGCCCATCGCCAAAAGGTCTTCCGGCGAATACGGCATTAGTGCGACGTTCTTGAGAAAGAACACGTACGCGTCACGCCCAGGGGCGGTTTCGTTCGGCAGCGACGGCAACATTTCCCGAAGCTTCTCGCGAAAACGTTCCAGCGCGTCCGCTGCGCGGTCAGTTGCGCCGTTCAGTTCCTCTTCTTTGAGAGTTGTGGATTTTACCAATGCTGCGGCCATTTGATGCAGGTGCGGTCGAATATTTTCCAACGCTTGAATTGCGACGGTCGCGAATGGCGCCGGAGGCTTGTCCAGATTCTCAGCGCCCTGCTGCAAGATCGACGGGATGTTTTCGATTCGGGTGAGAATTTCCCGGCTATGGGCTGCGTCGTACGGTCCCGGCACAGTGAGCGCTTCAACAACTGCCGTGAGCGTTTGAGCGATGTAGAAATTGGGGTCGCGTTTCCAGCCTGGATTGATGTCCAATTCCCAGCGCACCCGCGCCAAAGCGGAACCGATCAGATGGTAGTCCACCTGCTGCCGAACCGCCCATTGTGCCGGGTCGAGCTTCTTCCAGCGCGCCTCAAATTCGGCCAGGTCCTTTTGTTGTTTGTCTATGCTGGCGCGCGACCAGTCGCGAGTCCCGCCGGGCCGCTCGATACGATTCACGTCGTCCCCGGTAAATGGCGCGTACTTCGCGCGCCACGCCCAGAAATCGTTCGCCAATTTTCCTATTGATTCGGTTGCAGCCGAAGCATTGACTAACAGTACGGTAACAAGCAGAACCCTCGCCCAACGTTTCTTCATCGTGAGTTAGTCGGTTGTGCGCCGCAGCGTGATAACACTGGGGTTTTTGCCGGGGCGATACATCGACGCGCCGTAACAGAGCGCCGCGGATTTTTCGCGCGCGTAGCGAATCTCGCTCAGCTTTTCGTCCCAGTGTTCCATATAGGAACAATTCGCCGTTTTCTTGCTGCCTGGGATGGGCACGTAGCGATTCTCTGTAAATGTGAGAAACGCTGCTTCGCCAGGCAGCGGAATCGGAGCAGCCCAATTCGGCGATAACCTGACCAGACGCGGGCCGGCGAGATCGAGCGCGAAAACCGTGTCGCCGTCGGTGCTGTTTAAATGCAAATCGAAAAATGCAACGTGCAGCGTCCCTTCGAAGAGAAAATGCTGATCCTTATCCTGGTTCTCGTGAAGCAATCCGAACACGCCATAAAATCCGGGTAACTTTCCAAATTCCGTTTCCTGTGCTGTTTTCAGATCGCGGAGCAGGTAATGTTTTCCATGACCCGGCCCGTCGATCTGATCATCTTCATCGTTTGGATCTTCGCGTAAGATCAATTCGACAGAACCGTCAGGTGATTTGTAAGTGGGTATCGCCGTCGCGCTGGGAGATGCAAATTCCTCAGGTGATACTGACCGGTTGGGAGATGCGGGTTCTTCGGGCTCGACGTTTGTGAAATACGGCGAGCTTTTAGCTGAGGAGTACCAATCAGGGGCAGCCTCCAGTTTTTTCAATGCTTTGCCAAGTGGATCAACGCTCCAAAATTCGCGAGCGTTATTGGTTTCTTCGCGCGTGAAGACAATCACGTTTCCATCAGGCGCAAAAATCGGAGCGGAATCCTGTCCAGAGTCGTCATTCGTTAATTGCCGCAGCAGTTTTCCATCTTCGCCATACAGATAGAGGTGGGAGTGGCTCGTTCCCCCCGCTTGCAGATAACGGATTGCGATCACGATTTCCGAAGCGTCTCCCGCCGGATTCCCAAGCAGCAAAGACGCGCCCGTGAGGAGCAAAATTCCAAGAGTGCAGCGGATCATCGCAGCGGAAGTTGAATCGTGCTGGGATGGGTTGCGTCATGATACACCTGCACGTTGCAACTGCGCGCGTCCTTTGCCGTTTCTTCGGCGACAACTCGGCCCGAGCAATAATTCTTTTGCCACTGAGTCGAATTTGGGGACGACACGACCAGGCGAAGCCGGCTGCCTTTCATCAGTCGGCGAGCGACGAAGAGACCGGGATTGAAATTGCAGCGCACTATTTCGCCTGGTTTCACCAGTTTGGCTTCGCGCAGTGAATCGCGGTAGCGCAAGCGGCGAGTATCGCTCCAGAGCAGGATGCTGGTGCCATCCGGCTGGATTTCATACAGGTTGGCGGAGAGATCGACATCAGGCGTATCGATCGATAACCATAATGTCACTGCCGGGCAGCCGATGAAGGGTGTTTCGTTAGAAAGCGCGCCTGTGTGGTACACCAAACCATCCTTGCCGATGCTCAAAGCATACGTTTGATCGATACCTGCCGTTTTCTCTTTCGGATCGATCCCATCAACTGTTTCGCCACGCGTGGTATCCAGCGGATCGTAGGTGAAAGTGTCCGAACCGTCATTGGGCCGCTTTTCGGCAAGCGAGCCGGAACGAAACACTCCATTCGCGTCGCCGTTTTTCGAATCGAGGTAAAAAATTTTCGGGTTCGCGACCAGTGTTTCGAAATTATCGGCGTACTTCCACTCGCCATTGGCGCCGCTGTTGCCGGCTGCGAGCAAATAGTAAGCAACCTGGTCCTTGAGAAATTCCGGCCGCTGGCCGCTTTTCATTGTCCAGTCATACCATTGCCGATGCAGATCATTCAGATCGATAACGGCTCCGGGCCCGAACTTTACGCCTGCGACTTCATCCGTAGGTGTACGCGTGCCCGCGTGGTCCCACGGGCCGATGACCAGAAAATGTTTCGTGCGCACTTCTGACGAGCTGTTTGCCAGATGATCTCGGTAATAGCTAAGTGCGCCAAGCTCATCCCCATCGTATTGCGCCGTGATTGTCAGGACGGGGACAGTGATTTTTTGAAACTGCTCGCGCGCTGGTACCATGGCGTCGTAGTAGGCATCGAGTGTTGGATGTTTGACGATGCGTTGAAAATTGACGGACGGATTTCCCACAAACGAGTCCAACGATTTGAAGCGGATATGTTTCTTGTAGGCATCGAGGAACTTCGTTCGCCAAAATTTTTGATCACCGAACAGGTTTTGCTGTCCGGTCCGGCCACTGGTGAACGTGTACCATTGCATGTCGTAGGTTAGACCCACGTTCTGGGTCGACGGATAATCGAGGCCCGGATGAGCGGCTGCGGCGGGAACGATCGTCGCTAGATGTGGCGGGAGTTCTTTCGCTGTTGCCCACTGATCGAATCCCGCGTACGAACCACCCCACATCGCTACTTTGCCGTCGCAAAATGGTTGTTTCGCAAACCACTCGACCAAGTCGTGCCCGTCCCGTGGATCATTTGCAAACGGCTCGAATTCGCCGCCGGAATTTCCGCGGCCGCGAACGTCGACGAGCGCAAATGCGTAGCCATGCGATGCAAAATATGAGCCGCGCGCGTGATAGCTATCAGAGATGTAAGGTGTCAGTGTGAAGATGACCGGCGTCTTCGGTAACGAGCCATCGGGAGTTTTCGGCAAATATAACGTTACGTTCAGCTCCACCTTGTCACGCATAGGAATCTTTACGCCCCAGCGGAGATCGTAATCGGCCGGTGCCGGCGAGGCGGATGGCGTGGCAGTTAGAGTTTGCGCAATAACGTTTGTGGCGAAGGCCGTGCAATGCGCGGCAGCTAAGATCGACAACCCCGAAATAATCGGGGACCGCGAAAAATCTCGGAGTTTCATCGGCGCGATTCAAGCGAAGAAAGTGCGGGACACAAGAAACTTGATTTAAGGACTGAGTTTCTCGTTTGACTGATGGCTCGTCAAAAGCGATGCGAGGACGGTTTGAGACAGGCGTGTGGTTCTATGAACTCGGCCTTGGTCCCTGATTTGCAGGAGAGCGAGTTTGCGAGACGATAGGCAATGGCGCGCGAGCTTTCGAAGGACACGAAAGATCTTAGAGGTACGACTCAGCAGAGCGTGCCGACGTCCGAGTCGAAATCAAAGTCTGCCCAGCCGGCGAATTCTCGAATCACTTCTCTGACTGCGGTACAGTTACTCTGCGCCGGGACCGTGTTTCTTGTTGCGTTCCTTCTTTATAGCCGGACGCTCGCGCCGACGGTCACCCTGACTGACAGCGGTGAGCTAATCGTAGTTGCTCGGGGCCTTGGGATCGCGCATCCACCGGGCGTTCCGTTATGGATCATTCTCGCTCATCTCGCGTCGCTAGTGCCCCTCGGAAACGTCGCGCAACGGATCAATTTTTCGTCCGCGCTTTTCGCGGCGCTCGCTTGCGCAATGCTCACGTTAGTCGTGGCGGAGCTGATCATTACAGCGTCATATCTAGCTACGGCGAAGCGACGAAAGAGAGGCACCAAGAAGACCGAGGAATTGGGTGTCACGCATCTTATGGTGGCTGCGCCCGCGCTGGGCGCGGGATTGCTCATGGCGTTTTCCCGCACGCTTTGGTCGTATGCGACCATCACCGAGGTCTATGCTCTGAATGCACTGCTGATTGTCAGTATCTTCTTCCTGATGCTTCGGTGGCGCCGACGCATCGTCGAAGACAGGATGCATATTTCGGCGGCTTCGAACGTTTTCCAAGTCACGAGGCACGACGCTTTGCTTTATTCGGCTGCGCTGATATTCGGGCTGGCCCTGGGCGTTCATCATGTCACCGTGGCGCTGACCCTTCCTGCCATCGCGGTCATTGTTTTTCGTACCCAGGGGGTGAGCTTTTTTACCAGCAGACGGTTGGTTTATGCCGCATTGATTTCAATTGGCGCTCTGGTCGCCGTTTATGCTTACCTGCCGCTTGCAGCTTCGCGCTCGCCTGTCATTAACTGGGGCCATCCGCGTTCGCTGCAGGAAATATGGTGGCATCTGACGGGCCGCCAGTATCAGGTCTATTTCTCCTTTAAACCCGAGATCATGGGAGAACAGTTTGCTGAGTTCTGCAGGATAACAATGCGCGAATTCGGCTTTCCGTGGATTCCATTGTCGCTCGTTCTGGCTTTCGCCGGTTTCGCTGATGCTTTCAAGAGAGACCGTACGACTTTCTGGTTTCTCCTGACTATCGTGGTCGCCGATTTGGCTTACGCCCTCAGCTACGAAATTGCGGAAGACAAAGATGCGTACTATCTGCCCACATTCATTTCGATCGCGATTGCCACTGGTTTTGGTATTCGATGGTTGGTCCAAAGGGCCGTTTCCAAATCCTTGCCGGGATTGAAGCCATCCTTGGCGGCGGCAATTGTTGTTCTGGCTGTTTGCACCGCCGGTCTCACAGCGAACTGGCCGTTTAATAATCGCAGGCAATACTTCATCGCGCACGATTATGTCGACAATCTGCTCAAAGCGATCGCGCCCAACGGGCTCCTGCTCACGCTCGATTGGCAAGTCGTGGCCCCCATGTTTTATGCGCAGGAAATCGAACAACTCCGGCCGGACGCAAAAGTGGTGGACATCAATCTTCTACGCCGGTCGTGGTATTTCGATTATTTGAAACACGCTTATCCCGGCTTGATCGAGCGATCGCGCGAAAAAATCGACGTATTTGTCGAAAACCTCAAAGAATGGGAGCGCGATCCAGGAGCCTTTGCCAGGAGTCCGGCGCTGACACAAAGAATCAGCACAGCATTTTTAGAGATGATTCAATCAATGGTGACCAACGAAGGCAGGGTTGCGCCGGTTTATATGACGAACGATTTGATTTCCTCCGACTCAGTCAACGGCGAGCTGATCAGATGGCTTAGTCAAAAATATCAACTGGTTCCACAAGGGCTTGTCTTTAATCTCGCGGGCGGTCAGGGCTTTCATGATTCGCCGGATGTGCATCTGCAAATACGCGGCCTTGCCGACGGGACGCTGCGATTCGGAAAAGGCGATCCCGTAAACGTTAAGGTACTGCCGGTCTATGCCAACATGTTGATCAATCGCGGACGCTATCTTGCTTTATTCGGTCAGCATGAACGTGCCATTGCTGCCTTCGAACAGGCGCTAGCACTCAATCCGGATCTGGCCTTGGCGCGGCAGGGCCTCACCGAAAGCGAGGCGAAAGCGCGGAGACCGTAGCGCACCCTTCCTTTCATCAGTCGCCGGTTTAAGCTCCGCTGGTCATTCGGACTTCGTGATTTTCCCGACGTGCTCTTGCTTTGTTGCCGCGAACCTTTTATATGCGCGACGATGAATGTGCTGGCTTGTAATCGATGGTCGCGCCTTGTTCCGGCAATCATGGCCTTCGCCATTGGGGCGATTCCAGTTCGGGCTGCCGACAATGTAATTGCGCTGAAAGCCGCACGCTTGTTCGACGGGAAATCGAAATCGCTCATCCCAAATGGCGTGGTTATCGTTCAAGACGATAAGATTGTCGATGTCGGTAGCAATCTGGCTATTCGAAACGGTGCGCAGGTGATCGATCTGGGCGACGCCACGCTCGCGCCTGGATTCATGGACGCACATACGCATCTGACGCTGGATTACTCCGGCGATTACAATGTGCGCCGACTGAAAGAGCTCGATCTCAATGTCTCCGAGCAGGCAATCATTGCCACGGCGCACGCGCGCGCCACTGTCGAAGCCGGTTTCACCACCGTGCGCGATCTCGGAAGCCGATTCGTGGGCAGCCGCGAGTTTGTCGACGTTGCTCTGCGCAATTCGATTAACCAAGGAGTAGTCGTTGGTCCACGTATGTTGGTTGCGACTAAGGGAATCGGCGCCACCGGCGGTCACTTCGATCCGACCAGCGGATTCCGTGATTTTCTTTTTGGGCGTGAGCCGGATTACACGGATGGAATTATCGATAGTCCGGACGACGCGCGAAAAGCAGTGCGGTTCGAAGTCAAAAATGGCGCCGATGTGATTAAGGCTGCAGTGTCGGGCGGCGTACTTTCTTTAACAGACGAAGTGGACACCCCACAATTGACGCCGGCTGAGATGGCGGCAGTCGTTGATGAATCTCATCGTTTGCGCAAAAAAGTGGCAGTGCATTGTCATGGCGACCAGGCTGCCCGGGAAGCGATCGAGGCCGGCGTTGATTCCATTGAACACGGCTCATTTGTGAAACCGGAAACGCTTACCCGGATGAAAAACAAGGGCGTCTTCCTGACCCCTACACTTATGGCCACCGAATGGATCATGAGCAAGCTGGAGAATTATCCAGCAGCGCTGCAGGCCAAAGCGAAAGCCGCAGCAGCTTCGCGTTCGGACATGTTTCGCAACGCTGTAAAATTAGGAGTGAGAATTTCTTTTGGCACCGATGCCGCCGTTTTTCCACACGGTCAGAACGCTAAAGAGTTTAAGCTGATGGTTGATCTCGGAATGACGCCAACCGATGCATTGAAATCTGGCACAGCAAGTGATGCCGAGCTCTTCGGCATCGCGCAAAAAACTGGCACCTTGGAAAAGGGAAAGCTCGCTGACATCATTGCGATGCCGGGCGATCCGCTTAGCGATATTACCGCAACAGAGCGAGTGTTCTTCGTGATGAAAGAGGGAAAAATCATTAGGAACGGGCCGATTGTTCAACACGCTACCAAGATAACCGAGCCGACAGAAGTTGGAGACCCAGCGGATTAGCCGTGTTGGAGTCGACGTCACTAAAGTTGATTTTGACAAGGAAAAGATAGCCGCTAAATTGAACGCCCCGCCGCTGGGACTGAGCGGCTTAATATTTTGGCAGGAGCCCCGTGTTTTCTCTCAAGAGGCCGGGGCGATGGAACTGCAAATCAACATGCAAAGAAATAGAAGCAAACGTTATCGCGCAGCGGCGCAACAGGTAGATCGGGCAAAGACTTACAGTCTTCATGAGGCCGTCTCGACGTTAAAAAAATTTCCGTCGACAAAGTTTGATCAGACCGTAACCGTCTCATTTCGGCTTGGTGTTGATCCCAAGCAATCTGATCAAATGGTTCGCGGGACCTGTCCGCTTCCGCATGGCAGTGGCAAAAAAGTGCGGGTTCTGGTTTTTGCCGAGGGCCAGGCCGCGCAGGCAGCCAGGGAGGCGGGCGCGGAGTTTGTTGGGATGAAAGATCTAATCCAGAAGTGTCAGGAAGGTTTTCAGGATTTTGATGTCGCGATCGCAACTCCAGCAGCGATGGCGGAGGTCCGAAAGCTGGGGAAGGTTCTTGGACCGCGCGGACTGATGCCGAATCCCCGTACTGGCACAGTAACGGACGACACAGCCAAGGCTGTGCAGGAAGTGAAAGCAGGTCGCGTGGAGTTTAAACTGGATAAAAACGGCAACGTGGCGGTGCCTGTTGGGAAATTTTCATTTGAGGAAAATGCTTTGGTGGAAAACGGAAACGCGGTAATTGATGCAGTCGTTCGAGCTCGTCCCGCCTCAGCGAAAGGGCGGTACCTTGAAGGCCTGACAATCAGTGCGACCATGTCTCCCGGAGTTCGCGTTGATCCGGCACCGTATTTGAATGTGTAGTCTTAGAGACGCAATATCGAAAATAAAATGAGACCAGAAAAAGCCAGCGTCGTTTCCGATCTTTCCGAGAAGTTGAAACACTCTCCTTTCGTGCTCGTAACCGACTACCAGCGGATGAGGGTCGGCGATTTTAGTGAATTGCGGAACCGACTGGCTCCAGCCGGCGCGGAAGTGCACGTTGTGAAGAATAATTTCCTCAAACGTGCCATGACTGATTCTGGTTTTGCTGATGCGGGCGAAATGCTGACCGGTCAGACAGCCGTTGTGACAGGTGAGAACGATGTGGCGCCCGTGGCCAAAATTTTCAAGACGTTCGCGGCTGAATTTAAAATCGCAGCGCTGAAGATTGGTTTTGTTGACCGGGCTGTTCTTTCTGCCGCGGAATTGGAGAAGTTGGCGGATCTGCCGTCGCGCGAAATTTTGCAGGCGCAATTGCTCGGGCTACTCTTGTCTCCCGCGACACGCTTGGTGCGCTTACTGAATGAACCTGGCTTTTTGTTGGCACGGTTACTGAAAGCGAAGGCAGAAAAGGAGGGCGCGGCCGCGCAAGCGACGGCGTAAGATGGTTTTTCCGCTCGCAATGGCGGGACGGGAATTGAAACAAAAACTGTCCGGGTCAGTGGCTATTGGCCTTAATTTTCCGAAGGCTTTCGGAAGCGGCAATTGGAGGAAATAAGAAATGGCAGACACAGATAAATTGGTGGAGCAACTCAGCAGCCTGTCGGTGCTGGAGATTGCCGGGTTGGTCAAGCAACTGGAAGAAAAGTGGGGTGTAAGCGCAGCGGCTTCGGTCGCAGTGGCGGCTGGTCCAGCCGCAGCGGGCGCAGCTGGCGGAGCGGCAGCCCCGGCGACAGAAGAGAAAACTACCTTTGATGTCATCTTAAAAGAGATGGGCTCGAACAAGATTGCTGTGATCAAGGAGGTTCGTGGCGCCGTGCCGGGACTTGGCCTCGCGGAAGCTAAGGCGCTTGTGGAAGGCGCACCCAAGACAATCAAGGAAGGCGTGACAAAGGAAGAAGCGGACGAGATCAAGAAAAAGATCGAGGCCGCCGGTGCGAAAGTTGAAATTAAATAGTACGACAACTCGCTAAGTCGGGATTGTTTGGTTCCTATCAGTGACTGAGGCGGATGAGTTTTATAGGCCGTCCGCCGCAGATTTTCCTTGCGGAGCGGAAATTTCAGACTAATATCTTATTCTGGTTAGAGGCAGGCAGAACTTATTTTTAACCCGGCGCTCAACGGCAAAGCACAGGAAAGGCAGCAAAACGGCGGTGAATTTGACAAACCGCTGTTTTGGGTGCATTTTTGTGCCCTTCGCTCGTTGCTGAGCCCTTAAATCTTGCCCGTTTCGTCCACGATTGGGGTGGACGGTGCGAGGCTAATTCTTGGCTAGTATTTTATGTCGGAACGTATTTACTTTGGAAGCATCAAGGAAGGGATCGAACCGCCAAATCTAATTGAGGTTCAGGCAAACTCGTACGTTGATTTCCTTCAGAAAGACGTCCCGTTTTCAAAGCGGAAAAATCAGGGACTCCAGGCTGTTTTCAAAGAGGTCTTTCCAATCGAGAGCTACGACGAGAAAGCGGTGCTCGATTTCAGTCACTATGAGATTGGCGAGCCCAAATTAGCCGCGTTGGAGGCGCAGCGGGAAGGACAGACCTACAGCGCGCCATTGCATGTCACTTTCCAATTGCGCGAAGAAAAAGGCACCAAAGAAGAGAAAGTCTACATGGGCGAGATCCCGCTGATGACGCCCCAAGGGACCTTCGTCATTAACGGCGCAGAGCGCGTAGTCGTAAGCCAGTTGCACCGCTCTCCGGGGATCGCATTTGAATCTACCGTCCACGTAAACGGCAAGGTGCTCTACAGTTTCAGGATCATTCCGGACCGGGGATCATGGATCGAGGTTCAATTTGATACGGCTGACCTTCTTTACATTTATCTCGATCGACGCAAGCGGCGACGGAAGTTTCTTGCCACCACATTCCTTCGCGCCCTTGGCTACGGATCCGACGAAGACGTCATCAAACTTTTTTACAACATTGAGACCCTGAAGCTGAGTCAGAAACTCGACGAAGAAAAGCTGGCCACCAAAGTGCTGACTGCGGAGATCCGCGATGGCGAGGTGACGGTGGCGCGTGCATTCGAACCCCTTACGCTGGCGACTGTGCGCCAGATCATGGCGCTCAAAATTCAGGAGGTGAAAGTGATCGACATCGCAAACGATGACACCATCGTGAAGGCGCTTCGAAAAGACCCCGCGCACGACCAGGAAGAAGCGCTCAAGGACATTTACCGGCGTCTTCGCCCTGGCGATCCGCCGACTGTGGCCAATGCGCGTGCTTTGCTAAAAAGGCTCTTCTTTGATCCGAAGAAATACGACCTCGGACGTGTGGGCCGTTACAAGATTAATCAAAAGCTTGGGATCAACGTTGATTCTACGGAGCGGATTCTAACGGACAAGGATTTTATCGCTGCGATCAAATACCTGATCAATCTTCGACGGGGCGAAGGCAGCCTCGATGATATTGATCATCTGGGCAGCCGCCGTGTGCGCACCGTTGGTGAATTACTGGCGAACCAGTGCCGTGTCGGTCTTGCTCGCACGGAGCGCCTAGTCAAGGAGCGCATGACTCTGTTCGATATCAATGTCGACGGCATGACCCCGCAGAAGCTGATTAATCCAAAAGCACTCAGCGCGGTCATCCGCGACTTCTTTGGCCGGTCACAGCTGTCGCAGTTCATGGATCAAACGAATCCGCTCGCAGAATTAACGCACAAGCGCCGTTTGTCCGCTCTTGGGCCGGGTGGTCTCAGTCGGGAGCGCGCCGGTTTCGAGGTGCGCGACGTTCATCCGTCTCATTACGGGCGCATTTGTCCCATCGAGACACCGGAAGGGCCAAACATCGGCTTGATTAGCTCGATGAGCACTTTCGCGCGCATCAATGAGTTTGGTTTCATCGAGACGCCGTATCGCAAGGTGGAAAAGGGCCGCGTGACGGACCAGATCGAATATCTTACTGCTGATCGCGAAGAGAATTTTCTCGTTGCGCAAGCCAATGCGCCTATTGACGGACGCGGACATTTCACGGGTGAGAAAGTATCCGTGCGCTACCGCGGCGACTTTCTGGAAGTCGATCCCTCCAAGGTGAATTACATGGACGTCTCGCCGAAGCAGCTTGTATCTGTGGCGGCGGGCCTCATTCCGTTCCTCGAACACGACGACGCAAACCGGGCGCTGATGGGCTCCAATATGCAACGCCAGGGCGTTCCTCTCGTCGTTTCCGAGATGCCGCTCGTGGGCACGGGCCTGGAAGAGAAAGTGGCGCGAGACTCTCACGCGGTTGTTCTGGCATCCGACAGCGGCAAGGTGGCTTCGGTCACGGCTGACCAAATCGTTGTCACGAAAGATGGGCATCTCCCGGAGAGCAAGAAGAAGCTCAAGACTGATCCGGAGGCTGGGATTCACGTTTATGAGCTCCGCAAATTTATGCGGTCTAATGCCGGCACGTGCGTGAACCAGAAACCGACTGTGCGCAAAGGTCAGCACGTGAAACGCGGTCAAGTCATCGCCGACGGTCCAAACACCGATCACGGCGAACTGGCTCTGGGGCGCAATGTGCTCGTCGCGTTCATGCCTTGGAATGGATACAACTTCGAGGATGCCATCATGATCTCGGAGAAAGTGGTCAAAGAAGACATCTATACGTCGATCCACATCGATGAATTCGAGATCGGTGCGCGTGATACCAAGCTCGGACCGGAGGAAATTACTCGGGACATTCCCAACGTCAGCGAAGAAGCTCTGCGCAACCTGGGGCCCGACGGGGTTGTACGGGTAGGCGCGGAAGTGAAGCCGGGCGACATTCTGGTTGGGAAGATTACCCCGAAGAGCGAAACCGAATTGGCGCCGGAAGAACGCTTGTTGCGTGCAATTTTTGGAGAGAAAGCAGCGGATGTAAAGGACACGTCGCTTACCGTTCCTTCAGGGACTTACGGAATTGTGATGGATGTAAAGGTCTCGTCTCGTCGCGAAGTTTCGCGCGAAAAACTGACCCCGGCGGAAACCAGACGACAACTCAAAACCATCAGCGAAGAACATAAGCGCAAGAAAGACGGGCTGATCGAGCAATTGACGGATTCACTTTCAAACGTCTTGCTCGGCGAAAAAGTTCCTCTGGATGTCGTAAACGCCAAGAACGGTGAGATCATCATTCCAGCCAATCGCAAGATCACCAAAACGCTCTTACGCAAGCTGGCGACGGCGCACGATCACATCGAGATCGATCCGAGTCCGATTCGCAATAAGATCCGCGAAATCATTGGCGCCTATGAGCACAAGTTCGCGGAGCTCGAACTCGAACGCGATCGCGCCATGGATCGGGTGGAAAGCGGTGATGATATCGATCCGGGAATCATCAAACAGGTCAAGGTTTACATCGCAAGCAAGCGCAAACTGAGCGTGGGCGATAAAATGGCCGGTCGTCATGGAAATAAAGGCGTTGTCGCTCGCATCGTGCCTGAAGAAGACATGCCTTTCCTAGCAGATGGAACGCCCGTTGAAATTGTGCTTAACCCATTGGGCGTGCCGAGCCGCATGAACGTCGGACAAGTTCTCGAAACACATCTGGGGGTTGCCGCCAAGGCGCTGGGATTCAAAGTCGCGACTCCGGTGTTCGACGGAATTAAGGAAAAACAGATTCGCGAATATTTGCATGACGCTCGGAAGAAGGAGGGATTCACCTGGGTGCAAGAAAGCGGTAAGGCAAAACTTTTCGACGGACGCACCGGCGATCCTTTCGATCAGGAGGTCGTCGTTGGCTACATCTATATGATGAAGCTCGGACACCTTGTGGCTGACAAGATTCACGCTCGTGCGGTTGGACCGTATTCGCTCGTCACTCAACAGCCGCTCGGCGGGAAGGCGCAGTACGGTGGTCAGCGTTTTGGTGAAATGGAAGTGTGGGCGCTGGAAGCGTACGGAGCTGCCTATACTTTGCAGGAACTGCTCACCGTTAAATCCGATGACGTACAAGGACGGACCCGGATTTATGAGTCGATCGTCAAGGGCGATAACTCGCTTGAAGCGGGTACACCTGAGTCTTTCAACGTTCTCATCAAGGAAATGCAGAGCCTGGGCCTCGACGTCAAGGTCGGTGGCCAGGCGCCTACGTTTCTGGAGAGCGTCGCATAATTTTTAAATTGTAAATTATTTGGAAAAAGCATGAACGAACATTCCTGGCGTGAGTTGGTGGGCGAAGAACGCCCCGTGGGTTTTGATCAAGTCGCGATTGGCGTTGCGTCGAGTGACACGATGCGCTCGTGGAGCAAAGGCGAAGTCAAAAATCCCGAGACCATCAATTACCGGACCTTTAAACCGGAAAAGGGAGGCCTTTTCTGTGAACGCATTTTTGGTCCTACGCGCGATTGGGAGTGCTCATGCGGAAAATACAAGCGTATCAAGCATAAGGGTGTCATCTGCGACCGGTGCGGCGTGGAAGTTACGCTGGCTCGCGTCCGTCGCGAACGGATGGGGCACATCGAATTAGCTGTGCCTGTCTCGCACATCTGGTTTTACAAATGCATGCCCTCTCGTATCGGGCTCATGCTTGATATGAGTGCACGCCAGCTCGAGCGCGTCATTTATTACGAGGACTACATCGTCATCGATCCTGGCAAGACGCCGTTGCAGAAGACGCAACTGCTGAACGAAGTCGAATACCGCGAGGCGCAGGAGCAATACGGGGAGGATTTCGTTGCAGGCATGGGCGCGGAGGCAATCAGAAAACTTCTGGCCGAGATCGATCTCAACAAGCTCAACAAGGAGCTCGAGAAAGCAATGGCCGCGACCAAGAGCAAACAGATTCGAAAGAAACTGGCCAAGCGCCTCAAGCTCATCCAAGGCTTCCAAAATTCGCACGCGCGTCCCGAATGGATGATTCTGGATGTGTTGCCGGTTATTCCGCCGGATTTACGGCCCCTGGTTCCTCTCGAAGGCGGACGTTTCGCGACCTCGGACCTGAACGATCTTTATCGCCGGGTTATTAACCGTAACAACCGGCTGAAAAACCTGCTCATGCTCAAGACGCCAGACGTCATCATTCGCAATGAAAAGCGAATGCTGCAGGAAGCGGTGGACGCATTGTTCGACAACGGCAGACATGGCCGCGCTGTAACTGGCGCCGGCAATCGGCCTCTCAAGTCATTGAGCGACATGCTCAAGGGCAAGGGTGGACGTTTCCGTCAAAATCTGCTTGGCAAACGCGTGGATTACTCAGGCCGCTCTGTAATTGTGATCGGTCCGGAGCTGAAGCTGCATCAATGCGGGTTACCGAAAAAGATGGCGCTTGTGCTTTTCGAGCCATTCATCATTCGCCGGCTGAAAGACCTTGGTTACGTGCATACCGTGCGCAGCGCGAAAAAGATGATCGAGCGCCAAACACCGGAGGTCTGGGACATTCTCGATGAAGTGACCAAGGGTCATCCGGTGCTGCTCAATCGTGCGCCAACTCTGCACCGATTGTCCATTCAGGCTTTTGAACCCCAATTGATCGAGGGCGAAGCCATTCGCATTCATCCGCTGGTTTGCACTGCTTATAATGCGGACTTCGACGGCGACCAGATGGCTGTGCATGTGCCGCTCTCGGTGGAAGCCCAGATGGAAGCACGCATGCTGATGCTCGCGCCGAATAACATTTTTTCTCCTTCCAGCGGAAAGCCGATTACCACGCCTTCTCAAGACATCACGCTGGGCTGCTACTATCTCACCCAAACCCCGCGCGGTGTGGGTAAGGATGGACACCGGCTCCCACTCTTCGCCGATGCAGCCGAAGTGGAATTTGCGATGGCAGAGGGAAGCGTTCACACGCACGACCGCATCCGGATTAAGAACCCGGATTTCGGTAAGCAAACAATCTACGGAAACGCAGAGGCCAGAACGATCGAAACCACTGCAGGCCGTGTCATTTTCAATGAGATTTGGCCCAAGCAGCTTGGATTTTTCAACAGGCCGGCTGGCAAAAAGCAACTCAGCGACATCATCTGGCGCTGTTATCAAATCGCAGGACCCGCAGAGACTGTCGCCACGCTGGACAAATTAAAGGAACTCGGTTTTGCCGAGGCGACCAAAGCTGGCATCTCAATTGGAATTTCGGACATGATCATTCCGAAAGAGAAAGAGACCGAGCTGGAAAACGCTTATAAGCAGATTCGACAAGTTGAGCAGCAATATCGCAAGGGCATCATCACCGATGGCGAGCGCTACAACAAGATCATCGACATCTGGACGCACGCTGGTGATGAGATTTCCAGTGCGATGTTTCGTACTCTGGAACACAACGACGGCCGTAAGGAGTTGAATCCGGTCTTCTTGATGGTCGATTCCGGCTCACGCGGCAACCGCCAGCAGGTTCGTCAGCTCGCAGGCATGCGAGGTTTGATGGCCAAACCTTCGGGCGAAATCATTGAGCGCCCGATCACATCGAACTTCCGCGAGGGGTTGAGCGTGCTCGAATACTTTATTTCTACTCACGGCGCTCGAAAAGGTCTTGCGGACACGGCGCTAAAGACTGCCGACTCCGGATATTTAACGCGAAAACTGGTCGATGCTGCTCAGGACGTGATCATCAACGAACAAGACTGCGGTACTGTAAATGGCATCGTGGTGCGCTCGATTTACGAGGGCGACGAGGAAGTAGTGGATCTTGGCCAGCGCATTATCGGTCGCGTAAGTTGTGAAACCATCGCTGACCCAGTGGACAAGAAGAAAAAGGTCGTCAAAGCGAATCAGTTGATTGATGAAAAGATCGCGGCGGAGCTTCAGCGTGTTGGCGTGGAGAGCTTGAAGATTCGTTCGGTTCTTACCTGTGAGTGCGGAAGAGGCGTGTGCGCCATGTGCTATGGCCGCAATCTGGCTACGGGTCAGTACGTCAAGCTCGGCGAAGCAGTAGGCATTATTGCCGCCCAATCGATTGGCGAGCCGGGAACGCAGTTGACGATGCGCACATTCCACATCGGCGGCACGGCTAGCCAGACGTTCAAGCAACCCATCATCAAGGCGAAGAACGACGGCACGGTGCGCTTCAACGACCTGCGGACCGTCCAAGCACTCGACGGTAGTTGGATCGCGTTGAACAAGAACGGCTCGATCAGTGTGCACAACGAAGAAGGCCGCGAACTCGAACGCTACAACGTGGTGATCGGCTCAATGATCTCTAAAGGCGACGGAACCGAGGTTAAGAAGGGCGAGACCTTCGTTCAATGGGATCCCTACAACGTGCCGATTCTCACTGATAAGACCGGCAAGATCGAGTTTCGCGACATGATCGCAGGTGTGACTATCAAACGCGAAGTTGATGAAGCGACCGGGCTCATGGGCACGATGGTCATTGAGCACAAGGAGGATTTGCACCCGCAGGTTGTTATCGTGGAGGACAAGAAGGAAGTCCTCGCGAGTTATTCCATCCCGGCTGGCGCCCACGTAATCGTGGAAGAAGGCCAGAAGGTGCGTGCCGGCGCGCTACTTGCAAAGACGCCCCGGAAAGTCGCAAAAACCAAAGACATTACAGGAGGTTTGCCGCGGGTGGCCGAATTATTTGAAGCACGCCGGCCAAAAGATGCGGCGGAGATTGCTAAGATCGACGGCGTCGTTGAGATGGGCGGCACTGTCCGCGGAAAGCGACGCCTGATTTTGAAGGACCCCGACACCGGCGCCGAGGAAGAACACCTGATCCCGCTTACCAAACACATTATCGTGTTTAAGGGCGACTTCGTGAAGAAGGGTCAGCAACTTACCGAAGGCCCTGTAGTACCTCACGAGATCCTCGAAGTCTGCGGACCGCAGGACCTGCAGGAGCACCTGGTCAACGAAGTCCAGGAGGTTTATCGGCTGCAGGGTGTGGAGATCAACGACAAGCACATCGAAATCATCGTGCGCCAGATGTTGCGCAAGGTGAAGATTACCGATCCTGGCGATACGTCGCTGCTCTGGGGTGATCAGGTCGACAAACTCGACTTCGAAGAGGAAAACAAGAAGGTCGTCGAGAAAGGTGGCAAGCCGGCAGAAGCCGTTCCTGTCTTACTCGGCATCACGAAGGCTTCACTCGAAACGGACAGCTTTATTTCGGCTGCCTCGTTCCAGGATACAACTCGCGTCCTTACGGAGGCGGCTACACTGGGTAAGGTCGATAAACTGCGCGGCTTCAAGGAAAACGTGATCATGGGTCACTTGATTCCCGCCGGCACCGGTTTCCCTGAGCACCGCGAGATCAAGCTGGTCGAAAAGGGTGAGCCGATTGGCGCCCCGGTAATGGAAGAAGCCGAGCCACAGCCGGCCATCGGATAAGATCGACATTGTTTTAGGGCGTCCGCCGCGGCGGACACCGTCTAACGGATTGGCGTTTCGAAGAATGGAGCCGGCGGCAGCCGAGCCACATAGACGGGAAACCCGAAATGGTCAGCGAACTGGCGCGAGCGGATCAAACGCCCTACAATTTGCCTGATGTCGATCGTCACCAAAACTGGCGATAAAGGCGAAACGTCCCTGATGTACGGCCATCGCGTGTCGAAGGGCGATGCGCGCGTCGATGCTTATGGTTGTATCGATGAACTAACTGCTGCGCTTGGTTTGGCTCGCTCCATTGGGACCGATAAATTCGTCTCCGACGAAATCTTAGCCGCACAAAAGGATCTGATCGCTGTCATGGGAGAACTGGCAACGGCGCCAAGCGATCGAGAGCGCTACGCAAAAGATGGCTTTCAGGTCACTACGCCAGCGATGGTTGATCGGATCACTGCCGTCATCGTCGATCTCGAGAACGACAAATCGCTTTACCCGAAGGACTGGGTCATCCCCGGGGGAACACCCGTTTCCGCAGCTCTCGATTTTGCCCGCGCAACGTGCCGCCGCGCCGAACGGCATATCACTGCGCTGAGCACCAGCGACGTGAAATTCAATGTTGAGATTTTGCGCTACCTAAATCGCCTTTCCGATCTTTTCTGGGTGCTGGCCAGGTACGTCGAGAAAGACACGCGAAATTCCAGTTAGCGGCGCGTTGCTGCGCACGCCTTGGATTGCGCTGCAATCCAGCGTCAAAAATTGGCAAGCGTCCGGCAGCAACATTCATCGTGGGGTGTTATGCATCGTCGCATGAATTTCAGATTAACTTTTGCGGCTGTAATCTTGTTAGGTGTTTCCACTGCGCAAGCGCACGAAGCGATCTTTTCGTGGACTTACACGACCGACCTTACCCCGAAAGGTCATGGCGAATTTGAACAATGGGTTACCACCCGCTGGGAAAAAGAGCATGGTGGCTATAGCGTTATCGATTTTCGGGAGGAGTTCGAATACGGAGTCACGGATAATTTCCAGCTGGCGATCTATCTCAACCATCATTACGTCTATGCGAACGACGATGTTCCAGCCGAAGATCCAGCGCATCCTGGCAGGCGTTTGCCCGGCCATTACGAAACCGGCGGTGAAGACGTGCATGCCGGACATAACCCGGCGACACCGTTCGACAGCTATCATTTTGAATCGGTCTCGCTCGAAGGGATTTATCGGCTCCTGAGTCCTTACAAGGATCCAATCGGTCTCGCTCTTTATTTCGAGCCGTCGGTGGGCGACCAGGAAACGGAATTGGAATGGAAAATCCTGCTGCAAAAGAACTGGCTCGAAGACCGGCTCGTTTGGGCGTTGAACGTCAACTACGAACTCGAATTCGAAAAGGAGGACGGTGGCGGTTATGAGCGCGACGGCATGTTCGAGTGGTTCACCGGACTTTCTTACCGCTTTGTGCGCAATTGGTCAGCAGGTTTGGAATTTTGGAATCATCACGAATTTGCCGATGCCACTGTCCACGAGCATTCGGCCTACTTCCTGGGACCGACGATTCATTACGGTGGCGAACGCTGGTGGGCCACCCTTGGATTTCTCCATCAGTTACCAATCGGACAGGCGTTTAGTCAGGATAACAAGGAGTTTGCCGCGAACGATGGCTACATCTTTGGCGATGAGCACGAAAAATATTACGTGCGCTTCAGAGTAGGGATCAACTTTTAGCCGCGGAGTGAAAGCAGAATTTGTCTTCGTCCTCCTTATCGATCTCTGCTGGGTCCTTTGTCAGGTGCGCTGGGAAAGACTTGCGAAATTCCAGTAGCGGTTAGCGCCGTGTTGCTGTGCACGCGCTGAATTGCGCTGCAATCCAGCGTCAAAAATTGGCAAGCGTCCGGCAGCGGGATTCATCGCGCAATGTTACAAATTGTGGGGATGAAAATCAGATTAGCGTTTACAGCTGCGATCTTGTGTTGCGTTTCTATCGTGCGCGGAGACGAGCACCTGTTCGGTTTCGTACGCGGCGCGGAAACGCTGCCTGCGCACCGTTGGGAGGTTTATCAATTCGTTACTTTGGGCGAAGGAAAGAGTGAAGGGACGTACTACGGAACTCATTTCGAAACGGAAGCCGAATATGGATTGACCAATCAATTCCAGGCGAGCCTTTCGCTCATCCAACATTATTTCTACAACAAGGGGGTCGACGGCGAGCGTGATGCATTGGACAACACCAACGCCTATCGTTTCGGCGGATTTGAAGGCTCGGCCAAATATCGCTTGTTGAGTCCGTTCAAGGATCCCATTGGCATCGCATTACGATTGGAGGGTGGCTACTTGTTGCACGATGAAGTCGATGGGCTCGATCAACATGAACGCTACATCAAACCCGAGATCGATTTCCAAAAAGACTTTCTGGAGGATCGGGTAATTTGCGCTCTCGATCTTGGCGCGGAATGGGCCTGGGGCAAACAGCCTGCCGAGCAATATCCGAGAGAACTCTCTTTCGAAGGCGCAGCTGGTGTGCCCTATCGCTTCGCTCCAAACTGGTACGCGGCGTGGAAATTCATACGAGATGGGAATATCCGCTTTTCGATCTGAATAATTTCGAGCATCGCGTTTTTTATGCTGGTCCGAGCATCCATTACTCGCAGGAACGCTGGTGGGCCACACTCACTTGGAACTATCAGGTGTACGGGAAGGGTGTAGACGAGCCGGCCGATGGGCAAAGCTTCGCTGAGGAAACGCGACAATTGTTTCGGTTAAAAGTAGGATTTAATTTTTAGTGCGCAATGAAGCCGGAATTTGTTTTCATCGCGCTCCCAGCCTCCGCGTTAATCGCCCCCTCGGCATTCGCCATTCAATACCTCACCGTCGACCAAGCGCAGCAGGCAATTTTTCCCGGCAAATCGTTCACGTCGGCGCCCGTGAAGCTGACGAGCGTTCAACGCAAAGCCATTGAGCGGGCTAGCGGTGTCCACGTCTTGCATGATGAGCAGCAGGTCTGGCGTGTAAGTGGTGGTGGTTGGTTCATAGCCGATGAAGTTGTCGGTAAACACGAGTTCATCACTTATGCGGCCGGTCTCACCGCCGATGGATCGGTCAAGCAGATTGAAATCATGGACTATCGCGAGACTTATGGTGGCCAGATTCGGGATCAAAAATGGCGCGCCCAATTTGTCGGTAAGACCAGCAAATCGACGCTCAAACTCGATAGCGACATCAAAAACATCAGCGGAGCAACTTTGAGTTGCCGGCACATCACTGACGGCGTGAAACGCCTTTTGGCATTTTATGAGATCGCACTCAAACATTGAGATTCGTCGTTGTCGCCCATTGCTGGGCACATTTGTCGAAATCACGGCGCGTGGACGTGACGAAAGATTACTCGTCCGTGGAATCGAAAGTGGGTTCGATGCGATTGAGCGCGTGAATCGTTTGATGAGCTTTCATGACCCTCTAAGTGACGTCTCGCGTATGAATTGCGACGCTTTTCCAAAAGGTGTGATCGTGCATCCGTGGACCTGGCAGGTTATGAAGGCCTCAAAGCGGTTTGCCGAAGAGAGCCTCGGCACGTTCGATATTACCGTCGCTCCATGGCTCACGAAGTGGAACTATCTTCCTCATCGTCATTATCAGTTTAGTCCAACCGCGAGCTCGCGTGATATCTTTCTTCGCCGTAACTACGAGGTCTTTTTCCGCCGCGACTTGATTGTCGATCTTGGCGGGATCGCGAAGGGTTTTGCGGTCGATCGGGCAGTCGATGCATTGAAGGAAAACAGGATTGGGTGCGGAATCGTAAACGCCGGCGGTGATCTGAGAACATTTGGGCCGGCATCGCAGCTTATTCATCTGCGACATCCCACGGATCCGATACGCGTTGCCGGGGCGGTGCGGTTGCGCGAGCGGGCCATGGCAACTTCGGGAATCTATTTCGAGCGTCGAAAATATCGCGGCAAATATGTGGGCCCATTGCTTGACGGGCGAACCGGTCAATCTGAACGCGAACTAATCAGCGTAAGCGTAGCCGCCGCGGAATGCATGGCCGCGGATGCGCTGACCAAAGTCATCTTCGCACTGCGTGAAAAAGCTGCGGGCTTGCTGGCGCAGTATCAGGCGGATGCGTTGTTGCTCGAGCGCGATGGTGCGCCATCATGGATGTTTCACTCATCATGCGGCACTTCCGACGGGACTCGATTCGATTGAAGCGCTTGCAGAGATATTTTCTGTACGCCGTGTTAGCACTGCTTCTTTTGAGCGGAGTGGCATGGACGTATTGGAACTATCTTGCTGCGTCGCCTAGTGATTTTGAGACGAGCGCAAAAGCCTGGGCGATGAAAATTCATGGCGCTGCAGCGATGGCAATTTTAGTGCTGATTGGGATGCTCCTAAGTGGGCACGTGAGATTCGCATGGCGGGCGCGCCGCAACCGAGCAAACGGATCGGTCTTTCTGAGCGCGTTCGCCGTCTTAACCATCACCGGCTACGGCCTTTATTACGCGGGCGGCGAAAACCTGCGTGCATGGACGAGTTGGATTCATCTCGCTGTGGGCCTGGCTTTGCCGATCTTGTTGCTGATCCACATCTTTCTGGGAAGGAGGACACGCCGTTCGGGTCAATCCCGAACCCGATCGCGCCTTGCGTCTCGGGGTGCCGAGGATCGACATCCTAAGTCCCTTACCGCGAGTTCCAATACAAGACCTGATGAGGCCAGTAAAACAGCTGAATTTCAGGTTGCGCATCGACCGGTGCTGTAGCATCTTCACCGTCCCGCTCCCGAGTTCCCCTCTCGCGGATTTTCTCCTATGGCAGATACAACAGAATTAGTGCCTGAACTTTTGGAAGCTGGTGTTCATTTTGGACACCAGACGAAGCGCTGGAATCCCAAGATGAAGCCTTTCATCTTTGAGCAGCGCAACCAGATTTACATCATCAATTTGGACGAAACCGTGCTTCAGCTTCGGCGGGCGACGGAGTTTCTTCAGGAAGTAACACGCCGTGGGGGCAGGATTTTATTCGTCGGTTGCAAGAAGCAGGCCCAGGAAGCGATAAAAGAGGCTGCGCTGGCTTGCGGCCAGTTTTACGTGAATCAGCGTTGGCTGGGCGGCACACTGACTAATCTCGCCACCATCCGAAAGAGCATTGGCCGGCTGAAATACATCGAGGAGATTGAGAAATCTCCCGAATACAAAAAGATGGGCAAGCAGGAACTGGCTGCCCTTAATCGCGAGGCGGCAAAGCTCCGGCGCAACCTGGACGGGATAATCGAGATGTCGCAATTGCCCGACGTCCTTGTGGTAATCGATACGATCCGCGAACAAAACGCCGTGAATGAAGCCCGACGCCTCGGGATTCCAGTGGTTGCCATCGTGGACACGAACGCGGATCCGGACATCATCGATTACCCAATCGCGGGGAACGATGACGCGATCCGCGCGATTCGCGTGATTCTGCAGAAGCTCGTGGATGCTATTGTCTCGGCAAGCAACGAAGCGCGTATCCGCGAGCAAGTCGAAATGGCTGGCGTCTCAGCGTAGCCAGCCGAGTTGATAACCAATGGTTGCTACTTAATCGACGCCGGATTCCATTTTCAACGCTCTAATCACTTTAATGAAAACAACAGCCGAAATTGATCCTCAACTAGTTAAGCAGCTCCGCGAAAAAACCAACGCAGGTTTTATGGATTGCAAGCGCGCTCTGGTGGAGAGCGGCGGTGATCTGGAGAAAGCGGAGACGATTTTGCGGACCAAAGGAATTGCCAGCGCTGGAAAGAAAGCCTCGCGGGCAACGAAAGAAGGCGTCGTGGCTTCTTATATTCACCTGCAAGGGAAGGTTGGCGTGCTCGTGGAGGTGAATTGTGAGACCGACTTCGTGGCGAGGAACGAGAATTTTCGCGAGTTCGTGAAAGACATCACCCTTCATATTGCAGCGGCCCACCCGCTCTATGTCAGCCGCGCTGATGTGCCGGGCAATCTTATCGAAGCTGAGCGCGAAATTTACAAGGCCCAGGTCAAAGGCAAACCGGAGAATGTTGTCGACAAAATTGTCGAAGGAAAACTCGAGAAATTCTACAGCACCGTTTGCTTGCTCGAACAAGGTTTTATTAAAAATCCCGATATGACCATCAGGGACTTGCTCAATGGAAAGATTTCGGAACTGGGTGAGAACATCGTCATCCGCCGTTTCGTTCGCTATCTCGTCGGCGAGCCGCTGCCAAGCGAGGCGTAGATATTGTAACGGCGTTCGCTGCAACCGAATGCCGGGTATTGAATAGGTGCTCGCGAGCGGCTCTACAACGTCGCGTGCAGGTCGCTGATCCGCAGTTAAGTTACAGCGGAATGGGACTGGCCGAATACAAGCGGAAACGCGACTTCAAGAAAACAGCTGAGCCGGCCGGGGGCAAACCATTACCGCGAAAAGTCAAAGGCGCGTCGCGTTTTGTTATTCAAAAACACGCAGCGCGGCGTTTGCACTATGACTTTCGCCTGGAGATGGAGGGTGTGCTGAAATCGTGGGCATTACCGAAAGGGCTCCCTTGGAAGCGAGGTGAGAAACACCTGGCAGTAGAAGTGGAAGATCATCCAATCGAATATGAACAGTTCGAAGGTATTATTCCAGAGGGACAGTACGGCGGCGGCACAGTGATGGTATGGGACCGCGGGAATTACCGCGTTTACGGTGAACAACCGGTGAAATCGCTTAAGGAAGGCAAGCTTCATCTCGTTCTCGACGGCGAAAAAGCAAAAGGCGAATGGACCCTGGTCCGGATTCGAGGTCGTGATGATACCAAGAACCAGTGGTTGATCCTGAAAACAGGAGATGACGCGAAGCCAATATCGAAAAAAATCGAAGACCGTTCGGGGAAAACTGGACGCACCATGCAGGAAATCGCAAAAGATCGCGATGCCGAGTGGGAGTCTGGTCGCGAATCAGACGAGAGCCCCACATCGCAATTCAAAGCACGGATTCGTGCCGCGTTAAAAAAAAAGGAAAAGGATGAGGTTGTAGGGCAGGCGCATCGCCTTCCGGCCGCAAACCGGGGCAACCCGCCTCAGGCGGGTCGCTCTACAATGGCATCCCTGCCAGATTTGCCCTCGGCAAAAGCTCGGTTCATCGAACCAATGAAAGCGAAGCTGGTTGAGGAACCACCAGGGACGGGCGATTGGATTTATGAACTTAAATTCGACGGCATCCGCCTGATCGGCGTTAAAAGGGACGACAAAGTTTCACTGCTGTCGCGAAATGAAAACGAACTGACTAAGCGATTCCCGGAGATTGTAGAAGCGATAAAGGCTTTGCCGGCGCGCGAATGCGTGATCGATGGCGAAGTGGTCGCGCTCGACGAGGAAGGCCGGTCTTCTTTTCAACTACTGCAAGGGCGCGAAATGGAAGGGCGAAAGAGTCCTGTTTATTTTTATGCATTCGATCTACTCCAGCTCGACGGCAAAAGCCTGTTTTCACTGCCATTGGAGGCGCGCAAGAATGTCCTGGAAAAACTCTGTGCCGACGCGGGGGACCCTGTTCGTTATTCAGACGCGATCGGCGGAGACGCACAAAGGCTGCTCGAAGAAGTGAAGCGTCGCGGCTTGGAAGGAATTATCGGCAAACAACGTAACTCCGTTTACGAGCCGGGGCGCAGAAGCGGCGCATGGATTAAGCTCAAATGTGTCCACGAACAGGAATTCGTTATCGGTGGGTATACGCCGCCGCAGGGTGCTCGAAAATATTTTGGTGCGATCCTGGTCGGTTATTACGAAAACAAAAAGCTCGTCTTCGCGGGCAAAGTCGGAACCGGCTTCACTGCGAAGTTATTGTCGATGCTGCACAAAAAATTCCAAAAGGAAGCACGCGACGATTGCCCGTTTGTCGATTTACCATCAAAGCAAAATGGACAGTGGGTGCAGGACATCACACCCTCGGTGATGCGGAAAATGCGTTGGGTGAATCCAGTCTTCGTCTGTGAAATCAAATTCGCCGAGTGGACGCGGGACAAGAAATTGCGTGCACCGGTTTTTCTGGGATTGCGCGAAGATAAGAAGCCTGGCGAGGTTGTCCGGGAGAATTAGGGATAGCGGTGGGTAGTCTTGGCCTGCCAGGGCTGGCCCGGGGTTTTCAATAGTTCTTTTTAGGGAGGGTTTTTAGGATCGTTATGCGAATCGCTCAGGTCGCGCCGCTTTACGAAAGCGTTCCGCCGAAATATTACGGAGGAACCGAACGGGTGGTATCGTACCTAACCGAAGAATTAGTTCGCCAAGGGCACGAGGTGACGCTCTTCGCAAGCGGCGATTCAATGACCAATGCCCGGCTTTGTGCGGCGTGCCGGCGTTCATTGCGCCTCGACAAGCACTGCATAGATCAACTGGCGCACCACATTGTCATGCTTGAACGCGTATTCCAACGGGCCTCAGAATTCGATATCGTCCATTTTCACGTTGACTATCTGCACTTTTCCATGAGTCGCCGTCAGCAGATCACACATGTGACGACGTTGCACGGGCGGCTCGATATTCCGGACCTTTTTCCCCTCTACCAGGAGTTTCGAGAGATGCCGGTTATCTCGATCTCGAATGTACAGAGAGAGCCTTTACCCTGGGCAAACTGGCAGGCCACCGTTTATCACGGATTGCCGGCTAACCTGTATCGGTTCCGAGAGGAGCCGGGAAGTTATCTTGCCTTTCTGGGGCGGATTTCGCCTGAAAAACGAGTGGACCGGGCAATCGAAATTGCCAAGCGGGTTCAGATTCCGCTTAAAATTGCTGCCAAAGTAGATCGCGTGGACAAGAAGTATTTCAAAAGCGCGATCGAACCATTACTCTGTGACTCGCTGGTCGAGGTTGTCGGCGAGATCGGCGACAGGGAGAAGGATGAGTTCCTGGGAAACGCTTATGCTCTGCTGTTGCCTATCGATTGGCCAGAGCCATTTGGGCTGGTGATGATTGAAGCGATGGCCTGCGGCACGCCGGTGATCGCGTACTGCGGAGGAGCAGTCCCCGAGATAATGGAAGAAGGTCATACCGGGTTCATCGTGGAAGAACTGGAAGGTGCGGTCGAAGCAGCGCGCCGGATTCCAAAGCTCAGCCGAAAACGTTGTCGGGAAGTCTTCGAGCAGCGATTCACTGCCACTCGAATGGCCAATGACTACGTGCGGGTGTACGAGCGGTTAATTAATCGCAAGCCAGACGAGCCGTCGGAGGCACGCGCATAATGGCTAAGGAAGTCATTCGCATCCGGGACGAGTTTTATATTCGCTCGTCGTCTCATCGCATCGACGTCCGCACCCGGGTTTTGAAGCAAGCAGATACTTTCGCTGTCTTCGACCGATTCGGCGACATCGAGCCATTCGGCACTGGTGAGCTTGGGATATACTACCAAGATACTCGATTCTTGTGCCGGTTGACCCTAAAACTGGGAAAGGATCGCCCTCTTTTGCTGAGCTCCACCATCAGAGAGGACAACGCCGTTCTGGCGGTGGATGCCACCAACGCCGATGTGTCGCGCAATGGCGAGATAGTAATTCCCCAGGGAACACTGCACGTCTTCCGTTCAAAGATTCTCTGGGAGAAAACATGTTACGAGCGACTTCGAATGCATAACTACGGGCGCGCGGCCGTTGAATTTTCGTTCTCAGTCGAATTCGATGCTGATTTCACTGACATCTTCGAGGTGCGAGGTGTTAGGCGGGAACGCCGGGGCCAGCGGATACCGACACAGCTTGTACCAGATGGGCTGGTGCTCGGTTATGATGGATTGGACGACTCTATCCGCCGGACGCGAATCGTCTTTGATCCGCCGCCCACACGGTTAAGTGAGTCGGTTGCCACGTACCAAATTCGGTTGGGACCCGGCCAGGCGGCCAGTTACCGCTGGGCAATTGTCTGTGAAGTCGGTGCCGTTTCCCAGGGCGAGGTCAAGCCTTGTTACGAAAAGGTCGTCCAGGAGGCGGCCAACGCGCTGGAAGCGGAGCACGCACGAGAGCCTCAGATTTCTGCCTCAAACGAACAGTTCAATGATTGGCTGAATCGCTCCATTGCTGATCTCCATATGATGCGGACCGAAACCTCATATGGACCGTATCCTTACGCTGGCGTTCCCTGGTTCAGCACGGAATTTGGACGAGACGGAATTATTACCGCCCTCCAGTGCATGTCGTTTGATCCTAGTCTCGCGCGCGGCGTCCTCGCGTACCTGGCTGCCACGCAAGCGGACACGGAGAATCCCGCGCAAGATGCGCAACCGGGCAAGGTGCTGCACGAGACACGCGCTGGCGAGATGGCCGCATTAGGCGAAGTTCCGTTCAAGCGTTACTACGGTAGCATCGACGCAACGCCGCTTTTCATCATGCTCGCCGGTGCGTACTACACGCGTACGGGGGACCGCGCGTTCGTTGAGTCTATTTGGCCGAACGTCGAGCGCGCGCTCGCATGGATCGATCATTATGGCGACGTCGATGGCGACGGCTTCGTGGAATATGCTCGTAGGTCGAAACTCGGTCTCATCCATCAGGGTTGGAAGGACTCTCACGATGCGATTTTCCACGCCGACGGCACGTCCGCCGAAGGACCAATCGCTCTGTGCGAAGTGCAAGGCTACGTTTACGCTGCCAAGGTGGCGGCGGCCAAATTGGCTAAGGTCTTCGGCGATGATGCACGGGCGCGCGATTTGTCGAAGCAAGCGAAAACCCTATCCCGACGATTCGAAGAGACCTTCTGGTGTGACGAACTTTCCACGTACGCGCTTGCGCTCGATGGCAGAAAGCAGCCCTGCAAGGTGCGAACGTCGAACGCAGGCCACTGTCTTTTTGCTGGTATCGCTACCCAGGAGCATGCCCGTCGCGTGGCGGCGACGCTCACAGATGAAGCATCTTTCTCCGGTTGGGGAATTCGGACAGTCGCTACGAGCGAGGCGCGTTACAATCCGATGTCGTATCACAACGGGTCCGTCTGGCCACACGACAACTCGTTAATCGCCGCCGGGTTCGCGCGCTATGACCTTAGGGAATCGACAGTCACCGTTCTTGCCGGCTTGCTCGATGCGAGCCTGTTTCTCGATCTGCATCGTCTCCCCGAACTGTTTTGCGGTTTTCCGAGACGCCCTGGCGAGGCGCCGACGCTTTATCCTGTAGCGTGCGCTCCTCAATCCTGGGCGTCGGGCGCTATTTTTCTCCTGCTCGAAGCCTGCCTGGGCCTGAACGTGTCCGCTCCAGAACGAAGGGTGACGTTCTCAAAGCCAATCTTACCACGTTTCCTCCAGCAGGTGACGATCCGCGGATTGAAGGTAGGAGACGCGCGCGTGGATCTTTTGCTGACCAGACACGACGAAGGAGATGTAGGCGTCAATGTCCTGCGCCGCGAGGGAGCACTGGACGTCGTTGTTCTGAAGTAGTCGTGTTTTTGAATTGCGCTTGTTCGCAGGACGCACGCAAATATGGTGTGGAGGTGAAAGCAAAGGTCATCGTTATGCCGAAGGCTGCGGTGCTCGATCCTCAGGGTAATGCAGTGCGTGATGCGATGCAGCACCTGGGGATGCCGGAAGTCCGCAGTGTCAGAATCGGGAAATACATGGAGATCGATATCGATGGGCAAAACGGTGATCTCGAAAAGCGATTGCGCGGTCTCTGCCGCGATTTGCTCTCGAATCCAGTGATTGAAGACTACGAATTGCAAAACATTGGTGTAGGAGATCGGGAGAAAACGCCTGACGCTGAAGGTCCCAGGTCCAGGGCTCAACTAAAGAAGCCAAAGACGAGCAAGCCGAGATGAAAGCGCTGCGATACTTTTTCTGCATTGTGTTGCCACCCCTTGCGGTGCTCTTGACAGGTCGAATCGCCAGTTTTTTTCTCAGCCTCATCTTAACCTTGCTGGGTTGGATTCCGGGCGTTATTCACGCATGCCTGGTGGTCAATGATTATCACGCAGAGCAGCGTGCCGCCGCGCGCTGAAACCGAGATGAGATTCGCGGTTATTCAGTTCCCCGGCTCAAATTGCGATCAGGATTGCCTCGCGGCGATCAATGGGCTCGACGGATTGCACGCCGAGTACGTCTGGCACAAGGAAACCTCGCTGGACGATTTTGACGCAGTTGTGTTGCCCGGTGGATTTGCTTACGGCGATTACCTGCGCTGCGGCGCTATAGCGCGTTTTTCGCCCATCATGAAAGCGGTCATTCGTGATGCGCGCGCTGGCAAGCTCATCCTCGGGACGTGTAACGGGTTTCAGGTTTTGTGCGAAGCCGGCCTGTTGCCAGGTGCGCTGGTTCGCAATCGTTCGCTGCGGTTCGTATGTGACATGGTTACTACTCGCGTCGAGGTCGATGACTCGCCATTCACACACGGTTGTCCGAAGGGTTCGCTTCTTCGATTGCCAGTGGCGCACGGCGAAGGCTGTTTTTTTGCGGACGCGGCGACGTTGCAAGAGCTCAACGCAAATCAACAGGTGATTCTGCGCTACTCCGATAGCAAGGGTCGCGTTGTGCCGGAAGCGAATCCAAATGGGTCGATTGAAAACATCGCCGGTATCTGTAATGGCGAGCGAAACGTGTTCGGACTGATGCCTCATCCTGATCGCGCATCAGACGCGCGACTTGGCAGTATCGATGGTGCGAAGATCTTCCGGTCAATGGTGCAAACCATCAGCGCGAATGGTGCGACCGAGAGATCGGAGCATGTGAAGCGGGTCGCGTGAGTCTCTTTATCACCGGGACGGATACGGGTGTAGGCAAGACCTATACTGCGGCCCGGCTTTTGCATTTGTTGCGGGCATCGGGCACGTCCTGCGCCGGGATGAAACCGATCTGCTGTGGAGACCGTCGAGATGCAGAATTTCTACTGGCGGCTGGCAGTGACGGCTTGACGATTGACGATATTAATCCGGTTTGGTTGAAAACGCCTGCAGCACCCTTCGTGGGTAGCCTGATGGAGAAAGTGGATATTGATATCGATCGTATCCTCGCTGCCTTTCATTCTCTTCAAAACCGGGTTGAACACGTCATCGTGGAAGGGACAGGCGGCTGGATGGTGCCGATTCATCGCAATTATTTCGTGAGCGATCTGGCAGCTGCGATGAAGATGCCGGTCCTGGCCGTTGCATACAACCGGCTCGGTTGCCTGAATCACGCGGTTCTCACGGTGCAAAACATTCTCGCACACGGATTGCGCTGTATAGGCCTTGTATTGAATAACGTTCAGGAAACAGGCGACATAGCCGCCGTGACCAATGCCGATATTCTCAAGAAAATTCTGGACATTCCTTTGCTTTGTGGACTAGGGGAAAACCTTACCGAATTGCCCGCTGACTGGCGACTCATACTCGATTCGACGATCGACTCGTAGCGTGTCACGTCGATACAGGGTTGTACAAAAAACGAACACATTTGGAGCACTCTGCCCGCGATTCCGCTGGGAAACGAGAATGGCATCCGTGTTGCTGTCTTTATCCGCAACAAACCCTTATTTTTATGCTTTTACAAAAAACCTTACACATGAGCCAGCCGGTAGCCGAGTGCAAGGCTCGTCTGGCCAGCATCCAATCATATCGGCGGCAGTTCTTAATGGTCACGCGGGCTACTGTGACTTCGTCCAAGACGGTCGATTTCAGCTTTCGCGGTCCGCTTGGCTTCGAGGCTCACACGGTCCTGCTCTCGGTCGAGAGCGATTCGTCCGATGAGTATGCGTTTGAGTCCGTAGGCGGAAATATCACGCTGATGGGCATTGTTGATTTCGCCGAGATTCGGCCAAACTGCACTGAAGTTACTCTGGCGGTTCATTACGAGATTAAGAACAAGCTGTTTGCCTGGCTGGATCGGCGCTTGCATTTCGTGGACAGTTTTGTGACGGCCGAACTGCGCAGTATTCGTGCGCACTTCGAAGGAATCGCAGCCAGCTACCTCGAGCATTCGCGCGTTCTGCCCATGTTCCAGACGGCTACTGCCTGACAAAGTAAACTGAAGAACCGCGAAGGCGACGTTCTCCCAACTCCGTGTATCTGGGGATCAGCGGACTCGCACCGCGTGTTTTCTATCCAGGCGAAGAGTCTGACCCGGCTTGAGGCTCACCGTCGCCTTTGGGTCGCGAATTTTCGCTCCGTCGATTTCTACGCTTCCCTGTTTAATCAGTCGCGAGACTTCGCTGTGCGATCTTTCCAGGTTGAATACTTCTCGATAAACTTTCGAGACGAGCGCGACGGCCGCTAGGCCGTCCCCTGAGTTCGCTGAAAATGCAGGAAGATCGGCATGTTCCAAATCGCGCCTGCTAAAGCGGGTGTTCCACTCATCGAGGGTTTTTTGGGCGGCAGCCAGCGAGTGATAAGCCCGCACGATTTCGAACGCGAGCTGCTTCTTGGCTTCGAGCGGATGCATGTCAGCTGGCGGAGTGTGTCCAAGGAGCAATTCATAATAGCGCGCCATCAAATCGTCTGAGATGCTCATCAGTTTCCCGAACATCTCAGCGGCAGGTTCCGTGATTGCGACGAAGTTGCCGAGGCTCTTGCTCATTTTTTTGGAGCCATCCAACCCCTCGAGAATTGGGAGTAGAAAAACGACCTGCTGCGGCAGACCTTCCTCTTTTTGAAAATCGCGTCCGATTAAGATGTTAAAAAGCTGGTCCGTTCCTCCGAGCTCAACGTCGGCCTTTACCATTACCGAATCCCAGCCCTGCATGATTGGATATTGAATTTCGTGGGCGCGAATCGATTGCTGGTTATCGATCCGCGTTTTGAAATCTTCGCGCTGCAACATTTGCTGCAACGTCACGCGACTGTTGAGTCGAATAACATCTTCAAACGACATGGCTCGAAACCAGTCGCCATTGCACACCGTTTCCGTCCGCGCGGGATCGAGAATTTTAAAAGCCTGCTCGCGGTAAGTTGCCGCATTCGCCTGCACCTCACTGCGCGTCAATTGCGACCGCGTTACAGACCGACCGCTCGGGTCGCCGATCATTCCCGTGAAATCGCCAATGATGAGAATTGCCTGGTGACCCAGGTCTTGGAACTGCCGCAGTTTTCGCAAAACTATGGTGTGCCCAAGGTGAATATCGGACGTGGTTGGATCGACGCCTAATTTCACCCGCAACGGCCGGCCGCGGGCGAGTTTTTCACGCAATTCGTTTTCGTTAATGATTTGCGCGGCGCCTTTGCTTAACAACGCGAGAGCTTCATCCGGCTGCATGCTCAACAATAGCGCGGCCAGCCTGCGCGCTACTTGTTTTTGTTCAACAACTCGCGCACCTGGTCGATCGTGAGCGGCGCGTTTTGTCGGTTGAGCGACTTTTGGCTTTTACCCTGATCCAGAAACGGCCGGTTCTTTGCGTATGCGCGGCTGGCAACTTTTTTGTCGGATTGAGGCACGTCGCGGGGACCCCGGGCTGTTTGCGTTGGATAAGCAGATCGAGAATCTCCTACTGCTTGCTGCGATGAGTTTTCAAATGCGCTGCGATTGCCGTGGAAAGGTCGCGAATTGAATTGCCGCGTCGAGAATTCACCTGTCCTCGAAAACGTTTTCGAATTCGGTTTTTTCTCCACGTAAAATGTGCCGACGCTCGCCTTTTTATTTATCGACGTGCCATCAGCGATGTATTTTTTCTTCTGCTCGCTGCTTTGCAGAGTCATGTCGGGCCTCAGCAGACGGTCAACCAGCTTTCGCTCTTGATCCTGAGCGCGCAGGCAGGAAGCAGCAGCCAGGAGCAGCACCGAGGTTGTCAGCAATTTTCCCACGGGGCGAGGCTGCCAAAATTCCGATGCATTTGTAAAGCAAATTGTCAGCCCTGGCCTCTAACGCTCCATATGTTGTTCTTAGCCGCCTTGCTGTGTCGAGACGCTTTGGCGGGCTCCTATCGGCACGGCAGCGCAGCGACATGGCTACAACGTGCACATAATGCGTCGGGGGCTGGCTTTTTGTTGTGTTTGATCGCCTCCTCAGAGAATAATGCCTGCATGTCTGATCACGTTTATAAGAAGATTGAAGTCGTGGGTTCCTCGCCCAACGGATTTGAAGAGGCGATAAAAAATGCCCTGGCACGCGCTGAAAAGACCGTCCGCAACATGCGCTGGTTTGAGGTGACCGAGACCCGTGGGGATGTCGAGGACGGCAAAGTCGGTCACTGGCAGGTGACGCTCAAGATTGGCTTCACGCTTGAGAAGTAATCTTACTGGCGCTTGTATAAAAACGCAGGTCTTGAGACAGGCACCCGCCTTACCGAGGGCTTCCACGACATCATTTTTCTTCCTGAGCCGCCCGATAGAGCTTCGCAGCACCGTAGATCAGAATCGCAGGCCTTAAGGCCACGACGAGCAAGCGGAGGAGACCGCCCACGATTCGGCCCAGCGGCAACCGGTTCAAAATGTACCCAGCCATAAACGCACACAGAAGCGACTGCGCAGGTTTTTCGCGAACATAATCCTCAGTTTCGCTGAGAGCTGTCTCAACCTGTTCTTTCACCCAATGCAGTCCGCGTTCTGGATATTCGGTAGCAACTTCGGCAGATGAACGATCCATTTCGTTTAATGATTCGAATTCTGATCCTGCCCTGCGCGCATCGACCTGTCAACGCAGGGTAAGCCAAATCGAGCTGGCACCTGCGCCCGGTGGAAAATCGGGCAGTGGAGGGGATCGATGAAGCGTACCGGCGCGGCGCGCTGCCTTAAGTCCATAACGGGCCACGACTTCCAGCGCATGCTCACGCAATGTGGAGCAATTAGTCGAGACCAGAACATGGCTGCTTCGCTCCGCTAGTTCGAGGGAATTGACGAGCAACGTTTCGAAATCGTTTTCAACGTGAAAAGTCTTTCCTCCAGGCGAACGCGAAAAAGTTGGCGGGTCGAGAATAATGACATCAAACTTCTCGCCTTTACGCGCTAGCCGCGGTAATACCGTCACCACGTCGTCTGCGATGAAGCGATGGCCCAGGGTTGCCAGGTTGTTCAACGCAAAATTCTCGCGTCCGCGTGCCAGAGATTTCTTGGAAAGGTCAATGTTAAGGGTTGTTGCTCCCACATAGGCCGCACTCAGCGAAAAAGAGCAAGTGTAGGCAAAGCAATTCAACAGCCGTTTGGGGGCAATGCGACGGACATAACTGCGATTCTCTCTCTGATCGGGAAACAAGCCCACAGAGAAGCCCGCACCGAAGTCGATCCCAAATTTCAAACGTCGCTCGGTAGCGATCGTCTGTAGATTTTCAGCCGGGTCGCCACATATCAGCTGCGGCGGTTCGCGTTGTTCATTTCTTCGAGGAACGAAGCGAGCGAAAATGCGTGCAAAGTTGAAAAGGACGCCATTTGCCCACTCCTTCAATTCCTGGATGAGTCGCTCGCGGACCAGCACTCTCTTAAACGAGATGAGGATGTCGTGCCCAAACCGTTCCACCCAGCCATCCTCCATCGTGCAGAGCCTGTGCGCGTCCGTTCCCTCGGCTTGGAAGTCTCGAAACAATCTCGCATCAATCCATCCAGGATTCATTTTTGTCACCCGTATCCAAGGGCATACTTTCGATGCGGCATGGCCTAAAGGACCGGTTGCCGCTGAAGCTGGGCGTCGCTACACTCCGTTTTCGAATGCAGCAAGTTACCGTTCGCGTTCCGGCGAGCACCTCAAATCTCGGTCCTGGTTTCGATTGTCTCGGTGTCGCACTGCGCATTTATAACAGCGTAACAGTTACTAGCGGTCGGTCGCCGGAACAACCCCACCCGCAAATTGTCTCACATGCAGCGCAGCGATTTTTCAAACAGGCCCGTCGCCGCGCGTTTCCGTTTTCTCTTTCAATCGTCGAAGAAATTCCCAGGTCGCGAGGTCTGGGCAGCAGCGCAACCATTCGGCTTAGCATTTTGCATGGGCTCAACCGGCTCAGCGGCGCTCCGCTCGATCAATTGACGCTGTTCCGCCTATGCGCCGAATTGGAAGGTCATCCCGATAACGCTGCGCCGGCGACGTTCGGCGGTTTTACGGTGGTGGTAGGGTCCGCGCTCCATGCCGACTGGATAACGCAGCGCGGTGTCCCTTTCTTTCAGCGCTTTAAAGTTTCGTCGCAGTTGTATTTCGTTTTACTGGTTCCGGAGCTTGAAATTCGAACTTTGAAAGCGCGAAAGCTCCTGCCATCCAAAATTTCGCATGCCGCAGCGGTTGAGAATTGCGGGAACGCGTGTTCAATTACTGCGGCCTTCGCTTCAAAAAACTACAAAAACCTGCGGGGCGCATTCAGCGATTTCATCCATCAGCCGTTTCGCGCAAAACTGATGCCGTTTCTTCCCGGCGTCATTGCTGCGGCGGAAAGAGCGGGTGCGCTTGGCGCCTTCCTCAGCGGCAGTGGCTCGACAATCTGCGCCGTCACGTTGCAACATCCAGATCGGGTCGCTGCGGCTATGAAGCGCGTCGTCCGATCACCGTTGTCTCGTACAATCGTCACGCGCGCCGATAACAGAGGTGCGGATTTTATCCGATCAAATATTACTGATCACTTAATTTACCATGGGCAGGCGGCTTGAAAATCTCGAACAGTTTGGAATCGACGTTGTGCTGGAACGTCGTCATGGCGTTCGAGCCTCGATTTTACGCGGCATCCTCTACGCACTCTCCTTCGTTTACGATCGGCTCGTGCAGCTACGGCTTTATTTTTACCGGAAAAGAATTTTCCGCGAGCGCGCGCTTGGCGTTTTGGTGATCAGCGTGGGCAACCTGACGGTCGGAGGGACGGGCAAGACGCCGATCGTCGAGAAAATTGCTCGCGCGTTGCAAACAGGCGGGCGTCGAGTGGCAATTCTGAGTCGCGGTTACAAAAGCGTGCCGCGCAAACGAAGCTTACTAAGTCGGCTGTACAGAGGAGACGGCGATCCTCCACGAATCGTATCCGACGGGGCATCGCTCTTGCTGGATTCGCGTACGGCCGGTGATGAGCCTTACATGCTCGCGCATAACTTGAAGAACGTGATCGTCCTCGTAGACAAAGACCGCGTCAAAAGTGGTCTGCTTGCCATCGACAAATGGAAGATTGATACCCTCCTGCTGGACGATGGTTTGCAGTATCTGCATCTCAAACATCGCCTGGACATCGTCCTTGTGGATCGGCAAGCCCCGTTCGGTAATGAATTCCTTCTTCCTCGAGGCACGCTGCGCGAGGCGCCGCGAAATCTGAGGCGTGCCAGCTACATCTTCATCACCAAAAACACCGGCGAACCGAATGATGCCCTGATGAAGCGCATTCGTCGCTACAATCGCACCGCCGAGATTATCGAATGCGCGCATAAGCCGCTCTACCTGCAGAATGTCTTCACCGGTGAAAAAGTGCCGCTGGAACGGTTGCGTGGTGCTTTCATCGGCTCAATCAGCGCCATCGCTGCGCCGGAAAGTTTTGAAGCCGCATTGGTAAAGCTCGGTGCGCATGTCGATCTGGCCACCCGTTACATTGACCATCATTACTATTCCGAAGCGGAGCTAATCAGCTTCATCAAACGTTGTATCCGGCGCGACCTGGAGATGATTGTGACAACAGAAAAGGATTCGGTGCGCATGCCGCGTTTGGCTGAGGGCGAAGGGAAGGTGCCCATCTATTTCTTGCGGGTGGAAATTGAGATCCTCAGCGGCCACGAAAGCTGGGAGCATTGTGTGGCGCGCATTTGCAAACCGCAGCCTCTGCTCCCGCCTGAGCGGTTCTTTGCCTGAAAACTAATTCAACGTTGGACGTTGGACGTCGAGCGTTGGACGTTGCCCTTTCAACCATGCCTGAAAAAGCCGAGTTAGTGGTCGAAGATCGTAAGATTCAGGTATCGAATCTCGACAAGGTACTCTATCCAAAAGCCGGCTTCGCAAAAGGGCAGGTAATCGACTACTACATCCGCATCGCGCCAGTCCTTTTGCCACATCTAAGGGACCGTCCGCTCACGATGAAGCGGTACCCTGACGGCGTGGATGGGCAATTTTTCTACGAAAAGAATTGCCCCTCGCATCGGCCCAAGTGGGTTCAGACGGCGAAGGTCTGGAGCGAGGGAAACCAGCGGGTTATGCATTACTGCCTGGCCAATGATTTGCCGACGCTTGTATGGGCCGCCAACCTCGCCGACCTCGAGTTGCACACGTCGTTGTCGCGCAAAGACGATATAGAGCGTCCAACGATGATGGTTTTTGACCTCGACCCCGGCGCTCCGGCCGACATCGTCCAATGCTGCCAGGTGGGGCTATGGCTCCGCGATTTGTTAGGCAAAGTGAAACTGAAATCGTTTGCCAAAACGAGCGGATCGAAAGGATTGCAGGTCTACGTGCCGCTGAATACGCCGGTAACCTACGATCAAACCAAGGATCTGTCGCGCTTCCTCGCCCAGTATCTGGAGCGTGAACGTGCCGATCGAGTCACCTCCAACATGTCCAAGGCAGTACGGAAAGGCAAAGTGTTCGTGGATTGGAGCCAGAACGACGAACACAAAACGACGATCTGCGTCTATTCTCTCCGTGCGAGGGAAGAACCGACAGTTTCAACTCCCGTCAAATGGACTGAAGTGGAAAACTGCCTGA
>WNFY01001144.1_pt1 | contig 43319 bp, 34 predicted proteins | sample 5400091 | NCBI WGS metagenome assembly WNFY01 (sample SAMN13153364, study PRJNA577476) | soil metagenome | isolation source: 60 cm soil or saprolite under grassland replicate 1 | place: USA:California | collected 2016-06-15 | reverse complement strand
ACAGCTCTCCACCAAACCGGGCCGTCGGCAGACAAGTCTTTCATTGTGGACCAGTCAGAGAAGTCGCGAGTAAAAACCACGCTGGCGTGACGCTCTCCGTCAACGAATTCAGTGCCGCACTTGACCCAGTTTTCTGCATCCACTCTTACCATCAGGCCGGCCTGGTCGTAGAGTGTCGCGTATCGACCGCCAATGCGCGCCTCAAACGTGAATTCCCCCTCGACTGAAAGATGAAAGAAATGACCATTGTCGGTGATGTAGCCATAAAACGTCTTCCGCCAAAAATCGGTTTTCGGCCTGGATCGCACAATGACCTTGCTGTCTGCAACTTCCCAAGAGGCAGGTTCGTTCATCCACTTCATGCGCGGGATTAGTTCATCCTGCGAAATAGTCTTGGAAGCCGCGGCGACCGCTCTCGGCACAAATGAGTCGTGCAGTAATGCAGCACAGGATAAAGAGACAGCTCCTCCCAGAAACAACCGGCGATTGAGTGCAGCCATTTATACTCTCCAATCGAACCAATTCTAGACCACGCACATCTTCCAGGACTGCCGCTGCGGGAATGAACCAGCGTTCCATCGCCGCGCTCGAAACGCATCGGAGGTAAGTTCGAATTCTCCGCGCCCACCGCATGGTGCCGGACTTCATCCCTCACCCCTCGATGCGCTGTTCCATTTTTGGCGGCGCAGTCGCCCGAGGTGGGGAGCGGCTAGGTAATCTCGTCTCCCGCATTTGAAAACTTCGTGAATGCAGGCAATAAAAAGTTTGAATTTGACTTTCTAGGTTCCACACCCGAAAATCCCCAACAAGTTGTAGATCGCACAGTTCGTGCGCTCTTTCCCTCGTCGCAAAGAGCCGAATTATCAGGCACAGTGTCGTGCTGGCTAGCCGTGAAGTAGCTTCGTGAAAGTTGAATTCGGGACCAATATCGGCAGGCTGCGCTAATTAAGCACCGGTAAGTGGCAGTCGTGTTTTCGGCTCGAGTGTCCGATTCCTAAAATTCTGGAGAGCAACATTATGGATAGGTTTGCGTTACTTGAGCTTCTGCTTGCAGGGTTCTTTGCCGTGGCGTGCATCCGCGCACGCGCGCCGTTGAGTTCGACTCAGACGGCAACTTTCGGCAGTTTTTTCCGTTTCTCCGGCCGCCTGGAGAGGCTGCGGCGGTCACGCTGGCAGTGGTGCTCCATGGTGGCAATCATGCTGGTTTTGCGGGTGCAGCACCAACTGCCGCCTGCGGTCGAGATCATGGTCGGGATGATGTTCTTGATCTTTCTTGTGTGTCCCGTCCGCGCGCTAGTTAGAACGGCGAGATGAAATTAGTAAGTGCTCCTGCGGGAGCAGAAAGGACGTGTTCATGGCAGCAAATACAGGACAGGGACGTGGTTTTGTAACGTTTCTGGTGGGACTTACGACGGCTTGCGCTGGGCTATATCTATCGAGCGGCCTAGGCAAGTTGTTACTGGCGGTCGGTTTGATCATTGTTGTGGCCAGCTTGTTCGGATTTCTCAAACTCAAGCCGCTCGAGGGTAAAACTGCACAAAAGGCCTCTCCGACGACCATGAAGTTATTCGGAGCGTTCCTGGCCGCCTTAGGCTGGGGCATCACGCTGTTCGGAATGCACCTTACAGACGCCACCGGCGGACGGATTGCGCTGGCGCTGGTGGGAATTGGCGTGAGTTTGTTCGGAATGATTTATGTATTGCCCGCAGCTTTCAACAAGAATGCGATTTGGAAGGCATAGTTTAGCCACGACAAAAAAATCCATGGAGCTAACGAAGATGAATCTGATCCGACGCTACTGTTTGTTGCTTTGCATGCTCACGCTCGGCATCGCAATGAGCGTTGCAGCGCATGCCCAAGCCGCGGCCCCCGCTGCGGCGCCGGCGGCTGCACCTCCGCCTTCCGCTGCCGAACTCAAAGACACTACAGCCAAGGCACCAACACAAGACCAATTGAAGGCGGGCGATCCTGGCGGCGCGATTACTGGAACCATTAACGATGTCACTCCATCGGACTCAAAGACCGGCTTGACCGTGGGCGACGTCACGAATCAGGTCGGACAGAATAAAGTCGCCATCAACTTCACCTGGACCCTGATTACCGGCTTTCTGGTCATGTTCATGCAGGCCGGGTTTGCCATGGTCGAAGCTGGCCTGTGCCGCGTCAAGAACGCGAACCACACCTACATGATGAACTTCTTCGTGTATGGCTGTGGTCTGCTGGCATACTGGCTTATCGGCTTCGCCATACAAATGGGCGGGGTGGGCAGCAATAGTAACCTGGGTGGCCTGTACCCACTTAATCCGGAGCACACTACTTCGCTTTTCGGCAAGACTTGGGGACTATTCGGCGGTTCTGGAATGTTCCTCTCCGGCCACACTTATGACGTGGGCGTGATGGTCATCTTCCTGTTCGAAATGGTGTTCATGGATACTGCCCTCACCATCGTCACCGGAGCTTGCGCTGAGCGCTGGAAGTTCCTGACCTTCGCAGTCTCCTCGGTGCTGATGGGTGCCTTTACCTATCCGCTATTCGGCAACTGGGCGTGGGGAGCCGGCTGGCTCTCGCAGCTCGGATCGAACATCGGCCTTGGCAAGGGCTACTGTGATTTCGCCGGATCGGGCGTGGTGCACGCGGTCGGTGGTCTCACGGCACTTGCGGTCGCGCTGATCGTCGGGCCCCGTATCGGGAAATACAACCGAGACGGCTCTCCAAACGCGATCATCGGGCACGACATTTCCGCCGTCCTGATAGGTTGCTTCATCCTGGCCTTCGGATGGTTCGGATTCAATCCCGGCAGCACACTGGGTGCCTCTGCGAACGGCAACTTGCGCATCGGCTCGATCGCGGTGAACACGATGCTTGCAGGCTGCACTGGAACTTTCGGCGCCCTCCTTTATATGTGGGCGCTCAAGGGCAAGCCGGATGCCTCGATGAGCGGCAACGGACTGCTGGCCGGTCTGGTGGCAATTACTGCGCCGAGTGGCTTTGTAAGCCCCATAGGTTCGGCGATCATTGGACTCGTTGCCGGAGTTCTGGTTTGCTTAAGTTGCGCCTTTGTCGAGAACGTTCTAAAGGTTGACGATCCCGTCGGCGCAATTTCCGTCCACGGCACCAACGGTTTGTGGGGCGTACTCTCTGTTGGATTGTTTGCCGACGGTACCAGTAACTACGGCGGAAGTTGGAACGGCGTCACCGGTTCGGTTACCGGTCTGTTCTATGGCGACGCCAGCCAGCTCGCTGCACAGCTTGTGGGTATCTCAACATTGCTGGGCTTTGTCTTCAGCTTCAGTTTCCTGCTGAATCTTGTGCTCGAATTCTTCATCGGGCACCGGGTTTCGGCTGAAACCGAAATCGCGGGACTTGATATCCCTGAGATGGGACAACTCGGATACCCCGAGTTTGTGTTCCGCGAGGAAGCTGCGAGCTTCACGGAAGTCCCGGCAGCGGCTGTCGCGTAGCGTCGGCCAAAACGTAACGACGACGAGCGGTGGGACGCAGCAACGTCAACGTCTGCGTCCCGCTTGCATGTACTAAAACAGTAGAAAATACATTGACTTGGCAGGAGTCAATCTCATGAACAACGGAAATTCAGATCTCGCATTGCACCAGACGCAGGCGCAAACCAAAAACGCGTTGAGCGCACGCATTTCTTCCCTGGCGCTGACCTCGATCACGCCCCACACTCAAGGACTACTGTTGCGGATGTTTGCCGACCCGTACCTCTTGGAAAAACAGGACCGGCTCGCGTTGATTGATCAGTTGCGTGAGTGCGTCAGCCGCCATCCGCAAGTCTCAGAGTTGCGTGTGCTTCTCGGCATGGCATTGTGCGTGAACCTCGACGTACACCCGGCAATTGAAGAACTGAAAGAGTCGGTGAAGCTTTCCCCCAACAGTTTCATTGCGCAATTGAAGCTCGGGGAGCTTTGGATGCGGCTGCGCGTTGTCGATCAAGCGGAAGAACGCCCGCGCTTCAGCTCGCATTGCTGCTGGCAATCCTTTTGCCGGCGGGCAAGTTGGCGGCGTCCTTGTGCAGTCGCTTCGCCATTCCCGCCATCCTGGGAGAGCTGCTGGTCGGAGTGTTGCTCGGCCCCGGCGCGGTGAACCTTTTGCACCTTCACGTATTTGCTGGAGGCGAAGCCACCAGCGCTCTGATGCTCCTGGCGCAATTCGGCGGCTTCGTGCTCATGTTCATTGCCGGCATTGAGACTGACATTGATCGCATGCGCGAAGCTAGTGGCGCTGCCTTCCTGGTCGCGCTCTCAGGCGTAATTTGGCCCTTCTTTCTTGGCGCAGGTGTTGGCCATCTCTTCGGGCTCTCTTGGAAGACTGCCTGTTTCCTGGGTGGCGCACTGACCGCCACCAGCGTTTCCATCTCCGCCCGCACTCTGATGGATGCAGGAAAGATGTCGTCACCAGAAGCAACGGTAATTCTGGGCGCGGCCGTGATTGACGACGTCATGGGATTGTTCGTGTTGGCGTTCCTGGCCGCATCCGGCAGCACCGCTCACTCCACATTTGGACTCGCGCCAATGGCCAGCGATTGGCTGCAGGGAAAATTGCCGCTGGCGGCACACCATCCACTTACAGTCCAGATGCTGGTCATCGGCGTTTCCGTAAGCGCGTTCTTCGTCGTCGGGTACGGCCTGGCGAAACGCGGGCTGAGTCCGCTGATCCATCAATTGCGAAAGCTCTCCGCGAATGAAGCTGTGCCAAGCTGTGTGCTGGCACTGATCCTGGTCTATGCGATTTCGGCGGAGTGGCTGGGCAGCGTTGCCGGGATCACAGGCGCATATCTGCTCGGATACGTTTTTGCCGGATCGGAATTCAAAGCTGATGTCGAGCGCAGTTTTTATGCCATCGGCCACGGCTTGCTGATCCCGTTGTTCTTCGTGGCGATCGGTCTCTCGAGCGATTACCGCGCACTCTCAGGACATTGGGCCCTGCTCGGGGTGATTTTTGTTGTGGCGGTGGTTGGCAAGTTGGTCGGTTGCGGAATGGCGGCACTTGCCTCGGGCATGAGCTGGGTGCGAAGCGTTCGTATCGGCTGCGGAATGATATCAAGAGGTGAAGTCGGCCTTATCGTCACAGCCATGGGAGCGAGTACCGGGATCTTCAATAAGTCAGAAGTCGCAGTGATGGTTGCCATCGTCTTGCTCACGACATTGCTAACTCCGTTAGGCTTGCGGGCAGCGTTTCAAATGAAGGACGACGATGACGAGGAAGAGATTATCGACGGCGTGAACGAGATGTCGGCGGTTTCTCCGGGAGTGCGTGTGCAGGATGCAGCAGAAGAGGAAATCGCTGAAGGGGTGCACGGGGCGGAAAGTCGCGCCATCCTAAACAGCAACGGCCTTCGAGTCGCCGTAGTGCAAGACCAGTAGCATGCGACTTACTTCGCACCGTTCCGCAGTTATTGTCTTCCTGAATAGAACTGTCATCTCGAGCGAAGCGCGTCGGGTTTGTTACGCGCCGCGCAGTCGAGAGACCCTGTGCTTGCGACGGCACACAAGCTTCCTCGACTTCTCATGATTCTCGCTTTGCTCCAATCATGTTTCGCTCGGGATGACAGAGTTGTTTGAGGTGTATGGGCGTGTGCGGCGCTACTCCGCCCCAAGGCGCTGTTCGCTGGCCAACACAGCCAGCTCCAGCCGGCTACTCACGCCTAACTTTCCGTAAATGTTACTGAGGTGGCGCTTCACCGTCTCCTCGCTGATTGCAAGTTTGCTGGCGATTTCGCGATTACTGTTTCCTTCTTTGATTGCCGCGATAATCTCAACTTCTCGCGACGTGAGGCCGAAGCCGCCGCCGGAGGGCTGGCCGGAGCGTGCCCAAGCACTCACAGGCTCGCTTCCAACCCAGAACTGACCTTCACACACCGAACGAATGCTCTTGAGCAACAACTCAGGCGGTGACGCCTTGAGCACAATTCCCCGCGCCCCCAATTGCAAAGCGGTGGTCACGGCAAAAGGCTGAATGGCTGCGGTGAGCAGGATGGTGCGCAGAGGCAGTTCCTGGCGCGCGAGTTCGCGGAGAACTTCCATTCCCGGCACGCGCGGCATCGCGAGATCAAGCAGCAGGACGTCTGGCTTCAACTCGGTTGCCAGCGCAATGGCTTCCTTGCCGTCCGACGCTTCCGCGACAACTTGAAAGTCCTCTTGGGTGGCAAGCAGGCGTCGCAGGCCATCACGAAAAATGGCATGGTCATCGGCGATGAGAATTCGGATTGGGTTGGGTTCCATAGTTTTTGATCAGTATCCCTTACGTGGGACAGGCGGCTCGCTGTCCAGGCAAGCGAAGCAAGGTATATTCCCGGACTGCGTCCGGACCGGACAGGCGAGCCGCCTGTCCCACGTGTTCCTGCCCCACAGGTTCCAGGTCACGCGATGCTCGCGCGCGCTAAGTCCGGCACCTTAATTTCAAGGCGCGCACCTTGCCCCGGCTTCGAAACAATGGTCAGCTCTGCGCCAATCGCCCGCACGCGTTGCTTGACCACCAGCGGCCCCCGGCGGGATTCCTCGAGTTCGGCATGAGAAAGAGTGCCGGCGAACTCGAAGCCACGCCCGTCGTCTTCGATCGTGAGCGTCCATCCGCTGCGCTGACGGGCGAGCCTGACCACTACATTCTGCGCGCCACTGTGACGTCGCACATTGGCCAGGGCCTCACGAAGGATTCCGGCCAGTTCGCGGCAAATTGGCGGAGGCAGACTGACCTCGGCGACGTCGCACTCAAACTGCGCTCCAATGCCAGTGTCCTGGCGGTAGCGCGTGACCATGCCTGCGAGAAAATCCACCAGGTGCCGCGGGTCGAAATCGAGAGGCTCGAGTTGCTGAATCAAATGGCGCACGTTTGCGGCTTCGCTTTGTACCAACTGCTGGATGTCGAGCAATTCCTGTTCGCGTTCGCCGGCGGCAAACGTGGAACGCGTGCGTAGCGCATATAGACGGAACGCGATCGCGTGCAGAGATTGCACCACTCCGTCATGCAATTCACGCGCCACACGGGCACGCTCGACGGCTGCCGCCCGCGACCGCAAGCGACGAAGGAGGTAAACGTTGTACACCGAAGGCGCGACTAGATTCGCAAGGTCCTGCAGAAAACGAAGCTGCGTTTCGGCCCGGCCACCTCGCAAGGGATCGAGGAGAAGGACGCGCGCTGAAACGTCTGGAGCGGCTGAAATCACGCAACCCAGCAACAGGCGGAAGGGATGTGCGCCGGCAAACTTCGAGCCTAGATAAGATTGGCCATTGCTACGCACGCCATCTTTGTCCAGGCCAATAGCGCTGGCTTTGTTGCCATCGCGCCACACCGCGCCCGCGCAGTCATCACCCATCACGCACAAATATTCCTGCTCTTCCAGTTCATCGAGCTGTCTCCAGGTAAAGACCGCGTTGCTGCCTTCGAGGATCTCCGCCCGCCACAACATGACGCGTTCGGCTTCAGCCTCGCGGGTCAGGACCAGAAGCTCGCGCGCTCCAAAAAGTTTGAGCAGTCCCTGAAAAACAGCCTGCACAGTGCCTTTCAGGCCAGCCTCCACGCGGATTTTCGCGGTCATCTGGGAAATGCTGAGGGCTTCCGACACGCGGCGCTTTTCCGACTCCGCGACGTATCCGATTAAGAAAGCGAAGATCACGAGATATGCAGCGCGCATGACAAAATGCACCACATCCACGTGCTGCCCAATGGCTGCGCCCAGCGGCGTGCGTGCGATGACAACAGCATCAGCGGCCATAGTGAAGACCACCGCAACCGTGGTCAGCGAGGTCTCTCGCATGCCCCAGCGAAAAGCCGCCGCTAGCAAAGCAAAAATGAAATAGAGGAAGAAAGGACTGTTGGAGCCGCCGGCGAAAATGCTGATGCCGGCGGGCCAAAGAATGTCAGTTATGTGGGCCCAGCGAGAAAATGCAGGTGAGACGTCCGAACGAAGCTGCACGACCAGAAGCAGCCAAATGGATGTAGCCAGATAAAAGGCCAATCCGACGACAACGTAAGACACCAGAGTTCGGTCTTGCGAGACGGCACCTGGGTCAAACCAAATAAAGACGAGGGAACTGATCGCCAGTACAAGGCGGACCGCGGCCAAGACACGCTCAGTGTCAACCAGTCCGCGTGGGCTGCGGGGCGAAGCCAGCCTGCGGCTTGCAAGATCTAAGACTGAAGGCACCGGCCGCATCGGGGAGGATTATAGCGTTGAATCAGCTGTTAGCTATCAAGCTTTTAGCTTGCACGCTCCTTGAACCAGTAAATCGAAGGCGCAACAGTGTCACGCCTGAGAGGTCGGGCCAAATCTACAACTAAAGTTGTAGCAACGACTACAACTTTTGCGGAATTGACTGCATAGGCAGAGTCGCTTAAGTTTTGATTTCGCGCTCTGAGCAAGTGCGAACTGGCTTTTGGGGACGGTAAGACCGCTCCGTAGCGCTGCTCCTTCGTTTATTGGCGTGTTGGGCTGGCTCCTCATAGTCTCCGAGCCAGCCCAAATTTTTTGCGAACCTACCCCAAAAGTTGCAACACAAATTGCAACTTTTGCGGAATTGACTGCACACACTTCAGGACGTACCTTTCACCTTCACGTTATTGGCCCGTTCAACCAGCCTTCCGACTCGCGTTGGGGACTGTGCGACCCGCCATCCACGAATACCCAGGTCTGCAAATTAGCTAGCGCGCGGCAATGAACGCAATGCTCAAGGCCCAAATGTTGGCGACTGCGTTGGACGTGTACTTCAGCGATCCAGCCCTAGGTACCAATAAGATCGGCGCACCGCATCCAATTGGCGGAGTGAAGATTGATCTAACGCAGGTGTGCAACATGCTTGATAACAGTTCGACCGGCAGCGGATCTTGTTCGGGCAGCTACTCGAATGCGAGTAGTGCGTTCGGCGGCGCTCCGAGCCTGACGGTATGGCAAATACTTGCGTACGCTGCAAGCCAGTCGAATGCGGGCGGATCCATGTGGTATGGCAACGTTAAGTCGGTACAGCAACTGGCCAAGAACACGTTTGATGCAATCAACAATCAAGCTGCGATTATTGCTCCGTAGCGCGGCTGCTTCGTCTAAACAGGCCAGCCCTCCCGCGGGCTGGCCTGAAATTTACGCGGCGCGAAACCAAATTCGCGGACGCGCTTTCACAGGCTGGCTCATGAGTGCTCCTCCGGGCCGGCCTCTTTTTCGACTTCCACATTCTGTCATCTCGAACGGAGCCAGATTATTCGCTTGCGAATGATCCGGCGCAGTCGAGAGACCTGCTGTTAGACACGCAACAGCCGGAGTGCGGGGCGAGCAGGTGTCATGGAGAAGGAAAAGCAGGTCCCTCGACTTGCGAACGATCCGCTAGCGGCCCGTTCGGCGGCGCTCGGGATCACAGATCATATTTGGGATAGGTGAGACTTGAGGGGCACGGCTAGCTGTGCCCCTCAAACCGCATTACTGCACCATGAACGTGGTGCTGGCGGAGGCGCTATTAGCGCTTCCCGTCGTCTGATACATTCCCTTCGCCGCCTTGTGGTTGAGACGGTAGTTCACGACTGCAACACCATTGCTGCCGGTTGTTGCAGAGAACGTGCTGGTGCCCCCTGTAGGTTTGTTTACGGAGACGCTGACGGCCGCTCCTGAAACCGGGTTCGCGCCCGAAGTCACAGATACGGAGATCGCAACCGTCTGGCCACTGGTGTAGCTCGGCTGATTGGTCGAGACTGCAACCGTAGATGGCACGGGCGTCGAAATCACGTAGGTTGCGGTCAGCGAACTGGTGTAGGTCGGCGAGGATGCGTTTGTAGCGGCAATGCCAACGTTGTAGAAGCCGTCCGCAGTTCCCGCGGGCGAAGTTACGGTCAGCGTCGCCCGGCTGCTCTGGCCCGGGGACAACGTCAGCGCGGTCGCGTTCCACACGCCGCTCCAACCTGACGGCAATGTATCGCTCAAGTTGAAAGTGGACTGGACGCAGGCTGGACTATCGTTGTTTTTCACTGTGGCTGCAAAATTCACCGCGGCACCGGCAAGCACCCACTGGCTCTGCGTTGGCGATACATTGATCGTTGGATTGGCGAGCGTGCATGTGCCGCTGCCAAGTGTCACCTGAACGCTGGCGCCCGTGCTTGAAACGGAGACAGGCGTGATTGTGATGCCGGTAGTTGCGTCGGTATAGCTTTGTCCCGCGACCAGAGCCGGATGGCTGAATGAAGCCGGACTGCTGGGAGTCAGGTCGAGCAAGTCACTGCTGTTCGCATTGGACGGACTCGCCGAGTGAAATACGACGCCGCCCATTACGTCCGAATAGTTGGAGAGGAAGGTGTCGGATCCCTGCGCCTGGCGCAGCTCTACGTAGTAATAGCTGTTCGAGCTGCCGGACTGAGGAATCTTTAGCGCCTTTGGATTACTGTCCTGAACTTCATAAGGGCTCAACTGATAAGTGCCGCTCGAAGTGACAGTCGTGATCGGAGGTTGACCGCTGCTACCGTTGAGCCAACCGAGTTGTTCCTTGTGAAATGCGGCGTAATGCGGCGAGCTATAGCTGGACGCGCCCATGGTGTCGAAGCCGTCGCCGTAGTCGCTGAAGTTTCCGCCGCTGCACATCACCTGAGTTCCGCAATCAACGGTGTGAGCATGGTAGAGACCGAAATTGTGGCCCATCTCGTGCGCGAAGACGTGCACCGCGATGTTGTATTGACCATTGACCCATACATCACCGCCCCCGATCGTGGCCAACCCCCACCACACGCTACAGCCGGTGTTGCTCGACATCAGGTAAATGTAGTGCGAGTAACTCGCTACGTTGTATCCAGCTGACTGCGCGGCGGAAAGAGCTTTCGACTTGATGGTTGCTGTGTCGCAGTTCGTGCTCGCCACGGGGACCGTGAACCAGCCCGCGACATCGCCAGTGAGCCAGGTGTGCTGGAATGAGTTCTCCAGGTCCCAGTTGCTGGTCTGCGTAAACACCATGTTCTGCACCGCCGCCGCAGTCCAGGGCTGGGCACTGGGATTGTCCTGAAAATTGACCATCATCACCAGCGTGTTCACGGCGCCAGAATTCGTGGGCGCGGATGCAGCGGCGACCGTCTGAAGGCTCGTGTTGTTAGTGCTGTTCGCTCCCGATGCCAGCGCCAGATGATTGCTGACCTGGACTCCGTGAACTTTGATTACTGATCCCGTAAGCAGATGCGTAGGAGCCGAAGCGGCGAAGTGCAGCGCCAGTCGCCCATTGGACGAATTCAAGAAGTGGTGCAGCACCGCTCCGGTGGTCTTGTCCGGCGTTCCCTGCATTTCATACAGAACTTCGAGAACGCCCTGCGCTGTCATTGACTGCTCAACGTACTTCTTCACTGTGGGCGGCATGGTATGGCTGACGTTGTTGGGGATCGCGATCCGCAGGACGTCGCCAGTATTGCTTTGCATCAGAGAAAGCAAGAGCTGCTGGCGCTGTGCGGCCATCGCCGTGAACTGCGTCAGAAGCTGTTGCTTTTGGGTGGCGTTTGCCTGCTGATAGGCCGAGTGCATCTGCAGCAATGCAGTGGTCGCTGTTTCGGCGGCCCTGCCTTTTGGAGAATGCTGTGCCAATGCCAGTGAAGCAGTGAGACAGAGAAAAACGGCAACAAACAGGGAGGGCTTGCGAGTCGTGCTCATTGGGTGTGGTTCTCCTGCCGCAGCGGGTGGCTAGGACAACGGTAGGACTGCGAACATCAGGAGGGCAGATAACCGGTGTTCAGCGAACTACGCGAGATTGGCGGGCAGCAGTTAGGAGACAGCAGACAGGGGTACATCTCGCGAGTAATCGTTACTCTAGTCCATAGGGTGAAGCCTGTAGTTTTCTTCTCAACGGCTGTTGATAAGCTGTTGAAACTGTGAAGTTTTGCTGGTTTCAGAGGCGCTCGACCGCTTCTTGGATTTCGGCGGCAATTTGTGCGGGATCGCGGCCGGTTTCAAAATGGACCGGAGGCCCAGTTTTGACCGTGATCTGGTAGGGGCGCGCCATCCTCCTTCCTGCCTTCTTCAGTTCGAATAATCCATCAATACGCATGGGGATGACGGGAATGTCCAGGTTGTTTACCAGCAGGCCGATGCCGGAACGGAACGGCCTAAGTTTGCCGTCGGTGGTGTGGTGCCCCTCCGGGAAGACCAGAATACTGAAACCGCGGTCAACGGACTCTCCGGCGAAAGCGAAGCTCTCACGAAAGCCGGCTTCACGAGGAAGAGGAAAGACGTTAAGCAGCGAGACGCCGAGGAACCATTCGACGCGATCAAAGATCTGCATGAAAAGGTTGCGGCTTGGCGGTGGAGTGCGTAGGAGTTCGAGGGCTTCGCCTCCCGCGGCGGTCGCCAGCTTATGACGAAGACGAAATGGCAGCGCGGTGAGAACAAAACCTACGTCAACGTCTCCGATGTGATTGCAAACGACGAGGGCGGGACCTTTCACTCCGAGTAAGTTTTCTCTGCCAAGAATTCGCGGCCAGCCCAGCAGAACCACAGCAGGACGCAATAGAAGATAGTGGACCACGAAACGAAGCCAAGTGACCGGCCAGCGCTGCGCCCACGTCGGATAGTGATACACAGCCCGCGTCGCCGCCCCGCCTTTCAGCATCCCTTCCAGCTCGCCGACGGTGTCTATTGTTGAAAATTTAGTCTCGCTCAAGTCAATCTGATAACGATCTTCCAGGGCACTAAGCAGTTCAACGCGGTCTAGCGAGCTGAGATTCAAGTCGGAGTCGAGCCTGGCGCTTTGGTAAAGAGAGATGCCTGGGCGTTTAGCGATGCGCGAGATCAAATCTGTTAAAGGAGTGCGATTCTGCGATTGCGCGGTTCCATCGACGGTGATCGTTTTGGCGACAGTCTCGCTGATTTCGGCGCGGCGAGGCTTTTGGGTTGAGGTCCGCGGAAAGTCTTCGTCCGGCCAGACCACCCAGCGGCGAATCCGCTGGTACTCTGCTAGATGCTGATTGGCGTTTTCGATCATGGATGCGGGATCAGCATCGGAGTCTTTCAGAATCAGAACCGCGCTGGGTTCCGCGTTGCCGTTCAGCGCCAAGGGGACGACGATCGCGTCTTTCACCTGAGGCTGATTTTTGAGCGCCCTCTCAAGGTCTTCGGGATAAACATTCATCCCCGCCGACGTGACAATCACTTCTTTTTTTCGCCCCTTGAAGAAGAGATTGCCTTCTGAATCCAGTTCGCCAATGTCGCCGGTGTGATACCAGCCTTCCGCGGACGAGACCGGCTGCAACCCGGTGCCACTCCAGTATCCGGTTGCCACACCGCTGCCACGCACCAGGATTTCACCGTCGGGCGCAAGTTTCACTTCGCGGCCTGCGATGACTTTGCCGATGGAACCTTTACCCACTTTAAATGGATGGTTAACGCTGATGAGCGAGGTGGTCTCGGTGAGCCCATAACCCTGAATGACGGCGAACCCAAGGCGACGCCAGAATTCCTCGGTGTCGCGGTCGAGGGCGGCGCCTCCGGAAATGAAAGCCCAGAACTTCCATCCCAATTGGCGATGTATGCTGCGAAAAATCCACCAGCGGCGCAGAAAGTGTTTGCCTTCTGCGGCTGTGTAGTTGTCGCGAAATGCCGCGAGCTTCCCGGCATCGTCCAAGTCTCGTTCGATTTTTTCTTTGAGCGACTGCAGCATGCGCGGCACTGCAACCAGCACGGAGATGCGCTCGCAGCGGATAGCATGGATCACGTCGCCAGGCTTAAGCGAGTCTTGAAAAAAGACGGTGCCTCGCAACAGCGGCGGAAGATACATTCCCAGGAATTGCCCGAACACGTGACTCAGCGGCAGCAAGTTCAAGAATCGCAGTGGGTGCACGAAGCGTAAGTACTTCGAATATCCGGCGATCTGTTCTTCGAGGGGCGCAATGTTTGCAAGCACGTTGCCATGGGAAATGACAACGCCTTTGGGCTCGGCAGTGGTGCCAGAGGTAAAGACAATTTCAAGGGCATCTTCGGGGCTGATTTGTTCCGGAACCAGCGCCGCCTGTGAGTTCGCGCTTACCGCCGTTTGCAAATCCTCAAGAAACAGCGTGGGTACTTCATCCTGCGCGTGGTCGCGGGAACAGACTAGAAGGCGGGCGTCCACTTGCCGAAAAACGCGAAGAGCAAAATCGGGAGACGCCGCATGGTCCATCGGTACGGCGATCACGCCACGGTTCGCGCATCCTAAAAACGCTGCGACCCATGCTGCGGAGTTCGGCCCCCACAGCATAACGCGGTCGCCTTTGTGAACTTGTCGGGCAGTGAGCTCACGTGCGAAGCGGAAAGCAGTTGCCGCAACTTCTGCATACGTATGCCGCGCCATGCGGTAGCCGCTGCGCTCGGCATAGGCTTGCTCGCGGCCAAGCCGCTCGAAATCAGGCAGATAATTGGCTACGCTGGTTCGTCCCACATGGTAAGGCTAATTCATTTATCACCTTCCGTTAATTGAGTTGGGGCGGTTTGTACAAGTGAGCTCTTGCGCGTGCATGGGCGATGAAGACGCAAGAAGGGAGCGGCTGAAATTTCCCTCATATTCGTCGCACGAGAACTCCCCAGATTGTGTACAGCCCGGCCGGTGCCGAAATTTCAAATTCTTAAAATATTTCTCTTCCTCAATCGTCTTCATATGTGAGCGCTTCTGAATCGTCGGCGCTCTCGCTACGATTTGAGCTGTGCCTGAGCAAATCAGGGCACGGCGAGGCGACGGGCAATCGTTTGATATTCGCTTTTATTTCGCCTATAATATTGAAGCGGACTTGGCCCAACCACTGCCTGCGAAAGCCTCAGGAGGACTTATTGCTGACCGTAACCATTGATAACTTAGCCCACGCCGTGGTCCTACGCTGCCATGGCAGGATCGTTCGTGGCGAGGAATCCGCGCTCTTGTGCGCGGCTGTGAAGCACCATGGACGTAACGTTGTGCTCGATCTCGGCGGCGTGAGTGCGATAGACGCCGCCGGAGTCGGGGCGCTGGTGTCGTTGCAGGCGGCGGGAGTCTATCTCAAACTGATGAACCCAACCGAGTCGGTGCGGGCGGTGCTAAGGCTGATGGGTTTGGAGAAGGTGTTTGAGGTTTTTGAAATTCCGCCGATCGAAGGCCGATCCGAAGCAATGCCGAACTCCAAACCGTTACGACCTAAAATTACCGAGATGAGCGCGGCACGCCGGGCTCGTCATAGCCGAGAACTTCGTCAGGCGAGCGGTCGTCCAGCGTTGACATAGCGTCGACGCTTCGAAGGATATCTGCTATCTGGTGGGCATCGACGGCGTCCTGCGCCGCGACGGCATTGTCGAAGGCGGGATCCTCTCGCCAAGCTCCCGCGATGTCGCTGAGATCGCGCTTGCGGCGTTGCCGGTCGTTAAGCACCTGTTCGGGATGGTTTTCTGTATCCATATTTACCCCAATATAGCGTCAATTCGTGATCGCCTCTTCTCTTGTCGATAGAACCTTATGCTCGCTTGCGTTCGCGATTAGTTTGACCGGCAGGTAGTGCCGGTTTCCTGGAGTCTCCGTTTGGCGGGTTTGCTTGTTGCATTGGGACAACGGCAGCAATGTCCCGCCCATGACGGGTAACGACAACCGTCTCGTTGCCGAAACAGACCCAGTTCAGGATATCGGAAAATTTCCTTCGAGCTTCAGTTGCATCTAGACGGCGCACAGGAAACATATTGTACAAAATGTAACTAATTTACAAATTGTCAATTTTATACAAAATGTACATAATCACATTAAGGAATTGGAGCATCTAGAATTAGAGGCCTTGTTTGCACTTAGCCACCGGCACGGAAGAACAGAGTAATCGAATGGTGCGCCGCGAACTTCCAGACTACGACAACCCGCCTGCGCAAGAGACTTGGATGGCATTCAGTTTCGTGCCGCTCGAATGGAGCATTCCTCACTTCGGCGCTTTTTGGAGTGAAATAAGAGCGGACTACCCAAAGTTCGAAGTTCATCCACCCGTCGGCCAATTCAGCGTGGAATTTAACGCGCTCGCACCCGAAGCAATCGTCAAACTGCCTGTACGATGCTGGTTCATTAATGAGGAGAGCAATCGCCTAATCCAAGTACAAAATAATCGTTTTTTTCACAACTGGAGACGGCCAAGTCCTACCGCACCTTATCTCCATTATGACGAGCTCAAGCCTATGTTTGAGCGAGAGTGGGATCGATTTTCGGCCTTCGCACGAACGCATGAGCTCGGCACGCCAAACGTACAATCGTGTGAAGTTTCTTACATCAACCACCTGGACCGGGGGGTCGGATGGGAGAACTTTTCGGACCCTTCGATCGTTTTTCCCTCGGTCGGATCGTTCCGCGGAAAACAAGTTCTAGGTAAGCCGGAAACAGTTTCACTTAATTCGTCTTATGTAATGCCAGAGAGAGAAGGACGCCTCAGGATTGCTGTTCAGCCAGCTATTCGGCAGATAGATGGAAAGGAGATCATCCAGCTCACCATTACGGGGAGCTGTCGACCCTCTTCTAACGAAGCCGGTGAGCTAACGAAATGCCTTGATCTTTGTCGTGAATGGGTGGTCCGTGGATTCGACGACTTCACTTCTGACGATATGCACCGCATTTGGAGGAAAAAGTAATGGCCCAAGCACTTCGAATTCCGAACCTTGGAAGAGTAAGAGTATTACGGCGTGAAGATGATCAGCGAAGGCAGTGGTCTCCCGTAAGATCGCTCGATTTTCCTGACTGGTTCAAGGAAGCCATTGACAGAATTTCTGGGTTGAGCAAGCTACAAGAGAATTGGGATAGTTTTGGTGCGAGACGAGTCAGCAATAAGGCAATTTTGCAAGCAAAATTTCTGCTTTCAAATCTGGACGTCGAAGATCTTCCGCGCCCACATATCGCTGCTTTGCCTGACGGCAGTGTTGGCTTTCATTGGCGGATTGCTCAAAGAGATTTAGAAATCGAAATTGAGCCCAGCGGAGCAATGCACTATTTGAAAACCGCCGTCGGCGAAAGTCCCACGGACGCGGAGGATGCACATCAGCCTTCGGAAGTGCAAGCCGCTCTGAACTGGGCAATCGGAAGGTAATTTGGTCTTCGCATGGAGCAGGTGTATCGCGATGCCGAAGACATTCAAGATGATGACTTTCTGTTCAGGCGTATTACTCCGTCACAGCACACTGCGGTTCAGCCCGATGGAACCTGGATTCTGACAAGCTTTGCGTTCCGTGAGCCGAATCACGAATTCTCAATGTATGTCGCCAAAGAAGTCACCCGTGAAAAGATCCTTTCGTGCGGGTTCCCTACACAAGAAATTATTGAGGTAAGGGCGGGCGACGTGCGAAGCCTCGGATATATTCTCGTGAGAGAACCGGATGATTGTGACCCTGCTCATGTTTTTGCCAGAGCCCGAGCACCGAAATCACGCAACCAAATCTCGAAAGACTGCAAAGCTCTCGCTGAAATCGTAAACGCCCGCAGAGCGGGAGAGCGCCAGTCCTGATTTTGTAAATTCCTTACTGTATCAGCCCGCCGTTCGGCTCCTCTTCGGGCGGAATCACCACGGCTGCCGCCACTCTGTCTCCCGCCTCCATGTGCAGCAGGCGGACACCCTGGGCGCTGCGGCCCGACTCGCGGATGGTGCCGGAATCCATGCGGATGATTTTGCCGTACTGGCTGATCAGCATGAGCTCGGATTTCTCCGTCACCTGCGCGATGCCAACCACTTTGCCGTTGCGCTCGGTGGTCTTCACGTTGATCACGCCGGAACCGCCGCGTCCTTGCAAACGGTATTCGTCGGCAGGCGTGCGCTTGCCGTAGCCATTTTCGGTGATGGAAAGAATCAGCGACCCCTTGATGGGGATAGTCGCGTCGGTGGCAGTAGCTTCCGGGACGCCCGCTTCGGCCTTGGCCTTCTCAGCTTCGGCTTCGGCCTTCTTCGGATCTTTCGGCGTCGTCGCCATACCGACGATGTAGTCTTTTTCGTCGAGCTTCATGCCGCGCACGCCGTAGGCCGGACGGCCCATGTCGCGCACATCGGACTCATCGAAGCGGATCGCCTGGCCGTCGTGTGACGCTAGGAAAATAATTTGACTGCCGTCGGTGAGAGTGGTGCCTACTAACTCGTCGCCTTTATCAATTCCGATGGCGATAATCCCTCGCGACATCACATTGCAGAAATCTTTCAGCGGAGTCTTCTTCACTGTGCCGTTGCGGGTGGCAAAGAAAACGTATCTTCCCTCTTCCTCGAGATTGCGCACGGCGAGCATGTTGCGCACGGTTTCGCCGGGCTGCAGGGACACCAGATTGGAAACGTGCTTGCCCTTGCCAGCCGCGCCGACGTCGGGAATTTCATAGACCTTCAGCCAGTACACGCGTCCGGTGTTGGTGAAGATGAGAATGTAGGCATGGGTCGAGGCGATGAAGAGATTCTCGACGAAGTCTTCGTCGCGGGTCTTCATGCCGGTGCGGCCCTGGCCTCCACGACGCTGCTGGCGATAGGTTGAGATCGGCGTGCGCTTGAGATATCCGCCGTGGCTGACCGTGACCGCTACTTGTTCGTCAGCGATGAGATCTTCAAGCTGGATCTCGGCAGCTTCGTCTTCGATCACCGTGCGACGCTCGTCACCGTAGAGCTTCTTGATCTCTTCCAGCTCGGTGACAATCAACTTCCGTAGCTTCTTATCGGAGCCGAGAATTGACTCGTATTCTGTAATACTTTCGCGCGTGGCGCCCAGTTCTTTGTTGATTTCGTCGATCGAGAGCCGGGTCAAGCGGTGCAATTGCAATTCGAGGATTGCGTCGGCCTGGATTGTCGTGAACGGCTTTTCCAGATCGAGCTTCGGCGGTCGTCCGGTGGTGTTGATCTCAATCTTCTTCCGGCTGAAATACGTCACTAGATTTTCGCGAGCGTCGGCGCGATTCGCGCTGCCTCGAATGATTGCGATCACGTTGTCGAGGTGATCAAGCGCGGTGAGATAGCCTTCTAAGATGTGCTCGCGGTCTTTGGCCTTCTGCAGTAGGTATGCAGTGCGGCGGCGGACAACATCGACGCGGTGATCGATGAAGTGTTGAATGGCCTGAATCAGCCCCATTTCTTTCGGCTGATTGTGCACAACCGCCAGCAGGATCATGCTGAAGTTTTCCTGCATCTGCGTGTGCTTGAAAAGTTTGTTGAGCACGATCTGCGGTTCACCGCCGCGCTTCAACTCGATCACAATGCGCATGCCGTCGCGATCGCTCTCATCGCGAATGTCGGAGATGTCTTCGATAATCTTGTTGTTGACCAACTCGGCCATGCGCTCGATCAGGTAACGTTTGTTCACCTGATACGGAATTTCAGTGACGATGATGGCTTCGCGGTCTTTCGAAAAAGTCTCAATCGCGGCCTTGGCGCGCATAGTGAACCGGCCACGACCGTTCTTGTAGGCATCAAGAATTCCAGACTTGCCATGAATAATTCCGGCGGTCGGGAAATCCGGACCCTTAACGATCTTCAGGATCTCAGGAAGCGTAGCCGCGGGATTGTTCACCAGCGTGATCGCCGCATCCACGATTTCCGTCAAATTGTGCGGCGGAATTTTGGTCGCCATGCCGACAGCAATTCCGTCTGAACCGTTGATAAGCAGGTTAGGAACGCGCGCAGGCAGAACGTCGGGCTCGACTTCGCTACCGTCGTAGTTTTCGCGGAAGTCAACAGTATCTTTATCCAGGTCTTCGAGCAGCGCAGTCGCAACCCGCGCCAACCGGGCTTCGGTGTAACGATCAGCCGCCGGCGGGTCGCCATCAACAGAACCAAAATTCCCTTGCCCATCCACCAGCGGATAACGCATCGCAAACGGCTGCGCCATTCGCACCAACGCGTCATACACGGCGAGATTGCCGTGCGGATGGTACTTACCCATGGTGTCGCCGACGATGCGGGCACACTTGCGCGTGGCGCGGTTGGGCTGCAAGCCCATCTGCTGCATCGTGTACAGAATGCGGCGATGCACGGGCTTGAGCCCGTCACGAACGTCAGGTAGCGCTCGGCCAATAATGACGGAAAGCGAATAGTCGAGATACGACCGCTTCATCTCCTCTTCAATGTTGACCGGCTGAATGTTGGCCGCGCCGGGGCCGCCATCGCCCGGAGGAGGAGTTAGGGGTAACTGGGGGTTTTGATCGTCTGCCATGAAAGCAGTTGGCTCCTATTGACTAGGAATTCCTGCGCCTATAACGTACTGCAAAATAAGGTAGTTAACTTAAGATTGAACTGGTGTCATTATACCACGGATTGCACTGCCTGACGGTCAGAAACGCAGTACATAAAGGGCTACCAGTGAGGCTATTCCAGGTGGTCACAATCCAAAATAATTAGTAGCAAGTCCTCAGCTGCTTTAGGAATCTTGAATGCCCTTACCTTGTGGTCCTATGATTACCGCTGCCGTCGATTTGCCCAATGGCTGATGCGCCGGTTTCGTCGTTGTAGTACTCGATCCCCCGGCTGGTGTAAACGATCTTAGTCCAGCCTTTTGCAAACGAATCAGGTGCATTGGCTCGATAGGCTTTGAGCGTTGTCCCATTGCCGCTTTCATCGAAGCGTACGACTGAACCCGCGCCCGTGGGGCTGTTATAGAAGAGAACGCCATTCGGTGTCCATACAATGTGAGTCCAGCCGGTTGCGAACGAACCGATCGGATAACTTTTGAGGGTGGTGTGATCCCCCGTGGGGTCGAGCCGGCCGAGCGCCCCTGATCCATTGTCGCGGTTGTAGAAGAGAATGCCACTGGGAATATTGACGATGTTCGTCCAACCGGCGGCAAACGCGCCGGGAGGATAGGTCTTCAAAACCTCTCCGGGAGTTCCTGCTCGCCTGACTTCTCCTCCGCCTGTATGAGAGTTGTAATTCAGGATCAAGTTACGAAAATGAACGCTATCGGTCCATGCCGCAGTTCGTGGTTGGCGGGCGGGCGCGTCCACATGAGCGGTTGCCCCTTCTTGACCCTGCGAGGAAGGTTGAGATTGGCTAGGTGCAGGCGCTTCCCTATGATTTTCTGCCGCGGTTTGATTATGCAAGGGAGTTTGTGGATGACTAACCGGGACCGGCTGCTTAGAAGAGACGGGCAAGGGCGGCTCGTCCGTCGAGGCGACCGGAGCGTTGGTTACGACAGTAGCATGGTTCGAAATAACTCCTGCCGTATGCAACGCGATTAACAGCGCTGCGATGCCCCCAACAGGCCGGTTATAGCGGTGATCACACCCGGCAGTGTCGCCCACCAGGACTGAGACGTCTTTTCGTCGCCCATGGCAAAACCTCCGCAACGGAACGAGGCGTGGATGAAGCCTCGGTTTATGAGGAATGGTAGAAACTCAGCCGCGCGAGTATACGCTGAATACGCTGTTATATCTGGTCTTTATTTTTATTTTCTATAATCAGAACACTCAGTAGGCTCTGAGAAGTGCTACCACCAAAACGAAATAATCTTGTTTTCGCTTGACAGGTGTTATGGCCTAAATCACGGCTTCATCGAACCGGGCGGTACCTCGAAATTTCACACCCTGCTGAAAATCACAGCCTAATGGCCCCCGCGATCAAATTCCCCCTTGCACCTGCCACAAATCTGGTGCAGAATTCCACTGCTTCCCCGCTCCCGGAGGGTTCCTTTGCGCGAAAAATCGAACGTTCTGCTGTCGCTGGCAGTAGTGTCTTTATTTGCGGCGTCGTCCATAAGCTACGCCCAGACCGCACCCGCCGCTGGCCCAAACTCAGATCCCGTTTACCAGCAGCTGCGCAATATCGGACTCGGTGGCGAGTCGGTGACGGTCAGCAATTTCGACCTCAAGCGCGATGCCGCAACTTTCCATCTGCACTCAGGCACGGTGTGCTTTGTCGCGCCGGTGCAGGGAAAAGTCACGGGAGCGGTGTTTGTGGGCGATGGAAATATGACTCTGACGCCGCCGACACACGACGAAGAGCGGAGTTTGAAGCTCCTCACGAAGGAAGACGAGTTCAACGAGACGTTCGAGCACCTGGTGCTACGCTTCACCGACTCGACCAATGAAGAATTGAAGAAGGCAGGCGTGCCCACGTCTGCAGGATGCGATGTCGGCTTGCTGCAGGACAGCCAGCACACGACACGCAAAAAGCTCAACACGAACATCAGCGCCCGAATATTGCAAGACGTATTGAGTGACAAGCCGGGTGGTCTCTTCGTGGCATTTGTCCACGGCAAACACTACGACGGGAAGATGCTGTTCATGATTGATCCGGACGGTGCCTGGGATGCTGCTCCGGATGAAGTGGCACTGACGACCTACGGTGAGAATAAATCAGGTACGTGGGCAGCTTTCCATTGGTCGCCAGAGTACGCAAACAGATTGGGGACTGCGGCTGGCCGAAACCGAATCCATATCGAGCATCAGCAGATCGAGACCACCATCGAAAAGAACGCGCACTTGAACGGAAAAGCTACCACTTCATTCGTTGCACTCACCGATGGACTGCGGGCGGCGCAGTTCGATCTCTTCCCTACGCTACGCGTTCAAAGTGTAACGGGCGAGAACGGCCTACCTGTGTCATTTGTTCAAGAGAACAAAGATGATGATCCAGATTTCTATGTGCTGCTTCCGCGCGCATTAGCACGGGGCGAGAAATACAGCATCACGACGGTTTACGGCGGAAAAGATGCAATCAAGAACGAAGGTGAAGGAAACTACTATCCCATCGCACGCGAGAGCTGGTACCCGAGCAACAGCGGGGCGGGACTAGGGGACTACTCTGCGTTTGACATGACGTTTCGCATTCCGAAAGGGATGAAGCTAGCCTCGACAGGCAGTCTGGTCAGCGAGAGCACCGATGGTGGCAGCAGCGTAACGATCTGGAAGAGCGACGTTCCACAACCGGTGGCTGGTTTTCAGTTTGGCCGGATGAAAGAAGAGGACGCCAAGCTGACTTCTCCCGAATTCCTCATAGCCGCTTACGCAAACGAAGCACCGCCAGATTGGGCCGAGCCGCTCACTCGCACCGGTACTATGGGGACCCTCAGCACGGTTTCAATGATGAAACAGCCACTCTCCGAGGCGCAGTTCGCGATACCTCTTTACGTCAACTATTTCGGCCCGCTTCCGTTTAAGCGCCTCAATATCGCACAGCAAACCGCGTGCAATTATGGACAGTCATGGCCTGGACTGGTGTGGCTGCCAATCTGTTCTTTTTATGATGTGACCGTCCGACATCAGTTGGGGCTGGACTGGTCTGACAATATCTACTGGGACGTGGTAACGCCGCACGAAGTTGCGCACCAGTGGTGGGGACAGATGGTCGGTTTTGAGTCCTATCGCGACCAGTGGATGAGCGAAGGCTTTGCCGATTTTTCCGCTTCTCTTTTCTTGCAAAGTGCCTATGGTCCGAAAGGGCAAAAGAAGTTTATGGAATTCTGGGACCATGAGCGGAAGTCCATCATTGAGCGAAACCGCTTCGGTTACCGGGCCATTGACGTTGGCCCAGTGACCATGGGATACCGGCTCGACAACAGCCAGGTTGGAGGAAACGTTGGCGTCGATCTGATCTATCCGAAGGGCGCATACATTCTCCACATGCTTCGCATGATGATGTGGAGCAACCAGGGTGGCGATCAGAATTTCAAAGAAACCATGCACGATTTTACGAAGACGTATAGCGGTCGTGCTGCCACTACCGAAGACTTCAAAGCCGTGGTCGAAAAGCATATGACCGTGGATATGCAACGAATCGGTGACGGCAAAATGGACTGGTTTTTTGACGAGTATGTTTACGGGACAGCCCTCCCGCGTTACAAGCTGGAATCCAATTTCGAGAAGGGCGCGGACGGCGACGTGGTCTTTAGCTTCAAAGTCAGTCAGTCCGAGGTGGACGATAAGTTCCGTATGTTGGTGTCGGTTTATCTTGAGCTCGCCGACGGCAAGACCATGTTCCTAGGTCGCGTGAGACTCGCCGGCAACAATTCAACTGAAGCAAAGATTCCGCTGAAGGGATTAAAGGATGTGCCCCGCCGCGCCATGCTGAATTACTACGATGACGTGCTGGCTTCGCCAAACTGATGTCGTTGAAGCTTGGTGAGAGTTAATTCGGATTCGCTTCCGGAGGTTTCTTATGAGGTTCTGCAGGGCCATTGGTTTTTTGGCGACGATTTTTGTTGTCGGCACCCTCGCTGCACAAGTTCCGCCGCCTCCACAACCAGCTGCCACGCAATCTGCCGCACCGGTGACGTCTCCACCGCCGGCTGCAACTTTTAAGGCCGCATCTCGCATGGTTGCGGTCGAAGTTGTCGCCAGACCACCAAGGGCATCCGATCACCGGACTTACCGCCGATGACTTTCAGGTGTTCGAGCAGATTAGGGGAAAAAGGGAGCAGCACCCACAGAAGATTGCGGCATTTCGCGCCGTAAGCGTAGCTGACATTGCCGCCCAGGATAAGGACCAGCTGCAACTTCCACCGGGCGTTTACACCAACCTCGTCAGCATGCAGAAAACTCCAGTTCCGCCAACAGTGCTATTAGTAGATGGACTAAACACGGAGCTAGATTCCCAAATGCGGGTTCATCAACAGATGGTCCGCATGCTTGCGTCCATTCCGGAGGATGTTCCTGTAGCGGTTTTCCTGCTCGGCCGGCACCTCAAGATGATCCAGAATTTCACCACGGATCCCAAACTGCTCAAGACCACTCTGCAAAAGGTAACGATTGATCACGCCGGAGATCGCGCGCAACTCGAGCCGCAAGATGATCCTGACGCACTTTCGGCTTTTCTCGAAAACGAGCCGAGCCTCCCGGCTGGGTCACTCACGTCCCTCGAGCAATTTGAGCGTGACGTGTATGCAATGCAGATGGACATACGGGTCCAAGAGACTATCGACGCGTTGCGTACGCTTGCCCGGCATCTCGTTGGCTACCCCGGGCGGAAGAATCTGCTGTGGATTTCGTCCTCTTTCCCGATCGCGATTAATCCAGATATCGACCTATCGTTTGCGGGAGTGCGCAATTACACAGACCAGATGAGCAGGCTTGCGGACGCCCTGGCAGATGCCAAGATCTCCGTTTATCCGGTGGATCCTGGAGGACTGCAAGTCCAGTCCGCGTTCCGAGCAAGCACGCGAATGCGAGGCAGCCCAGTGATGGGCCCGCACAGCATCGGACGCCAAATCGAACGCGAAGACCAGTCACGCTTTAACCGACAGGCAACAATGCAGTCTGTAGCGGATCAAACAGGCGGTATCGTTTGTGTGAACGACAACGATCTCGCGGACTGCATACGAAAGGCAGTGAGCGATAGCAGTTCGTTTTACGAGATGGCCTATTATCCTGACTCTGGTGCCTGGCAGGGCGAATTTCACAAAATCGTGATCAAGAGCAAAAGATCCGGATTACGTTTGGCTTATCGTCAAGGCTACTTTGCGAAACACGACGAAAGCAGCGAGCAAAAATCGAGAGACTTTCAAGAAGCCGACTGCCTGGACTACTTAACCTCGACCTCTGTTCTTGTGGTGGCAAAGGAGTATCCCACGGACAAGGCGGGAGAAGCAAAATTTGTCACTGCCGTTTATCCAAGCACTCTGAACTTTGTTCGGAACGAAGATGGTTCGCGGGGACTTACCCTGAAATATGCAGTTTGTGCTTTCGACCGGTCTGGCAAGCCCTTGCAGTTCATGCATCAGGACTACGAGGCTAAGTTCAATGAGAAGGAGTATGTAGAGGTAGAGGCCCAACACGGCCTCCCGCACACAATGGTCATCGTCCCGCCGCCTGGCACAGTCAGTGTGCGATTGCTAGTACAGGATCTATCGAACGGGCAAATCGGATCAGTGAACGTTCCTTATGTGGAAACAACGGCGGTTGCAACTCCTCCGGCTGCGGCAGGCGCGGCTACGGACAAACCGGCGAACCATTGATGGCCAACCTTGGAGCGTTCGACTTCGCGATGTGCGGAAATGATTGGATGAAAAAATTTACGGCCGAATGACTACTTCGTCCGGCCCCGAAGGCAAGTCGAACTTAACTCCGCGTTGCTGGTTCTGCCTGAGGGTGGCGGGAATATCGAGATCTGCAATCTGGATGGCGCGCGTCCAACTTCCGCTGGAGTAGTAGTCAGATTTGGTGTACATCACGCGGTCAATAATCGAGTAGCTGCTGATTTCTTCACTGCGTCCGTCACGATAAACCAGAACTGCCGCAGGCATCGGCTTCGTGGATGCACTCTGCGGCGATGGGTTCAGCGCCTGCTGTGATACCTCGCCGAAATTCGTGACTTTGACCCACTGGCTTCCGTGCAGTTCCAGCAGTACCGGCTCCGGAAGCGGCTCGGGGCTCGCTTGAATGACCGATGCTGGCTGTGGAACAGGCTCAGGTCTTGCATACTGCAAGTCGTAGGGCTCGTAATCGTCGGAATAGAAATAAGGAGCGCCATAGCCGTAAAAAAATGGAGAGCGCCCGAACGGGTGTCTGTGTCCTCTTTCGACCACCGATATTCCAGGGCCGAAATGCCGACCGCCGCCCATTCTCACGGATCCGGCGGCGGGCCTACCCATCGAAACTCGGCTCTGCGCTACAGCGGTAGCACACAGCGCAACCGCCAACGCGAGTGTGGCAAGCTTGCTCATTCAGTTCGACTTCATCTTCGTCGTAGGCGGAAGTCGGAAATCCACGCCGCGTTCGTTATTTTGCTTCTCGGTGGCGGAAAGGTCAAGCTCGGCGAGAGCGACTTTCTTTGCCCGCCCATCGTTTAACTCGTATAGCGTTTCTCCGACGATGGCGTAGTTCACGACCTCGGTCTGATGGCCGTCCTTATATACCAGCACCGTAGAGGGCTGCTGTGCAGGTTTCTCGGCAACTGCCTGCTGATCCGCAGGCACCTCACTCGATCTTGTGCGGTAGTCTTCTTCATCCCGCGCTTGCGGCCTGCGATAGTCTTCACCTGATCCGCGACGGTCGAAGATGGTCGGACCACCGCGATAATCTTCTTCTTCCATGGAGTCGTCCACCCCCGAATCCATTACATAGGCCGGGTAGGCGTAGGGAACGGCAACTACGTCCCCGAAGAACGGTCTGACGAATCCGCCATTGCGCCGGTGACGAAAACCAAATGGCTGATTCGTCCGAAACGGCTGATTAAGGCGAAATCCCGAGCCGCCAAATCCCAAGGAAGTCACGCTGGTGGGCACTCCGTGAAATCCGCGCTGGCCGCCGAAATTGAATGAGGTTACGCTCGTCGGCACTCCGTGAAACACTGTGCCGGAACCCATCGAGTTCCCGCTCGCCCTCTGTGCCGATGCCGGAACGACCACACCGGCGAGAACCAGCACAGCCGACAGCGTAAATAACTTGAAATACGCAGCACGCATATTTGCCCCCTTACCTCATTAGAACGATGCAGTGCCCGGGAGGTTGCGGGATTTGTTTAATTTTACGCCTTTGGCGGCGGGAATCAGTGGGCAATATTCCATAGCCAAATCAAGTTGCTTAGGGCGTTTGCGCTTAGAAGGCCCGCCAAAATGGCAGAAACCATGCTTCCGGACTTTGTCTCCATCATGTCAGCGGCTATGCCAGCGACGAATACGAACAGAAAAACAACTGCAGCCAGGCTGTAAATTGAGTCGGCGGCGTGTGGCGATCCGATCCGTAATCCGGCAAACAACAGTGCCACGATGAAAGGGGCAGTGTTGCCAAAATAGCGGCTACGGCGCCAGGACAAGTATCCGATAATTGCCGCCGGAACCAACACAGCCATGACGGGCCCACTCGCCTTGATCTCTTGCAACATTTGCAGGTATGCCCCCGGCATCGAGAGGGCGCGCCAGCTTGTATCGAGCGGCTTCGCATTGACCAACCCCCGCCAGAACAAGTTGGGATGAAAAAAATAGCTGCTAAAGACGAACGCGGCGGCCATGGCGCCGGCTGAAGCCAAAATCCCAACTGCTGCAGCTTTTCTCTCAGGCGCGAGATACAGCATGAAAACCAGCAGCAAGGGAACGACGATTGCCAGCTCAAACTGTGATCCGACAGCCAGTGCAAGCGAAACCGCCAGAAGCACAATCCGCCGCCAGTTCCATAGCACGACTTCGCGCGGAGCATACAAAGTGTGGGACACGGCGATCGCTGTGAATACCGCGCCGAACATTCCCCAGACTGCGCCAATGTGTGGTTGTGCATACCATAGCGAGCCGGTCCGGATCACCGCAGGAGAAAAACAGTACAATCCCAGAGCGACAAAGCCGCCGGCATTCCCATAGAGCCGTCGTGATACATACCAGAGTGAGCCGCCAAGCATAACGCCGAAGAAGACGTAAGGTGCGCGTGTGAGGCAAATCCAAAGCTTCGAGTCCGGCGAGCTCTGAAAAAACGCTACCGGAGCCGACGCAATGAGATACCAGAGTGGCGAGTGACTGCGATCGAATGCCGGTGCACCGCCAGCGGGCGTGCCTGCTACGCCGTGTCCGTGCCACTGCGTGATTCCGGCTTCAATCCTGGCATATTCGTCGAGTGAAGCGGCTCCGGGCGGCTCGTGGGCAATCACCCAGCCACATTCGGCTATGAAGATCAGCAGCAGAAGCCCGGCGGCGATCTGCGCATTGCCAAAACGTTCGCGATTGAAAAACCTGCCCATAGGGGAGCGAGTGTTTTACCATGACGAGGCGCCATTCGCGAAATGGAGAGAGCAGTCGTTGGTCTTTGGTCGCTGGCCTGCCGGTGTGGCTGAGGCCTCCCGCGAAACATCAGCGTCAGGTTTTCGCGCTTCAATTCCTTCCACTCTATATCGTCATTGCTGTTTTGCTTTTCCTCGTGCTCAGCACGGGAATCCCGTATTTGCTTCCTGCAGGAACGCCCCGGCTGTGGGGAGCATTGCTGGCAAAGGCAATCCTCGTTGTTGCGATGACCGTGCCAGCACTCGCAATCAGCCGTATTGAGGGCCGGCCATTCGGGGATTTCGGATTACCAGCGGCACACGCATTCGGCAAGCTGTTCTGGATGGGCGTGTTGTGGGGGCTTTGCTTCCTCTCGTTGCTTCTCTTCATCCTGCGCGTCGCAGGGACGCTTTCCTATGGGGGCGTTGCGTTGCACGGAGCGCACATCTGGAAGCTCGGTGCGTTCTGGGCAATCTTTTTCTTGTGCGTGGCGTTGTTCGAAGAATTTACTTTTCGCGGATATACGCAGTTCGCGATTCAGCAAGTTGCGGGTTTTTGGCCTGCGGCGCTTTTGCTGTCGGGAATTTTCGCTTACATCCATCACTCCAACCCCGGCGAGACTTGGTTCGGAACCCTGGGCGCAGGCGCTGTGGCGCTTTTCTTCTGTTTCACCCTGCGGCGTACGTGCAATCTTTGGTTCGCAGTGGGAATGCACGCTGCGTGGGATTGGGCGCAAAGCTTTTTCTATGGCGTTCCTGATAGTGGCGTCGTAGAACCTGGCCATCTCTTTCAAACTTCGTTGCACGGGCCGGCATGGCTGACCGGCGGCACGGTGGGCCCTGAAGGCAGCGTGCTTCTATTCGTGCTGATCGCAGTCATGTGGTTCACCTTCGACCGCCTGTTTCCGGCAAAATCAGTTTCACCACAGAGACACGGAGACACGGAGACTTGAAAAGATTGACCCCAGCCATTTCCTGTTGCGGGGCCGGTCGATTTGTTGTCGCCTCTTCAAATCTGGATCCGATGATTTCTCCGTGCCTACGTGTCTCCGTGGTGAAAAAGTACTTACCACGAATAATGCACCGTGTACGCGATCACCTGTTCGCCATTGGGCGCAATCGTCACCGGAAATTCAACCGTCCGGGCGTCACTCTTTTTGAACTGCGAGGATTGTTCGCTGATCTTCCAGTTTGTCCAGCGATACAGATGCTCGACGGCCCGCACTTCCACCGCTTCCTTCTTGTGATTACGGATTCGGAGCTCGAATGTTTCATCCATCCAACGCTGGTTTGAATCCACACGATAGTTAGTACGCTTGCGCTCGCCCGTCACGTCAAAGGCGTTGCCGGTGAAGACGCGGATGGTTTCGTCTTTCGGGGTGTGGTCAATCATGTTCTCGCCGACAAACTCGAGGTGGCCATCGGTATCGCGACGATAAAACCGAAGCTTGCCCTTGGGCAGTGGGATTCCGAGGTGATTTGTGTCCGAGTTCTTGAACTCTTCCATCACCCAGACTTTAGGATTCGAAGCCGTTTCATAGTTCGCATCAGAACGAATCTGCTCGGGATTGTAGTAAGCGTACTGCCCCATCTGTGCGCCGTCGTAAATGAACAGCCGCTGCGCATGAATGCCGGTTGAGCGCACAAATTCCACCTGCTTGGTTTCTTCGTCTCGTAGAGTTGTTGGACGCTGGAGCGTGTAAAGATGAAATTCGTCGAAGGACTTCTCGCGAACTACGGGCGCCGCCGCATCTACCATCACGGCCTCATTCGCGGCTTTGTAAGCACGACCGGCTAGAGTCTGCTCCTGAATCTTGCTCACGTCTCCCGCCAGCAACTTGATGCGCGCATTCTCGAAGCCTTTGCCGCTCTGGTTGTGCATGGTGATCCAGCCAATCATGTCGAGCAAGTCTGTCTTCCGGCCCGGGTCGTCTTGCACGACAACGTTGTAGTCCGACTGCCAGTCCATCCCACCGCTGACATAGGAAATCTCGGCGTCAAATTTTCCCGGCTGATTGGTCTGCAGCAGCCAACTCAGGGTCGGCTTTAGAACGGAATCGGCGCTGAGCGCGGGAAAAATCGGCTGGCCGGGCAATCCGAAGCGCAAGACGCCGTCCACTTCCACGATGGGCTGCGTCGAGGTCTGCTGGGGATAGCCATTCACGTAATGGATCGGCACAAATCCGCTGCGAATGACTTTGCCTTTGATCTTCACATCGCTTCCGTCCGCATTTCTGCCCACCGCAAAATCAATCGTCTTGCCCTCGTAAAAAGAAAGCAGCATCTCAGGGGAGACGGGATCGTTGCGATAGTTCTGCTCGAAAATCTGCAGCGCGCGTCCGCCCGGATCGCGCAGAATAACGGAGTCCGGCTCCAGATGCGCCGCGACTCCCGCGTACTGTGCCTCATTTACTCCAGCTTGCAGATCCAGCGGCACATGCTCGCGCGCGACAAAAAAGTTCTGGTTGTAGATGGTCAGTGCGGTGGCGCTGTCATCGGCCAATTCTTCAGCGGCCTTTTGCCCTGATGCTTCTTTCGCAGAACGTGGCGCAGCCCGCAAGACCCGGGTGCTCGCAGCGGCCAGAAATACCAGAACCGTCGCACCCAGCAGAAACCCCAACGGCTTCTTCATGGAATCCTCCCCTTGGCACCGGAATTCAACCCCAGCGGCTTCAGCCGGTACTATTGAGAGAACGCCCGCCCAGCGCGGACTTGCAGGGAATTACTGGCGTAAGAAATCCGACAGATACTTGTAGAGACGTAGCTTGCTACGTCTTGTCGGGCGGACAGCTATCGGACACTTCGGGCGGAGACATTGCAAGCAACGTCTCTACAGAGAAAGAAACACGCCTCCCGCAGCTCAGCGAGCCTCGGCTTTGGTTCGAACGAATAGGTTCCGCCAAGCCAGGCGCAAGATGCGCCACGCGACGGCGAGTCCTACCACAATAGTTGCGAGCTACAAAATGACCGCTGGTACATAGAAAACAAAGCTGGCCATCGCGGTGGCGTAGTCACCAATACCGTCGATTCCATCTCGCGCCGCGATTTTCAGTTGGTACAACGGGCGCCAGTGGAGACCGAATACCTTCGTATCCGCTTCCGCGTGCAGGTTGATTGTCAAGGCAACCGTCTCTACCTGCTTCGAGAGCACGTCAAATTCGGCCTGCTGCTGTTCGATTTGTACACGAACCTCGTTCAGTTTGTCGCTCACCTCGACTGTGTCTTTAACTGTCCTGGCCTGCTTCAGGATTCCGAGATACTGCGCCTCCTGTGCATGGAAATTGTGGAGTCTTGCGGACAGATCCACGTATTGCTTAGTGGCGTCCTGAGCTTCCAGTTTCTCGCTTTCAACGCGCACCCCGAGTTTGGATATCTCAGCCCGCACCTGTTCAAACTTGTCGACCGGTATTCGAATGGCTAGAGAGGCGCTCGAAGCGTTTTCGCCACCATACGTCTCGGAGCTGATCAGAAATCCGCCAGCTTGTGTGGCCAGCAGACGAATCTTGTCGGTAACCTCCTTAGGGCTCTTCACAAGTAGGTTCATCGAGGCGGTACGGACCATTTTTCGGCCATCATCGGATGCGTAGAACTCGTCCCGGTCGCCCTCAGGTGGCTCCGCTACAAGCGTTCCCATTGCGTAGTTTCGTGCGCCTTGGGACGTGGACATGTGAGTCCGCATGAGATTCGGCACTCCCATAGCGACGAGAACACCGACAATGAATGTCGCAGCAACTCCCATCCAGAAGTGCCGGTTCGTAACAACTTCGAGCTGTGGATTCATGGATCACCCTTTCTGGAGTTTCGGTTCCCACCAACTCTTCTGTAGGAACAGCGACCAACGACGATATTGCAGATGGCATGCACGAGCATCCGCGCCATGCCCCCGAGATTGCACGCTCTCACTTACGAACCAACGAAACGAACTTTACCTCGGTCATTTGCGCCAACGCCTGAAGTTTTTCGACCGGCAACGTTCCAATCAATGTCTTCTCTGCCTGATGTGCTGACGCCTCGAACCCTGCTTTTCTCAATGTGTCGAGCACACTTGCGGGGTTGGCTGTGAGCCAGATCTGGACTTCTACTTTGCCGTCGTGCACCAGCTTGCAGTCTGGCTGCTTCTTCGCTGCGCAATCGAATGCTTCGAGCAGTGATGGATGTAACTTCGATTCGAGAGCTTCGCGCTCGGGCGTGAGTTTCGCTGGCGCTTCGGAGTTCTCTGCAGAATTGACTGCATCTGCTGGGGGAGGCGGTGCCGGCGGTGGAACAGCAAGCTTGGGCATGGCAAGGGCCGATCCTGCAACTCCGCTCGCTATTCCAGCTCCAACTCGTCTGCCTCGACCGTTGGTGGTAGCTGATTTCGTGACTACTACCGCATTTGCCGTGCCCAGTGTTGAATATTGCCAAAGGCGGTTAAACCGCTTCGCCTCTCCCCCGAACACTCCTTCGTAGCTCACGCCTTCTGGCATCTCCACCGGGACCTCCACTCGGCGCGGCTTGCCGTCTTTGGTGACCACGCGATCCTCGACCGCGACAAACGATGTGAACTGCGTCATAAGGCGATAGTCCAGTCCGAGCTGCGTGATCTCTTTCTGAACTTCTGGCTTCATGTTTCCGGCTTGTGCGCCTGCCCGATCCTGCGACATGATATCGTCAATTCGCCGCCGCGCCCAGAAACCGGCGAGCACGTCGTTCTGATTGCCACTGCTCGTTAGCGCAACCGGAATCTCGCGAACAAAATCTTCCCCTGCGCGCTTTCCACGAAGTTGAATGTTGCCTTTGATCGGAGTGGTGTATCGGCCGGTGACGACCAGAGGCTTGCCGTCGAACAAATCCGGCAGGCGCTGCGGATATACATCTGTGACCGGCAACCCGCGCCAGTCAATCGAAAGATCGGTCAGCAGTGGGGACCGCAGCCGCTCGTAGAGCCGGTGCGCCGCTTCGTCGGCTTTGTCATTGAGCATGACAACTTCAGAATCTCCGCGCCCTGCCTTTGCCATTCCCTCAATCAGGAACCGATTCACTGAATTACCAATTCCGAAAGCGAAAACGCGCGCGTTTGGATGCTTCTGCACTTCGCCGATAATTTCCATGTCGTTGCCAACGTAGCCATCGGTCACAAAGCACACTACACGCAAGTGGTCATGCGAATCCGACGGCTGTAACGCGGCGCGAATGGCCTTCATCATCTCAGTCCCGCCGCCACCATGCCGACCACTCAACAGATTCTTGGCGATGCGAATGTTTTCAGCCGTGGGAAATACGGGTTCGGGAATCAAGATCTGCGTGTCTCCGGAAAAGGTGATCACGTTGAAAGTGTCGCCGGGATAGAGCTCATCCAGCGCACGACTGATCAGCTCTTTGCCTTTCTCGATGGGGAAACCAGACATGGAGCCCGAAGTGTCGAGCACGAACACAAGTTCTTTCGGCGTTATGTCGGACTCTGGGACGCGCACCGGCGGCTGCAGGATCAGCGTGAAGTAGCCGCCATCCGCGCTCCCCTGTGGTACCCAGTGGGACAAAACCGCACCGCTGACTTGTTCGCCAGCAACCGAGTACTTGAGCACGAAGTCTTTGTTCGGAATTTCGCCTTCGTTCTGCAGCTTCACTTTCGCAAAACCCATCGCGGTCCGGTCTACGTCAATTTGGTGCGAGGTAGAGCGCAGCTCTTGAATGGGGACGCCCGCGTCAATCGCCAGTTCCAGCGAAATATCGTGCCCGGCACGGGTTCCCGGCGGAGCAACATTCGGCGTGATGCGAGGCGCGTCGGGAACTTTGTCTGTATCCGCCGCCCATCCTCCCGCCTGCTTACCCGTGGCTTGGCCGGGAATGTAACGCGGTCCAACCACCATCGGGAAAACGAATTCGTATCCACCGTCCTGATATTGCAGCGTTTCCGCGTAGCTGATGGTCACGCTGACCTGCTCGCCCGGCATGATATTGGCGACGGCTTGCGAGAAAATGTTTGGCCGTTCCTGATCGAGGAGCGCGGCAGTGTGTCCGGTAGCCTTGGCCTTTTCGTAGATCGCACGCGCCTCTTCACGCCTCTTGATCACACTGCGAATGGTGCGTCCGCCAACTTGAATGGTCATGTCGTCAACGGTGGAATCCTGTGGCAGAGGAAACGTGTACACCGCTTCGATCGCATTCGGCGCGGTGTTCTCGAAAATTTGCGTGACCGTGACGCGCGAGAGAAATCCGCTGATAGCGCCGCGAACTTCCGTGTGCTTGAGCGGGCAATCGCCTCGTAGCGATCCATCTTTGCCGACGATTCCGAGCGAGCCTGCGGACTGACCGGGCGACGCGGCGAACACAGCTTCGGGTTGAAATGTCGTCACCGAGAGCGCGATGAGCAGCAACGCCCAGGCAAAGATTGTAAACAGAGAAGGAGCAACGACAAACGACCAGGGGCCCCTACTGCAGCGCGGCATAAGTGCCTCCCCGACTTTTGGATTGGAACCACAGCACAGTTCGAAACGTTGCCTTGCACGGTGAAAATCTTCTTCGCCCATCACAATTCTCCGCGCTCACACCTCTCCCGACTTGCCGCGATCAGCGGCGATCAGCGTCTCTCTAATTGCGGACTAATCAAGTTAGAGCGGCCGTGTCACGAATTTGTTCCCAATGCATTCATGCTCAATTCGTGCCGCAAAGTTACGCGTCGGACCAGGAAGGGGGAGGAAGTCTCGGTCCTCTTGGAGAACGTGGCTCGGCAACGAGCTTGCGATGGAAATCTTGCCAAGGGTTAGAATGTCCGAAGCTCGGTGAGTGATTGCTGCATCACATTGCGCAAGGACCGATGCCAAGAAGAATCCTCGCTATCGTGCTGCTTCTGTTCGTTGCCCCATCATTTTCGGGCGCGACCAGCTTGCAGTCCCTCGTTCCCAATCAGCACCCTGCGGGTTGTCATGAACATAGCCATCGCGCGCCTCGCCAAGCCCCGGTGAATCACTTGTGTTGCGAAGCCGGAGATCATGCGGCCCTTCTGCAGGGACGCGTGGCGGTCGGTTATTCGCCAGACTGTTTCTCACTAGCACCGGACTCCTCGCAATCCCCGCGGAAGCCGGATTTTTTCCCGAGTTCTTCTGGCCATGTGGCCTTCCCCGGCAGTCCCCCGAGTAACGCTCAGTTGCGCGTCTAGAAAAAATCCATCCCACCATCTGGGCTCCTGATTTCCGGGGAGCTCAAAGATCGACAACCTTTTTGCAAGCCCAAAAAAGGAGTGGTCTGTGCGGAACTTTTTTTGCTGTCTGATCGTTGCACTGGCTTCGGTTTTTCCGTGTTTGGCGCAGGATTCGAATCACAACATGAACATGCCGGGCATGAGCGGAATGGCGATGGAAAACATGAACATGCAGCCCAGGTCTCTCCTCGAATTGCTGCAGCAGCACCAGACATCAGGAACGGACGCAGCACCAAATTCCACGCCCGCTGAAATGTTAATGACGCAAAGAGGCAAGTGGACGTTGATGTTCCACGGCGTTCTCTTCCTGAACGAAATCCAACAGAGCGGGCCGCGCGGCGGAGACAAGTTCTTCTCCACGAATTGGTTTATGCCAATGGCACAAAGAAAATTCGGGAAAGGGACGCTGACGCTGCGGACAATGCTGAGCCTGGAACCTGCGACTGTCTCGCATAGGCGCTATCCGAAACTGTTTCAGCAAGGCGAAACCGCGTTCAACCGGCCGATTGTTGACGGGCAACATCCGCATGATCTCTTCATGGAGCTGGCCGCGTTGTATGACTACAAGCTCAGCGAAAGAACGACTCTGTCTCTTTATGCTGCCCCGGTAGGCGATCCGGCATTTGGGCCGCCTGCCTATCCGCATCGCACGTCCTCCTCAGAGGATCCGATGGCGCCGCTCGGTCACCATTTTCAGGATTCAACCCACATCGCGAACGAGGTGATCACGTTAGGAGTCACTCACCGCAATTTCAGACTCGAAGGTTCAGGCTTCTACGGACGCGAGCCGGACGAGTATCGCTGGGACATCGATTCGGGGAATATCGACTCGTGGTCGGCGCGGATCACGCTGAATTCCAGGCAGAATTGGAGCCTTCAATATTCGATCGCGCAACTGCACGGTCCCGAGGCTCTGGTTCCGAATGAAGACGTGCGGCGCATGACCGCGTCGGTAATGTACAACCGATCATTTCACGATGGCAACTGGGCTTCAATGCTGCTGTGGGGACGGAACCAAAGCCTGCAGGACGGGAACGTCGGCAATTCGTACCTGGCGGAATCCACGCTGAAGTTCCTCAACCGAAATTACGTCTGGGGCCGTATCGAAAATGTTGATCGCACCAACGAACTTCTGCTTGGAGAAAACCCTTTGCCGGCAGGCTTCACAGAGCAGTACTTCACGAGAGTTCAAGCGTACAGCGCGGGATATGACCGCGAGTTCGGCCACTTTCCGCATCTTTCCACCGCAGTGGGAGGACAGCTGATGTGGTATGGCGTGCCTGATGCGCTAGAGGCGCTTTACGGCGCGCATCCGATCGGCGTGGTGGGGTTCTTACGAGTGCGCGTGAAATGAATCTGAGTTGCAGAGGAATTAAGCTGCTTGCCCGCTCTTAATCGCTTCGGGGCCGTTGGTGCGCGCCCAGGTGTACTGAATGCGATGAATCACGGTGAGAGTGGAGAGCACAGCGATGATCCACAACACGGGCGCCATGCGGTTGAAAAGCGCACCGATGATGACCAGCACAAGGCGCTCCGGCCGCTCCATGAATCCAACTCGGCACGATCCGATCAACGATTCGGCGCGGGCGCGGCTATAACTAACCATGATGGCGCTGACCATCACGAAGGCGGCGAGCACGACGTAGAAGAACCTGTCTCCGCGCGCATAGAAGACGATCAGACCAAAAAATTGCGACGCATCGCTGTAGCGGTCCACGACCGAGTCAAAAAAAGCGCCGAACCGGGTCACGCGGTTTTGCGCACGCGCAACTTCGCCATCAACCAAGTCAAAGAAACCCGAGCCAATGATGACCAGCCCAGCGTAGAAGAACATGCGCTGCTGGTTCTCCGCCGTGGCATAACCAAAGAAGAATGCCGCCCAGGCATTGACCACCAGCCCCATGAAAGTGAGCACATTGGGATTGATTTTGGTCAGTGCGAGCCAGCGGACGATGGTCCGCAGCAAAACCGCGCAAGCCCGTCCGAAAGCGCTAGTCCAGGTCATAGAAATTGAACCATTGAATCATTGGTCCTTGGACCCTGACACAAGCAAGCTACAGCAGGGTTTTCCAATGATTCAATGATTCACTCCGCCGCTGCTCCGTCGTGAATGGTGCTCAGCGTCAGGATTTCCAATTCGCGCCTGCCATTTGGCGTAACCACGTCAGCCGTATCTCCAACCTTCTTATTCAGCAGCGCACGACCGATCGGCGACGTCGTCGAAATTTTGCCGGCGGCAACGTCCGACTCCTCGCTGGTCACGATGTTGTACTCGATCTCCTCATTTTTAGTGCTGTCGTAAACCTTTACGGTCGAGCCGAGGCCAACTTTATCCTTGGGAATGTTGTTCATGTTGACCATGGAAAGATCAGCCAGCCGCCTTCCAAGTTGGCGCACGCGGGCCTTGACGAACTCCTGGCGCTGCTTGGCCATGTGGTATTCGGCGTTTTCGCTGAGGTCGCCCAGAGCCGCGGCCTTCTTGATCTCCTTGGGGAGTTCATGGACCAGCTCGTGCTCGAGGGCGTTGATTTCGTCTTGCAGTTTTCTACGGATTTGCTCAGTCATTTCTTGCCGATTATAAACCGTGGGAGCGGAACGTTAAGGAGCAAGCAAAGTCGTCAGTCGTCGTAGGTCGTTCGTCGTTGGCCATGACCGTCCAAAGCGGGGTGTGGTAGGAGTTAATCTGGCAGGGGAATCGGAGCGAGAATGGCTCCCTTCGTCCACCGCGGTCCGCCCTGGCCCCAATCAGCCCGACCAGCGACGAACGGCCAACAAGGTATGGCTTGTAAGTCACAGAAAATACACCCTAACTCGGCAATCAAATTGTGAATTGCACCAGTCTAGGGTAAAATAACGTTGTGCTGCGGCGTGGGCTGTTCCCTTATGGGCAGTAACGGTAACGGTGAGTTCCACATTGGTGACCGGGTCGTTTATCCCAATCATGGTGTGGGGATTGTCGAGCAAATCGGCACCCGCACTCTAGGGCAACAGGTCGAACGGTATTACCTCCTCAATATCAAATCCAGCAATCTCAAAGTTACTATTCCCTTCCATAGTGTCGGGATCGTGGGGCTGCGCCGCGTAGTGAAGAACGGCGACATCCAAAAGATCCTCGACTACCTCGAAGACGGCAACGGCGGCAGCGCCGCCGACTGGAAAGATCGCTTCAAAGAAAATTCTGACCGCATGCGAACTGGATCGTTGTTGGAAGTCGCAGCCGTGTTGAAGAGCCTACTGGTCCTGAAAGAAGCCAAGGGGCTTTCTTTCCGCGAGAAGAAGATGCTGGAGCGGGCTCGTTATCTGCTGGTCAGCGAACTGGCGCTGGCACGAAACTGCGAAGAGCAGAACATTGAAGTGCTCCTGACAAAGACTCTCTCGCGCATAAATCTTCGCTTTCCCGAAGCCGGCGAACTGGCATCCTAAACCAACTTCTTCTTCGCCGCGGATAAGCGCGGATCGCTCGGATAAAAAAGATTCTCACCATATAATTTGGCAGTGTCCTCACAGCAGAATAGCCAGCTTCGTCCCCGCGTGCTGGGGCTAGACGTCGGCTCGAAGAGGATCGGTGTCGCAGTTTCCGATCCACTAGGCATCACGGCACAGGGTCTGGAGACTATTCGCCGCCAGAACAAGCGGCTGGATTTAGAAGAACTCGGGAAAATTATCCGGCAGTATTCAGTCTCAGAAATCGTGGTTGGCTATCCATTGCGGCTGAGCGGTGCCGAGGGAACGCAGTCGGAAAAGATGCAACATTTTGCGGAGGATCTCCGAAAGAAATTCGGATTGCCGGTTCACCTGTGGGATGAGCGCCTTAGTTCCAGCCAAGCCAACCGTCTTCTGCGCGAAATGGAACTTTCGATCAAAAAACGCGCTGGGGCCGTGGACCGCATGGCTGCCGTGCTGATCCTGCAGAGCTGGATGGAGGCGAGAAACACGGCCACTGGAATCTAGCCGAGATCACTTCTGCTTGTACACCTTTCCGTCCTTCATTACGAATTGCACATTCTCCAGCAGGCTCACGTCCTTCAACGGATCGCCTGCAACTGCGATCACATCGGCGAATTTTCCCGGTTCGATGGATCCGATCTGATCTGAACGCCCGAGCAAATCTGCTGCAGAAGAAGTGGCCGCCTGAATGGCCTGCATCGGAGTCATCCCGTACTTCACCATAAACGCGAACTGCTTGCCGGCAGTTCCGTAGTCGCAAACACCTGCGTCCGTGCCGAACGACAACTTCACGCCGGCCTTTACGGCTTTTCTGAAATTCTGCCGGTGCTGTTCGCCGAGTTCGCGGTCATGCTCAAGGAAATCAGGCGGCAAGGTTCCTTTCCTTCCTTGTTCCTGAATGCACTCCTCGTCATAGATATCCATGTCGAGGTAGGTCCCATGCTGCTTGGCGAGCGCGATTCCTTCGTCGTCAATCATGGTCGCGTGCTCTACGGAGGCGACTCGTGCTCGAATCGCATTCTTGATCCCGTCCGGTGAGTGAGCGTGCGCGGCAACGCGCAGACCGAAATGGCTGGCCTCGTCCACCGCCGCTTGCAGCTCTTCGGGCGTGAACTCCTGCGATTTCGGATTGCTCCCGTGAGTCAGCACCGCGCCGCTAGATAACACCTTGATGTGGTCCACTCCGTCGTGCACCAGGCGACGGATTTTTTGGCGCACCTCCCAAGGACTGTTCGCCTCGCCATAATGAAAATCCCAGGGCAATTGGATATCGGGCGCCATTCCGGTCATGGCTCCGGCGCCTCCAGTGATCGTGATGTAGGCGCCTGCGACGTACATCCGGGGACCGATGATGTCGCCGCGATTAATCGCATCGCGAAGAGCGACGTCATTCAGCGCTCGGTAAACCCCCACGTCTCGGACCGTCGTAAATCCGGATTCGAGTGTGACGCGCACGTTGCGCACTGACTCGAGCACCGTTTGTGAAGCCGACTTCTGCAGCTGAAAAACCGGATCGCCTTCGCCGAATTTTCCGTCCGCGAGGTGGGTATGGCAGTCGATCAGGCCGGGCATAACCGTCATTTTCGAGAGATCAATCACGGTTGCACCCGCGGGAATTGCGAGCCCAGATCCCACGGCCTCAATCTTGTTGGCACGAATCACAATGACTTGATCGCTAGCCTCCGTGCCCTCGTCGGGCTGAATCAGTCTTCCGGCTTTGATCACAGTCACTTGGGCGACCGCAGTTCCGCAAAGGAAGAGGAAGCAGAAAGGGAGCGTGAGTTTCTTCAATTTACTCCTCGCGTGGTGATTCGATAGTGGCTAGCGATTCTATACTGATCGGCGATTATCTTCGGCGCAGAGTTGCATCCGTGCTCATGCAGCACCACAAACCTGTCATCTCGAGCGAAGCGGCACGTTGGCATTATCGACGTGCCGTGGCGCCGAGAGACCTTGTGTTAGAAGCTCCATAAAGCTAGCTAGTTCGCGCATGCTCCCGAAACACAAGGTCCCTCGACTTCGCGTGATGTTCGGCGTCGCCTCAAGTCACGCTTCGCTCGGGATGACAGTATTGGGAAGAAGGTCGTCGAGCCAGTTGGGAATGAGTTCGATCCAACCGTCCGTGTTAGTACTTTGGTAAACCGAAATCGGCTGTTCCTTCCTCTAAACTACTTGTACGGTGCGGAAATTATTCTCATTTCTGCTGATTGTGGTGATCGCGTTCGCCGCCTGGCTGGCATGGGGACTGTGGCTCCCGGTGTCTCCAAGTGGTCAGAAATTCGTCATGCTCCGTCCTGGATATACCACCCGCCGCATCGCCCGGGAATTGAAATCTGCCGGAGTAATTCGCAGCACGCAAGCTTTTGTGCTGTGGCACGCGCTGCATCGGCGCCCATCGTTGAAGGCGGGCGAATATCTGTTTGAGCACGATGCCAACGCAACCGAGATCCATAGCCGTCTAGCCCGTGGCGACGTTTACTTCCACACCGTCGTCATCCCCGAAGGCTTCAACCTGTTCGATATTGCCGCTGTAGTCGAAAGCTCGGGCTTGGGGCAGGCCAGTGATTTCGTGAAAGTCGCGACCGCGGATACTGCCCTCATCGCCGACCTGGCGCCGCAGGCGACCTCTCTCGAAGGCTATCTTTTCCCGAACACTTACAACTTCACCCGAACTCAGAGCATGCACGATATGGCCGCCGAGATGGTCAAGCAATTCCGCCGGGTCGCTTCAGAGCTGGGGCTCAATGCGGAAGTTGAGCGGACAGTGACCCTGGCTTCAATCATCGAGAAGGAAACCGGAGTTCCTGAAGAGCGTCCGGAAGTGGCCAGTGTGTATTTGAACCGCCTGACCAAGCACATCGCCCTGCAAGCCGACCCCAGCGTGATCTATGCCGAGCTGCTACAGGGCACATATGGCGGCGCGCTTCATCATGACGATATGCGGTTCAGGTCGCTTTACAACACCTATGTTCACGCCGGCTTGCCTCCGGGGCCAATTGCGAACCCCGGGAAAAGTTCGCTGGACGCAGCGATACATCCGGCTACAACCAGCTATTACTACTTTGTCAGTGATGGCAATGGCCATCATCGCTTTTCCAGCACACTCGAAGAGCACAACAAGAATGTCGCGGCCCTGCGCCGCGCTACCACCGCCAGATAGTCTTTACAAATCAAACATATTCAGAAGCGCGACGCACGCAACCGCCATCTCTTATACTGTTCAGTAACAGTTCTTCGCGAAAAATTGCATGATCTCCTTCTCCAAGCTCAGCGTGGTCTCTTTGTTACTGTCCCTGTTTACGCTGACTGGGTGCCTCTTCCACACACATCGGGTGGAACAGAACCCGACGATCGCTCTGAAAGCTTCCACTAAACCTGAGCTGCTCAATTACATCAATTCGCAGGCCAGCAAAATCAAAAGCATGCAAGCGACCGTGGACATTGACACCTCCGTCGGCGGCGCTCGGAAGGGCAAAGTCACCGAATACCAGCAGATTCGCGGTTACGTGCTGGCGCGGAAGCCGGCAATGCTGCGCATGATCGGACTGCTGCCCATAATCCGGAACACCGCATTCGATATGGTGAGCGATGGGCAGGAATTCAAGGTTTCAATTCCGCCGAAGAACCGGTTTGTGGTCGGCCGCAACGATCTGGTGACGCCCAACCCGCAACAGCCGTTGGAAAATTTGCGCCCACAAGTGATTTACGACGCCCTGCTGCTGCGCGAGATTGATCCGCAGAACGAAACCGCTGTGCTGGAGAATGGTGTTGAGACCGTCACGCTCGATAAAGACCGCAAATACGACGAGCCCGACTACGTCATTGACATCATCCGCACGAAGGACGGCGATAGCTGGCTGTCGCGCAAGATCGTGTTCAGCCGTCTCGACCTTCTGCCCAACCGGCAACTTGTCTATGACGAATCCGGTACACTGGTCACCGATGCCCACTACAGCGATTACAAGGATTACAACGCGGTGCTCTTTCCGTCACGCATCGAGATATGGCGTCCGGAGGAGGAGTACAAGATTACGCTGACCATGGTGAAGCTCAGCATGAATCTTGCGCTCGGCAACGAGAAGTTTGCCCTGCAGCAGCCGCCGGGAGCGCAGGTGATTCATCTGGATCAAAA
>WNFY01000606.1_pt1 | contig 43320 bp, 30 predicted proteins | sample 5400091 | NCBI WGS metagenome assembly WNFY01 (sample SAMN13153364, study PRJNA577476) | soil metagenome | isolation source: 60 cm soil or saprolite under grassland replicate 1 | place: USA:California | collected 2016-06-15 | reverse complement strand
CAAATAGCTGGGAAAAGGACACGGTCCCCACGTGGACGCAGGACGATACGAATGCGAATTATCAGATCAATCCACGCGTGACTGAGACTATCATCTACGATTCAAGCGGAAATCGTCGCCGCACCAAACTCGGCTACACTACGCCATTTAATTTGCCGGAAGGCGGCACGGCTGTGGAAGGCGGCACGGCTGTATTGCCCAGCGATGTTTACGAATACGCAGCGAACGCGTCCACCGTCTATCGGCGCACGCACACAGACTACAATCTTGTGGGCCGCGCGAACCTTACCAGCACGCAACGATTCGACGTCTCCAACATGTCCAACTCAACCATTTCCAGCGCGACTTATAACACTGCTGGCGCGCCGGTGACCTTGACAGATCCTTTGACCCATCACAGCTCTGTTAGCTACGCGGATTCATTCTCAGTTGATGGAACCACCATCGCCAATCCCGCAAATCCAACCTTCGCCTATCCAACGACGGTGACCGACGCAGACAGTTATTCGTCTTACATACGATACAACTATGACTTTGGCGCGAAGACGCGCACCCAGGGCCCACCGCCGCAAGGTCAGACGCAGGGCGCGATTCAAACTTTCGCTTACGACAGCGCCCAACGCATCGTGCAGACGACGACCACCAATAATAGTGCTTACAAGCGCTTCTACTATGCGCCAACTTATGTAGAAAGCTGGTGGAGTGTTAACACCGTCGCCGACGAGGGTTATGCCAATCAGCACTTCGACGGGTTGGGGCGGGTGATCGCCGCAGCCTCCCTCCATCCGGGCAGCGTAGGTGGCTACAGCGGTCAGGTTACGGTTTACGATCAAATGGGCCGGGCCGTGATGCAATCAAATCCGACGGAGATTGCCGCCAACTGGGTCCCGAGCGGAGACGACGGCGCTCCGGCAACGAACGTCGCTTTGGCTGCTAACGGGGGCGTGGCTTCGGCCTCTTCATATCTTGGCAGTGATTACCCGAGCTATGTGAATGATGGTTCGCGGCGGGCTGTGAATGGAGCGATTTGGCTGGACAATAGCATCTACAATTTTTCTGATGACTCAATCGAGGTGGACTTCAATGGCAGCAAGACGATTAGTGAGATCGACGTGGTCACGCAGCAGGATGACTATCAGAATCCGGTCGAGCCGGCGCTAGGGCAAACGATGAGTCTCTACGGCATCACGGCGTTCGATGTGCAGTACTGGAATGGATCGAGCTGGGTCACGGTGCAGAATGGCAGCGTCACCGGCAACAACAAAGTCTGGCGGCAGTTTACTTTCGCGAGCATTACCACGAACAAGATCCGTGTGGCCGTGAACGACAGCGCAGATCACGTTTATAGTCGCGTGGTGGAGGTTGAAGCCTGGACAACGGGTGTTCACGATGGCGGTGGCGGTTGGTATTACACCTACCAAAGTTACGATTGGAAAGGCCGTCCTTTGGTTACTACAAACACCGATGGCACGCAGAAGAGCGCGAGTTACTCAGCGTGCGGTTGTGCCGGCAGCGAAGTTACGACACTGACTGATGAGATGGGAAGACGACAGAAGATTTACAGTGACCCGCTCGGCCGTACAGCGAAGACCGAAATACTCAACACTGACGGAAGCGTCTATTCAACCGCCTCGAATACTTACAACGCCCGCGATCAAGTAACGCTCCTCCGTCAGTACCAGGGGGCTGACACCAGCACCACTTATCAGGATACGACGATGACTTATGACGGTTACGGTCGGTTGCAAGCGAGGCATGCCCCGGAACAGAATGCTGGGACCGCCACGACCTACAGCTATAACAACGACGATACTATTCTTTCCGTAACCGATGCGCGCGGAGCGAGCGCTACTTACACTTACAACTATCGCCATCTTGTCACTGGGATTAGCTACGCGGGGGCAGGAATTACGGCAACACCAAATGTCTCGTTTGGTTACGACTCAGCGGGAAATCGAACTTCGATGATGGACGGCTTCGGCGTGAAGACTTACAGCTACAATGAGCTCTCGCAGTTGATTTCCGAAACACGCGCCTTTGCGAACGTTGGCACTTACACTATCGGCTACGATTACAATCTGGCTGGCGAACTAAAACGAATCACTGATCCCTCGGGCGCTTATACCGATTACTCGTTCGACTCGGCCGGTCGTCTTTCGGCGATAACTGGCGCGGGATTAGGCACCTCACAGTTCGTTTCTTCAATGCAGTACCGCGCCTGGGGCACACTCAAGTCAGTAGCTTATGGCAATGGAACTACGGCTTCGTTTAATTACAATCCGCGTGGACTTCCGACGCACTACTCGATTAGCGGAGTAAGGGAATCGAGTAACGCTCCGTTAGAACCACAGGGTGGCGATTTCCAGTATTATGCTGATGGGCAAATCAAATTCGTTAACGACTTGCGCACCGACGCCACCGCAAACGGTTTGCACGACCGCGCATACGCTTACGATCAAATTGGCCGCATTAAGGAAGCTTATTCCGGTTATGAAGCTCGTGATTTCTTGAACGGCACTAATTCAGGAATCCAGGACGGAGCATATCGCCAGAGTTATAGCTACGATCCCTGGAACAATTTGACAACGCGTACGGGCCGGTTCTGGAGTGAAAACGACTCGTCGACGGATTCCTTCAATAATCAGAATCGAAATCCGTTATGGGATTACGACGCCGACGGGCGCTTGCTGTCAAATAATGAACCGGCTCCTGACAATCTTCCGTATCAGCCGTTGAGGTTTGCTTTCGATTCATCTGGACAGCGCGTCCAATCGACACAAACCTCAAGTCGTCAAATGATCTCACAAGTCGTTCTGACGACGACACAGACTAAGGCGGAAAGCTATGATGGGGATGGAGTGTTGACGGAAGTTTCTCATACCTCGCAGACGAATAATAATGCTCCCTACACGACTTCGACCTTCTACCTGCGGTCAAGTCTTTTCGGCGGTGCCATCGCCGAATATGATTCAAATGGAGTCAAGAAAAACGAATATGTATTTGCCGGCCGCGATGTTTTGGCGCAGCAGCGGCGACTTTCGGACACTCAATCTCAAATGCTGTGGCAACACCTAAACCCAGTCACCGGAGATGGATTAAGAACGGATTCGCAGGGCCTCGCGATTTACAGAACGACTATTGATCCAATGGCCACCGATGTTGGTGACAGCGATCCATTCGCGGACTATGGAGGCGGAGGCGGGGACACCGGCGAAGGTATAAGCCAATCGGCGATCGATAGCCTGGTCGCGTCGCTGGTTCCCGGCTGGGGCGGGCCGCGATGCGCAATCGATGGAATGGTTACCGGCTGTCGCCTTGCTTTTGGTGCGCTGTCGAGCGGCGCCGCCGTACTAGGTCCAAGCCAAACAACTGTTGGCGTGTACAGTCGCAGCCTTCAGAGATACATCGGACTGGCCACCTGGAATCCTGCCCAAGCGGCTGCTGGTGTGTCGGTGTTCGGTCTTCCCGCAGGGTGGTCAATCAACGGAATGAACTTCACGGGGAACGGATTCAGCTTTTCGAGCGCGTTTCCAATGGCCGACATAACGAAAATCTATGCAAACCTCGGATCCCAATACCAAGGTCTCGGCAACTGGATGGGCGAAATTGTTCACTCCGGCTTCGGCACACTGGGACAAATTGCGGAGGCGGCATATCCATTTGGCGGTGCGCCGCAGAACCCCTCACATTTCACCCAGGAGGAAGTTGACTCGCTTCGGGACCGGTTAGAGAGTACGCTTCAAGGAGGTTGCAAGAAGTTCACTGACGCCTTTCTAGATCAAATCTATGGCTCAAAAGACCATCCTAGCATCCTTGACACCTTTAACCGCGTTGCTAACAGTAGCAAAGGAGGGTTGTACCACTACTGGGGTGGGATTGGCTATAGCACTGGAGATGTGAAAAATGGCACAGCGCAGGTTGGCCTTAACCCAAACATAGGAATTAACGTTCTTGCTTTGTTCATGATTCACGAATCGGTTCATCATATGGGATTTGGTCACGACTCAATGGGTACGGTCGCTTATAGTGTGGCTACCGCTCAAGGGTTCGTGGATTCGCTAAAAAATACCAGTACTCCAGGGCCGCCAAGACCCGCTGGTGGTAATCAGAAAGATAACTTTTATAACGCAGGCATATTCGACAACCTTCTCAATGCCGCGTGTGGGCCAACCAAGTCAGGAGGAACGAAAAAATGACTTCGCTGCTCAACATAAAACTTTTGCCATTTGTCTTGTTGGCGGTAACTATTCCGTCCACGTGTCCAGATAAAGGCTGGCGTGGCATTGTTCCATTAAGATCAACGCGGATTGACGTTGAACGATTGCTCGGAGTTCCCGATGACAAGACTACAGCAACGTATCATTTGAATGATGCGACTGTGGTTTTTTACTACTCACACAGTCGATGCGATGACGAAGGCTGGAACATTTCACCCAATACTGTCATAAGTATCGCGGTTTATCCGAAAGTGAGAGTCAAGCTAGCCGATCTTAAGTACGACCTGAGCGGATATAAGAAGGAACATGGTGACCCTGATGTCTGGGACCACTTCTACTATCGCAATGAAGACTGTGGCCTCGTCATTTCTGTCCGTGGTGAAGTTGTCGACGCATACATATACAGGCCAATAAAAAAGGACAACGATTCGTTTCGTTGCCAACGTGATCTCAAACGCGGGTAACGCAGGGGTCAGTTTGGTTGAGGATTTTTTACGTGGCCTGATTCACAAAATAACTCTTCGGGTAGGTGGACCAAGTCCAGATCTTTATAGTAGGAGTATGTCGATCACCGATCCGCAAAGTTTCCATCGCTATAACTATACTCAGAATGATCCTGTGAACTTCATCGATCCGGATGGGCTAATCAAACTCGTAGTACCGCCCCCGTCTTCACCCCGCCTTCACTTTTCGGAGATTACTTTCTAACTGCGTCGCAAGGTATTCCCTGAACTGCACCTGACAAATCAAAAAGTGACTGGCACAAGATTTCTCTGAACCCTAGTCTTGCAAAAACGTCGCTAGGTGCGAAAATTGAGATTACTCTGGGCTTCGTCTCCTCCTCAAAAACTTGTGACGGTATTGTGACGGGAATTTAGATAAAGCATCGGCACTGGATGATGCTGCATATAGAAGCATATAAAATCTTTGAAAAACCGCTGTAGCTGCAACCTTTGAAATTGTTTAACTTCCGTGAATCTGAAGGACCTAATTCGTAATCGCAAGGTCACCGGTTCAACCCCGGTAGCCGGCTCCATTCTTTTCCTGCGATCGGCTGCGCTCGCGCGCCGAAGAACTTGTGCGCGAGTTCGACCCTGCGGGCATCATGTCAATCTTTTCTACGCACGAACAAACGCGTACCAGCGATGATTACTTCCTTGAATCAGGTGACAAGATTCGATTTTTTTTCGAAGAGAAAGCATTTGATTCGGAAACAAAAAAGATTGGGGTCAGGCTTGCGATTTTTGCGATTCTCGAATCTTCGCCGGATAAAACGTCTTGAAAGACGACGGCCACAATCAATTATTTGCGCCGAATTAATGGACTGACATTCACACAATCGAATTTGCAAATCGCACGAATCACAGGCCTGACCCCGATTGCCGATTGGATAGATTGAATATTCGGGTTTTTTACGCAGCGTCTGCTTCAAATGGCTAGTTCGCTTCTCACCATCACGCAAGTCAGGTCGATTGGGAATTACTCTCAATGAAAATTAAGGTCGCGAATTAACACCACGTCGGATTGCCATCCGCCCCGAGTCACGGCCAGCATTTGGCCGTCGTAAGAATAACCAAAATCGAAAACGTCATCCGGAAACTTTGTGATTTCCTGAGCGGGTCCGCCGTGCAACGATTGTTTGACGAGCGTATTCACGCCGTCCTGTTCGATCGCGTAGACCAGTGACTGGCCATCGGGCGTCCACTCGATCCGGGTGCCGGAAAAATTCCGTCCTCCCAGATCAAAAGTCTTGATTAGCGGGCCGCCGGCGAATGGCAGAATCAGCAGCGCCGCTTTCGATTCGTTTCTTCCCAGGGCGGCGATCATTTTTCCGTCAGGGGAAATCGAAGGGAAGAAAGCCGGGCGATCGGTTACATGCGCCGGCTCGCCGCCATCGATCGAAGTTCTCAATACATCCCAGTTGTCCGTTGAGTTGTAAAGGATCCACCTGCCGTCGGGAGAAACCACGGGAAAATTCTTGCCGCCGCCGTTTGTCAGTTCGACCTGATTAGTGCCATCGATATTCATGCGCCATACCTGGAACACGCCTCCGCGATTGGACATGAATACGATGTAATGGCTGTCCGGCGTCACTGCGGGAGTGGCATTAATCCGCGCGTCGACCGTGAGTTGTCTTTGATCCGAACCATCGGGCTTCATCATCCAAAGGTCCTCGTTACCGCTCACCCGCGATGAATAAATGAGTTGTCGCGCCGGCGTCCAGCAGAGTTTGTCAGTGGCCGCTGTAATCCTCTTGATGTTCTGCGGATCACTTCCTTCACCGATCCAAAGATCAGAGGCCCGGGCCGTCTGCGACGATACAATCTTGTCACCGCTGGCGGTGATGCTCAGGTCGGAATAGGAAATTGATCCGGCGGTGATTTGTCTGAACTCCATGCCCGGATATGAGATCCGCCACAGTTGAAGATAGCCTTCGGGATTCTTTGCGGCGGACATTATCAATCCCTGCTTTTGCGGCAACCAGGCGATCTTAACGATATTTGCAAACTTCTCGGCCGACATCTCTCGTGACATCCCGTCATTTACTCTGATTTCAACCAGGCTTACGTTCTGGCCGCCGCCGGCCGAATTTCCATAGGCGCAAATGATCGATTCATTGTCCGGAGACCATACCGGCGCATCCAGTTTGTCGGGATAATTTCGGGTCAGGAGGGTATGTTCGTTCGTACCATCGGAGTCAGCAATCACGAGAGAATATTCGCGCTGCCCCTTGGTGTTTGTGGACACGCGAACAAAAGCGATGTGACGATCGTCGGAAGAAAGCGAAAATCTACCTTCCGCTGGTTCGACAATCTTTACCGGCACGTCACCCAATAACGAAACCCGATAGAGAGAACCGGGACTACCCTTCACGAAGTAGAGGTATTCGCCACTGTAGGCGAAAGCCAATCCGTAAATCGGACCATTTGGCGGAACGATTTGAATATTCGTGTTCGTTGCCAGCTGTCGCAACCAAATGCTCTGATTGTTGACGAACCCACGGGTATAGGCGAGATATTTTCCATCCGCTGAGATCGCGGCATGCGGGCTCTCGCCGGTGGCGGTCAGCTTCTCGATCTTGAGCGGCAACCCTGCGACGAACTCCCTTAGATTCCCTTTTGAATCATTGAAATATCTCCAAAGCATCCCGCCTCCGGCGAGCACCAGGACCAACGCCGCGGCGATCAGAATCGTTCTCTTTGAGTTTCGTGCGGACGCAGGATAAACGGCAGGCTTTGCTGCCCAGGATGTTTGCGGACCGTCCACCAAGTCTATATTTCCCGCGTCTTGAATGCTGCCGGCTTCCGAAGCGTGGTCGAAACTCTTCAGCGGCATCTCGCGGCCGATGTTGCCACTGCCGTTTGATATCTCTTCGACATCTGCGATGAAGCGATAGCCGCGACGTGGCACGGTCTCGATGAATTGAGGCTTGCGGGCATTATCACCCAGCGACTTTCGCAGTTGTTGAATATTGAAAGTCAGATTCGCGTCTTCGACAAAACTGTCCGGCCAAAGCCGATTCATCAATTCTGCTTTCTTCACCAGGCGGCCGCTGTTCTCGACCAGGATCAGAAGCGTGTCAAAGACCTTCGGCGTCAGCGGCGCCGGCATGCCGTTTCGCAGCAAAACCTTTTGGTCCGGGTCAACCGTGTAATCTCCGAACCGATAGAAATGCTTGATTTCGAAAGACATAGTCGCTCTTAGAATTCTCTCAGAACTTTCTTATCAATGTCTTAAGACTTTCCCCCGCTGCCACGGGTAGCTTCTTCGAAAAATCTGGTTGGCGATCGGTCGGATTTTAGCAGCGCCGTTGAAGAGCGGCAATCGGATGACCCTGGAAACTTTGACCGTCATGAAAAGACACCTTCCCCTGCTCGCGCTCGCGCTTATATCGCTGGCCTTCGCCGGCTGCAAAAGAGACGGGGAGGTTATGGCGATCCTGGCGACAATCGATTCTTTCACCACAGAGCTCATTGGGCGGATTGAAACGGCGCGGGATCCGGCGGCCGGCGTCGACGATGCGCAGCAGTATCTCGATTCGCGCAAGAGCGAAGTGACGGCCAGGATGGAAGCGCTGAAACGACTGCGCGAGTCGCAAATAAGCGATGAAACTAAACAGAAGATCACTACCAGTCTGGTCGACGACGCGTCGAAAGTCGGCAACCTGGAAATTAAGTACGCCAGCCGTTCGATGGATGATCCGGCTTTCAAGGCCAAACTCGACCAGCTGGTTAAGAACTACCAGGCGCTATTTACCGAGTAATTGGCGTAGGCGATGCATGAATCAGATCAGTCTGGTGCGTTGACTAAGTTACGAAAGTCTAATCTGCGAACAGGAGACAAATATGATGCATACGAGAACCGATCGAAGCGTTTTGAGCGGGCTAATGGCAGGTGTTTTGTTGCTGGGTGTGGTTTTGGCGTGCGGCAGCGCGGATGAAACTGACCAGGCCAACAAACTGGTGGCGGAAGGGAACTCGGCGATCGAAGAGGGCAAGAAGTTTTTCAAGGACGCCGAAGAGAAGAAGAACCAGATGTTGAAAACCGACGTGTCACGACTGGGCGAGGCGCGCACGATTGCCAACGAAGCGATCCGCGGCTATGACCAGGCCGAAGAAAAGGCCAAAGCAGCTGCTGGAAAGTTTGAAGAAGCGTCGAAGCTCAAGATCAACGACAAATTCAAGGAATACCTGGCGCTCAAAGTGAAGGAGTTCAACAAGCGCGCGGAATTAATCGAGGCGGCGCGCAGTATTCCCCAGGCTCTGATCGACAGTCAAAGCCGATCCAGTTTCATCAGCCGCGCGAATGAAGCCACTCAAAAAGGCGACCGGCTCAATCGAGAGGCCGGCGATCTCAGCGATCAGGCGGACAAGATTCAAAAAGACAATCCCGATGCCTTCAAGAAATCATCGTGATCTGGGGCAGGTTCTCAGGGAATCGCCAGCAAGTTATTGAGCCGAGCGGGGGGGTGGGATCGCACCCCCGCCTTTGATCTCGAGCGGTGTGTTTCAGCACTCAACCACCTCCCTCGCAACCGCCAGGTACCGTGTAATTCGGACCATCGTCCACGGCGCCCGATCCGCTTTGCGATGTAGGCACAGTGACTTTTACGGTAGCAGTGCCGACATTACCTGAAGCATCAGTCACCATCAGTGTGATGGTGTAAACCCGGCCATTGCCGCTGCCTATCCGTTCAGCGCGCAGTTTCACTGATTTGCAATCGCCCGCAATCACGATGTCGTTAAACGTGTTGCCATCGCCGATGCTGTTCTCAGGCTCATCACTGCTGACGCTGGCAATGCGCACGCTGCCGACGCCGAGACTTGAGTCACAATTATCGCTGACGCTCGCAACCAGATCGGTTACGTTGACGGTCGTGTACTTGTGATTAGGTGGCCATAACGTGATCGGACCAGTGGTCGTAATGACGGGCGCCTCCGTATCGTTGACGGTGACTGTGAAGCTGCAAGTTGGGCCTACCGAGCTGGTGCAGGTGACAAGCGTGGCCCCCACCGGGAAGAAAGATCCCGAAGGGGTGTCACACGCGACTCTGCCGCAGCCTTCTCCGGAAGGCTCCCTGTAATCGACAACCGCTCCGCAGAGGCCGGGGTCATTCGGCACGCTAATGTCGGTTGGACAGGTAAGGGTGCAAAGAGGTTGGAGTTCAAAGGCGCCGATGTCGGTGCCGTCGCTGGTGGCAGCATTGACCACGCCAGGGTCGTCGAAAGTACGAGGACGACCCCGCTGATCAAATGAGGCGCCAGCCGCCACACCTGCGTCGATCGCGGGACTGCCGGGCGAAAGCGCCATCGTCTGGGTCGGGCCGCCGTTGTCGGCCAGCGCCGCGAGCATCGGGTCAGCGCCGGTCAGGTCACCGGTGCCGGTAAAGCCGGTGGCCTCGGTGGCGACGCCGAGAAGGTTATGGCCATTACTGGTGACGGCGCCGTTAACATTGGGTCCGGGAGTCGGAGCGCCGGTGGTGTCGCCGGTGCCGTTGGCAGCGGTATTACCGGCGATGATTGTGTTTTCCAAAGTCACGCTGGCGGGGCCCACGCGGATGCCGCCGCCGGTACCTTCGGCTACGAGACGCGGCGGCTTGTTAGCTCCGCCCTGGTTGACACCGGTGTTGCCGGCCTGAGCGTTGTTGCCGCTGATCGTTCCGTGCTTGATATTGACGGTAGCCGCATTGTTGTTGGTTACAGCGCCGCCGTACGCTAGGCCTCCAGCGCCGTGATTGCCGCAGTTAAGGCCGCCGTTCGTTTGTCCGCCGTCGCCGCCGTTACCGCCGATGGCAAAGTTGTTGGCAAACGTCGCGGTATTGATAATCAGGCTTCCGCCGTCTGCGAAGATTGCGCCACCCCGCGCGCCGCCCCCGTCACCGGCCATATGACCGCCGAGGCAAGTCGAGCCAAAGGCATCGCCGCCGTCGCCGCCGGTCGCACCAGCGAGATGAAACGTGGAGTTGGTCACCGTTACGTTGCCGAGGCTGTAGAGTCCGCCACCATCAGCGCCACCAGCGGGTTCGGCTCCGTTGCCACCGGTGCCTGAGTTACCACCATTGGCTTCAGTGCTTTCAAACGTGGTGTTATTAATGGTTACTGTGCCGCCGCCAACCCACACTCCGCCGCCTTGAGCGGTACCACCGAAGCCACCATTAGTCTGACCGTTCTGATCTTGGTTTCCACCGTCGCCTCCGTTGGCAGAGCTGTTGTCGATTCGCGATCCATCGATGTTGAGCGTGCCGCCCTCGAAATAGATCGAGCCGCCCATCGCCGCGGAGCCAGCCCCGTTGTTGAAATTGCCGCCGTTGCCACCCAGGGCAGAGTTGCCGGTGAACGCGCTGCCGGTAATCGTTACGTTGCCGGTGCCAGTGAGACTCGCGAGACCGCCGCCTCGGGCATCGAGAGTGGTGTGGTCGTTGATAACGCTGTCACCTTTACCCAGTGCCTGGCACGACTGTACGACTACGTTATCAAGCGTGAGGCTGCCGCCGTTGTTCAGGATGCCCCCGCCGGCGCGGTTAGCGTTTTGCGCCGCAGGGTTTGTGCTGGCCCCGCTGGTACCGTCGTCGGCCGCCTTGCCATTCTGAATTGCCAAATCCTGAAACGTGACACTGACACCCGAACCTGTTATCTGGAACACGCGGTCTCGGACGCTACCCGTATTCAGGCCGGCAGCGTCAATGATGGTTGCATCGGGGCCTGAAGAGCCGCCGCCGACGATGGTCACGGTATGAAGAGTCGTGGTGATGTCCAGGTCACCCGTGGCTGCGGCGTTCTCTTGCGTGGCATTGGTGAGTGTCAGGCTGTAGGTGGTCGCCGGTTGCAGGCTGATAATCACCGGATCCGCGCTGACATTGGCGTTTGCGGCAATGATCGCGCCGCGCAAACTGCAATCGTTGTCTGCATTTGTACAGGCCGTGGTGGCGGCCGTATCGTCCGTTCGGTCGACAACGAACGTTGTTGCCAACACCGGAATCAGGTTGGAAATCTCTGGAACCAGCCGCGGAACCGCCATGCGTTGGTTAGATGAATTCGAAGCTGCGCTTTGTGTGTACATCAGAGATGCACCCACCAAAGCGACGAGCGTTAATAGCGGCCAGGCGACTTTTCTTTTCATTGTTTTACTTCAACCTAATGGGTTTCAGTTGTTGTTCTTGGGAAGCCTCAGAAACGGGTGACATGTAATACACCTTTCGCGCGTCAGGCGGCAAGTAAAATCGCATCGCGCCGGACGTGCTTAGTGAGGCCACTTTCCGATGCCGGACTAAAGCGGTACGAAAATGGCCGGGAATTCCGGTCATATCTCCTCAGAAAGCGGCGAAAGAAATTGAGGGAATGGGCTGCGTTTTGTGTGAATTAGGCGTACGACAAACGGAAACCGAGTCGAGACGTGCCGGGTTAAGTGTGGAAGACTGGTAGCGGGGGCGGGATCGAACCGCCGACCCTGGGGTTATGAAGAACAGAGAAGCCGCTGCCCCAAATCAACGTGACGCATAAACCGAATAAAACAACAGGTCGCGGTCGGAAAAGATGCGTTTATGTGGTTTATGCGAAGTACGTTTCGATATGAACCTCGGCAAAATCTCGGCAAAAGTTGACACCGGCACCAGCGTTCAGTTTCGTTTTCCTCAACTGCAGTACGTTGTCATGACGCCGTACTTTAGGGCCGTCATTAGGCAAATGATAAGTGTCGTCGGCCATCAGAGACGGTGTAGCTCCTAGTCGCATTTGTTCTCCGCGGCACCGGCGTTAGGCGAACACTCGCTTCACAGGACTACAGGATTTTTCAGGATTGACCATGATTTACGGTGCGGTGATGCCACTGTAATAAACTGCACCGCAGGAAGGGCCGGTGATGGCTTTTCCAGGGGCGCTAACCAATACTTCTGAACCATTAGTAGCTACTGAAGTTGCGAAATGTTCTTCGATCAATCCATCGCCGGCGACGAGCTTGGTCTGTTGCGACCAATTCAACTTGTCGTCGGCTGTGAATACGTAAGCGGCGCCGCGTTGTCCATCGGCCCCGCTGTTTCCAGCGATGATCGTTGAACCATGAATCGCAACTGAAACCCCAAAGAAATCCCACTCTGCCAGTTCTTCTTTGACGAACAGTTTTTGTTGCTGTGCCCACTCACCACGGCTCCGGACGAAGACGTACACCGAACCCTGGGTGCTTGAACCGTGCTCTTCGTAATAGGCGCCAATCACGGCTATGTTTCCATCGATCGCCAGGTATCGACCAAATTCGTAGCCTCCTTTCCAAGTAGACGAGGTGAGTTTCTTTGTCCCGCTCCACACGGTCCCTACCCTCTCATACACATAGACAGCGCCAATTCCCGCGCCATGGTTCGGCGCAATGTATTCGCTTCCCACCAAAACAGTGTCACCACTGATGGCGACCGAGCCGCCATACATTTGATCGCGAATCTGATCACTTGCCCTGAACTTCTGCTGGAACGACCAAACTCCATTCTGATCTCGCGTGAACACCGACGCAGATCCCGGAAGAAAGTTATCATCACCGTCCCCACCCGCTGTCACAACGATTGAATCGCCACTGATTGCGACCGCACCGCCAAACCCGTCACCAAAACTCGGCTCGGGAAGTAGCAGTTTCTGCTGAAGCACCCAGTTGGACCCATCCCTCACAAAAACATAGGCTGCTCCTGCGAAACGAAGACTCGGATCCCCTTCTCCGGGCGCGCCCACGACAATCGTATCGCCGTCGATCGAAACAGAGGCACCAAAAACCTGATCGTTTGCAGGCGTTGTCGGAAGTAGTTTTTGTTGTTGGACCCAGCCGGCCCCATCTTTTACAAACACGTAAGCCGAACCAGACCAAGGTGCGTCGTGCGAATCGTCAGCGTCTCCGATTACAACGGTGTCACCACTCATTGACATGCGCACACCGAAGGCGTCGCCTAGCGCATTGTCGCTCGACGTGAACCAAGAAGTAGTTGAAGTAGTGTCTGTTCCCGCAGGACTCTGGAAGGCAGGCAGGAGCGATAACACAACCGAGATAAGCACTGCGGTAAACGGACGAAGAGCGATCATAAGTATCTCCTTACGAAAATGTAGGCTTGACGGTTGAAGATCAAGAGAGCTATGGGACAGTTAAGAGACTATCATCCGCAGTGACCCGACGGCAATAAAAAAAGTCAGCCGCGAGAAAACACAAAAACTCAGTCAAGACATGATGGATGCGAAGCGATTTGAGATTGTGTTGCGCAGGGAAAGTAAAACAGTCTTCATCGAAAGCGGCCGGCAAGCCGCTCCCGTAGTTCCAATAGCTGTCGGCTATGTGCATGGTATGCTGAAGCGGACGAGGAGCGTGGGTAGTGCTCCCATGGTCTCTGATTTGATGTGCCTAAGTTGTTGATTCCATTCAGAGGTTGTCGAGGCGAGTTCAAGAATCTAATACGCAGTTTTTATGAATCTCGGCAAATCAAAAACGGTCTACATTCTGCGATTCTTGTAAACAATTGCAGGAGAATGAGTTTTGGTAGCGGGGGGCGGGATCGAACCGCCGACCTTGGGGTTATGAATCCCACGCTCTAACCATCTGAGCTACCCCGCCACGCTTGTAGATTCAAAACTTTACCACAAGCGCCAGGGCGGGTGAATCGTGGCATCGTCTCGGTCGTGATTAACTTAGATCACGACCAGCGTCTCAAAGTGTCACTCCCATCACCGTCGGTCACACACTGCCGGCGAAGTTGAGAATTGAAGGACGTGTGCTGAAACCGTCCCAGGGGATTACAAGATCGTATCGATAAGGAAGGAGAATTCGAAGCCCCTTTAAGTCAGGATCCAGGACCATCTCAGTCCTTAATCTCAGAACTGAATGAGATTCACTTTCCGAGTATCCTTTTATCTTTGCGCCTCAAGGCTTCTTCAACTTGTTTCCATTCGTCGTGCCCGTGAGAAAGCCTATGAAAATCACCATCACTATCGGTCTTCATGCTGGCAAGCATCTCTTTAGCTTGACCGCTATCGATGGCTTTTCCCGCGGCAATTGAGAGCGCAGCAAACGCCGCGTGGTGCGTATGCGTCTGGTCTGCTCTGACAGTTAACTTCGCGCGCTCGTACGAGAAACGATAATCATCGGAATATCGACTTTCTGCCGCATGCACGTCTTTAAGAACATCAGAACCAGGCGCGGCTCCAGCGGCGGGTAGATTGTCGCGTAATTTTTTGAGGTACTCCTCGGAACTGGGCGCGGAGACCTCTGCTGTCGGAGGCTGCACGACTGCGTTACGATTTGCTCCTTCACCTGTTGCCGGATCCGAATCGACCTGCGCTTCCTGGGCGCTGACCGGAACGGTTCCATTTGAAATCCATCGCCGCGTGACAAGCAGGCTGAGCGAAAAAACCATTAGTCCGGCCACGGCCAGGGCGATCAATTTCCGCGATCCGCCTTTTCGTTGAGGAGGCAAATCTGTTTCCCTGGGAAGCGCCCATGAAAAGATCGGACGGTTGGCCGGGCCGGAATGTGCTGTAATTAACGTGTCCTCATCTCTCGAGACTGTGGCCGATCGCATCATGCCTTTGGACTCTTCCGCTGCTGTAACTGGAGACGCGACCCTGGATGATAGTGGACGTCCGCAGTCCCAACAGAAAGCGTATTTGTTCTCCACCAGAGAGCCGCAATGAGCACAAGCCGTAAGCTGAGGTTTCTGTTTGATCGCCGCGGGAGAAGGTTGTTCCTTTTCCCGCGCCGCGACCTTCACTGGCGCATGGGACACGTCGAGTGGCCGCTTCTTTTTCGGCTCATCCGGCAAGACTTCCAGAATTCCAGACGCTTTAAACTTCCATCCCCCCTCAACTGCATCGACGATTACCGGCTGGATGATTTGTACTTCCCCCGCCGTTGGGTTGGCACAGTGATAGTAGTCTTCATAGAAGTCGTAAAAATCGCGGGTGGTGGCAAACTGTGCCGACCGGGGCAACAGAATTGGTTCCAAAATTTCGTTGCCATTGTTGATTAGGACGAACTCTCCGTCTTCCATCGGAACGAACAGTTCACTTTCGTAGTCGAAAGTGACTGCGAGCTTGTTACCTTTTCTGGTTTTTCTCAGGTAATACGCTACTGAAGCAGGAAAACCAGGTCCAACATCGAGACGCTCAGAACAGATTGGGCAAGAGCGAAGAGCGGTTACGAAAGATAGACCCAATTCATCGCAAGTATGCTCGCGCATATCGGCCGAGCCCGGGCGCAAACATCCTGGACAGGAAGGTTGCGGCATACCCTCAGACGTAAGAGTAAAATTCTTTGTCTGAGAGGGACTATTGGACTCAAAGCTGAGTGTGTAGCAGCGGTCGCACAAATGTAATCCGGAGACCTGGCGGGCGCAGACCACGCATCTTTCGAGGCCCTGGTGACCGGCAGGATAAAGATGTTCGCAGTTGCAGCAGTACTGCCAACGAATCTCCGCCGGAGATTTGGCCTCTCCTTCGAAATCGAATTCGCCCAGCGTGTGACCTCGATTCCCACACTTGATCGGATTTTGGCGAGGAGCGAAGAAGCTTTTATTGTGTTCAGGACAGAATATTCTCATTTTCGTTGCTCCTATTGAAGGTGCATGACTATTGGGACCGTGTCTCGCTCGAAGCATAAAGCGTTGATAAAGCGGAAGCTGAGCCGCCAGAGCGGCAAGCGGGGGAGAGGAATCTCGACGTCTTCAAGCGTCGAAAACGAAACGATCAAAACTTTTCGAGGAGAGATAAGCGTGCCCGCATCAGCGGCTCAACACGCTACGGCGGTTTTTACAAGGACAGAGTAAGCCACGAATCGGCAGAGCACAAGTCGCGACACGCATTTTGATGTTCCACGGAGCACTCCCGTCAGTGTTTTCACTTATCGTCCGTGACGATTCGGGGTGGGGTCTCTGATGCGGATTTTGATTCCTACCACCCTCATCGGGCGGAATCCGCTCGAAACTAATCACAGTTTTCGATAGAATCCGCATTCCTCCGCATTTCGTTTTCGAAATACTGCCGATTCTGACCGGGAGGTGTAAAAGTGATCTCAGCCCGCCGAGTCTTGTTTGCAATCTTAATTCTAACGACGAGTGTGATTTCCGTTTGTAGTCAACAGGTCGATCCGAACCTTTATCAAAATCTGCGCTGGCGCATGATTGGTCCATTTCGCGGTGGACGCACGGTGGGCGCCACCGGTGTTCCGGGTCAGCCTAACGTTTTTTATATCGGCGTCAACAATGGCGGGGTGTGGAAGACTGACGACTATGGCCGCACCTGGGTTTCGATCTTCGACGATCAGCCAACCGGATCGATCGGCGCGCTCGCGGTCGCACCCTCCAATCCCAAGATCATTTATGTCGGCAGTGGCGAAGGCTTGCAGCGGCCCGATCTGTCCACCGGCGATGGCCTTTACAAATCTACCGACGGCGGCAAAACGTGGGAGCATCTGGGCTTCCGCGACGGGCAACAGATCGGTGCGATTATTGTCGACCCGAGGGATCCGAATCGACTTTTTGTCGCCGTTCTCGGTCATCCTTATGGACCGAATGCAGAGCGCGGAGTATTTCGCTCAACGGACGGCGGCAGGAACTGGCAGAAGGTTTTGTACAGGGATGAAAACACGGGCGCGATAGCGCTGGCATTTGATCCTGCGAACGCGCAAACGATTTATGCTGACCTTTGGGCCGGACGACAGGGACCCTGGGAGAACGGCGCGTGGCAGGGCCCGGAGAGCGGTCTCTTCAAATCGACGGACGGCGGCACAACGTGGAGAAAGCTCACGAAGGGGCTGCCGACTTTCGACCAGGGATTAGGCCGTATTGGGTTTGCGATCGCTCCGAGTGATCCAAATCGGATCTACGCTACGGTTGATGCGAGTCCTCAAGTGGGCGGTATCTATGTTTCGAACGATGCCGGCGAAAGTTGGCAAAAGGTCACTGGTGAACGCCGCGTCTGGGGACGAGGCAGCGACTTTGCCGAAGTCAGAGTGGATTCGAAGAACAAAGACATTATCTACGCAGCGAATACTTCAACGTATAAATCGACGGACGGCGGGAAGACTTTCTTTTCGTGGAAAGGTGCGCCCGGGGGCGACGACTATCACACGATTTGGATCAACCCTGATAATCCGGAAATCATTTTGCTCGCCAGCGATCAGGGCGCAGTCATCACCGTGAACGGCGGACAAACGTGGAGTTCCTGGTACAACCAACCGACCGCCCAGTTTTACCATGTCATTACCGACAACGGGTTTCCGTACCGGGTTTATGGAGCCCAACAAGAAAGCGGATCGGTGGGCACCGCCAGCCGTGGCGACAATGGCGCGATCACTTTTCGCGATTGGCGCACGATCGGTATTGAGGAGTACGGCTACGTCGCGCCTGATCCCCTGAATCCGAATTTCATCTACGGCGGAAAGATCACCAGGTTTGATAAGACGACTGGCCAGGTGCAAAACATTGCGCCCGAAGCCGTGCGTTCGGGCAAGTATCGTTTTCTGCGCACCGCGCCGGTGATTTTCTCGCCGGTTGATCCACACGTTTTGTATCTCGCCGGCAACGTCGTCTTCAAAACGACCAATGGTGGGAACAGTTGGGAGATCATTAGTCCCGACCTTTCCCGCGAGCAGCCAGAAGTCCCGGAAAGCATCGGTATCTATCGCAAACCAGAGATGGCCAAAATGCCACGCCGTGGGGTCATCTACACGCTGGCGCCATCGCCACTCGATATAAACTTGATGTGGGCAGGAACTGACGATGGCTTGATTCACGTTACCCGCGACGGTGGTAAGAACTGGCAGAACGTCACGCCGGCAGGAATCACTTCATGGAGCAAGATCTCTTTAATGGATGCCGGGCACTTCGATGCAATGACCGCGTATGCTGCCGTGAATCGCATACGGCTTGATGATCAGCATCCGCACATCTACCGCACACACGACGGCGGCAAGACCTGGAAAGAAATTGTCAGGGGCTTGCCAGATGCGCCAATCAATGTCGTGCGCGAAGATCTGCAGCGCAAGGGATTGCTTTTCGCCGGAAGTGAACGCGCGGTTTATGTTTCATTTGACGATGGCAACGACTGGCAATCATTGCGTCTGAACATGGCGGCATCATCTGTTCGCGACCTCGTGGTTCATAATGACGACGTCGTAGTCGGCACGCATGGCCGTTCATTCTGGGTCCTCGATGACATTACGCCGCTACGACAAATCAATCGAGAAGTAATGACCTCGCGCGCGTTCCTGTTTCGTCCGGAAGCGGCCTATCGCATAATGCGTAACGTCAATACGGACACGCCTTTACCGCCGGAAGAACCGGCTGGGCAAAATCCTCCGGACGGCGCAATCATCAATTACTATCTGCGGTCCGAAAGCTCCCTGCCGGTGGTCGTCGAGATATTCGATTCGACTAATAATCTCGTGCGCCGGTACTCAAGTGCCGACAAGCCTGAAACGATCAACGAAAAGGATTACGAGGTTCCGAGCTATTGGTTTAGACAGCCAAAGGTCTTGCCGGCAAGAGCAGGAATGCAACGCTGGATTTGGGACGAGAGATACGCGCCGCCAAAAGCTCTTCGCTACAACTATCCAATCTCGGCGATCTATGGCGATACGCCGCGCTCTCCGCTCGGTCCCTTTGTAATACCCGGTGAATACAAAGTAAAGCTTACGGTTGACGGTCGCAGTTATACGCAAACTCTCACGATCAAAATGGATCCGCGAGTAAAGGCCTCGAGTGCCGATCTCCGCCAGCAGTTTGACTTGTCGATGCTGGCTTATAACGGACTGCAACGATCCATGGAAGCACTCGATCAGGTCCGAAGCTTAAGAGCCCAGGTGAAAGACCTGCGCGCGCGCGCGCAGGGCGCAACGGCGGACGCGCTGAAATCGTTCGACGACAAGTTGATCGCGATTAGCGGCGAAGGCCGCGCAGGTGCTGCGCCCGGCGATGTGAGCGACACAAGGCCTATGGATTTGACGAGAGTAGCAAATACTCTGGAATCTTTGTTGGAACTGTTTCAGGGAGTGGACGCGCGGCCAACTACCCAGGGCGCCGCCGCTTCGGCCGAGTGGCAACAGAGCGTCACTGGGACGTTGAGGCGATGGGACGATCTCAAGACAAAAGATCTTAAGTCTCTTAACGATCAACTTCGGCAGGCGAGCCTACCGGTGCTCAAGACCGAATAGCGGTTGGTTAAGTGGCAGGCTTGTTCCAGGCCTGCAAAAGTTCATCTATCAGGTTGATCTCTTCGTCTTCCGGCTCGAGCTCGCGATATCGTTCGAGCGCCTGCGAGGCGGCCGAATAATTATTCAAACGATGATAGACCAGCGCGAGGTTGTAGTAGACCAGCGAAAAGTTCGGCTCGATCTGCGCCGCAGCTTCGTAATGGAGCCGCGCCAGCGGAAAGTCGCCGGCGTCATAATAAAGGTTGGCGAGATTGTAATGAGCTTCAACGTGACGCGGATCGTGTTTGAGTGAAAGGGTAAAGCTGTCGATCGCCCGGCTCGGGTTTGTCTGCTCGACTTCAATTAAACCGAGGTTGCAATAGGCTTCGGCAACATTGTCACCTTCATTGATTGCCTGCAGATAGAACTCTGCGGCTTTTGGATCGCCCTTTTCATGGAGCACGAGCGCTTCTTCAAACGCTGTGAGCAAACGGGCCACTTGCCCGCTCACGGGACGAAACAGGCTCATCTGGCCCTGCAATTCCGATTCGATTTGCTTGATGCTCAGGCCCTGCGTGCGTAACTCGCGGACACGGCGAAACTGGGTGAGAGCGTGAAAATCGTAAGTAAATTCTTTCGCGTCGGCGGAAGGGGTTGCCTGGATAATGCCCGCTTCAGTCCAGCGTCGCACGGTGCGCTCGCCGAGGCCGAAAAGCTGTTTGATTTCGCGAATTGAATAACTGGATTTGACGGGTTGGTAATCCGCCTTTGCAGGGACAGACCGTGGGAACGCGAGAACTTTCTTACTCTGGTCAGCCATCCTTACGCGGTAAGATTACACGAAAGAAATCGCTTTGTGAATAGAGGCAAGACGATTTTCTCCGCGCCGGATTAGTAGGCAGAAAACTAAGAGATTCACCACGGAGACACGGAGAACACGGAGTTAATGCACAAGTCTTTTGATTCCGTTCTTTAACACGACGACATTAAAGTTAATCAAAAGGCCGACCTTCACACCGGGTACGTCAATAGTTGGGCTTCATGAATGGGCGCTAAAGTCTCAACCGACTTAACTTCAACCACTACAGTCCCACCGACAATCAAATCGAGGCGATAGCGACAGTCCAGCCTGATGCCTTTGTATTCCAGCGGCAGCGGTTTCTCGTACTCAAATGCAATCCCGCGTAGCTGTAATTCCTTGCGGAGACAAGCTTGATACGTTGATTCAAGCAAATCCGGGCCGAGGGCTTTATGAATTTCGATTGCCGCCCCTATTATCTGACCGGTTAATTGCTGTTCGAAAAGTTGCTTCTGAGATTTCATGGGAGTTTCTCTCAGTGCTCTCCGTGTCTCCGTGGTGAGTTGTCTTTAACTAATTATGAGTCATTCACCCGATCTTCCGCCTCTTCGCCACCGCCTTCGGCTTGACCAGAGTGAGGGCAGCTTTCTTCTTGGCGGCCACGGGTGCTTTGACCATCGGTTTACGCGCCGAGGCCTGCAAACTCTTCTTGAGCGCGGTCATGATGTCCAGCCGCGGCAGTTCTTCCTCTTCTTCGAACTTCGCAATCTTCTTGCCCTTGATTTTTGAGTCGATCAGTTTGCGCAGCGCTTCATGATAGTGATCGACCGTATCGATGTCTGAGAAAGAAGTGATCATCTGCTCGACCAGGTTCGTAGCCATCGTCATTTCTTTCTTATCGACTTTCTGCGCATCTTCGATCTCCGGCACATCCTGAATCCTGCGAATCTCTGCCGGATAGCGCAGCTTTTGTAAGATGATTCCATTGTCATGCGGAAACACCGCGACCAGGTCTTCGCGATCGCGCAGCACGACTTTTCCGAGTCCCACTTTGCCCGTTTGTTTCATTACTTCGCGCAATAACGCATACGGCTTTTCGGACACTGGTCCATCAGGGCCGGCGTAGTAGGGCGAGTCGTAAAACGTTGGCGGGATCTCGGACGAGTCGACAAAGCCCATGATGTCTACGGCTTTGGTAGTCTTGATCTTGACCTTGGCGATTTCTTCGGGCTCGACGATCGCGTACCGATCGTTTTCATACTGATAGCCCTTGGTAATCTGATCATTGGTCACGACCTGCCCGCACTTTTTGCAGCGCTTGTCATAGCCGATCGGCCCAAAGTCATCACGGTGCAATTGATTGAATTGAATTTTCTCGGAGGCTTCAATCGCGTTATAGACGCGCACCGGAATCGCTACCAGCAAGAATCGAATATGGCCTTTCCAAATGGGTCTCATCGTTTGCCTCCGCACGGAGCGTGCGATTGTTTCTCGCCCTTGCTGGGCACCCTCCCTGACGGTCGGGTTTCTGCCAACCGGGGGCTTCTGACACAAAACGCGGGCATCAGCCCGCGTCAGTTAGTCTCCCCAATCGATCGGGGAAAAGGGCCAGAATTATGCGGCCACTTGACCCGGCCTGTAAAGACTTAATTTGGCAATTATGCACTTGACACATGCAAGATTCCATGAGACAATGAGTTTACCATGAGAAAGCGCATAAAGAAGGAAGACGGCTCAATCCTAGAGCCTCGGTTTCAGGATGAGGATGTAGCGCGGGAATGGCTGGAAAAGCAACGCTGGCCAGACGGCGCGGTTTGTCCGCATTGTGGTCTGGTTGGCGAGGCTTATCGGATCGTCGTGAAGGAAAAGACGCCCGAAGAAATCAAGGCGCTCAGGAAGGCAAAGAAGCGCGTTCGCAAGCCGCGCAAAGGTCTCTGGCAATGTGCCGGATGCCGTAAGCAATTCTCAGTGACTGTCAAAACGATATTCGAGGATAGCCACGTTCCATTGCACAAATGGTTATTGGCAACTCACCTGATGTGCGCCAGCAAAAAAGGTGTTTCCGCGCATCAACTAATGCGAATGCTCGACATCGGACAGTACAAGAGCGCGTGGTTTTTGGCGCACAGAATCCGTTATGCGATGACTGGCGAACTGCCAGAAAAGATGAACGGAATCTGTGAGGCCGATGAGACCTATTTTGGTCCGCGTCCGCGCAAAAGCAATCGCATACCATACGCGATCAAACCCGGCCAGCGTGAACCAGATCGCTTTCAGAAATTTGCAAATAAGGCGGCTGTGTTTTCAGTAGTACAGCGCGGCGGAAGAGTTGTATCTCGCCATGTTGAAAAAGTGACTCTGAAAAACCTAACGGAAGTTCTTCGCGAAGTGGTTGCCGACGATGCTCACTTGATTAGCGACACGGGTGTTCTAAAGGGTATGCGAACGCATAAGAAACATTCTCTGGTAAACCACAGAGCCGATGAGTACGTGAGATACGATGAAGGTGTTTGCATCACGACCAACACCGTCGAAGGTTACTTTTCACTACTCAAGCGCGGAATCAATGGAATCTATCACCACGTTGGCCGTAAGCATCTTCACCGATACCTCGCGGAGTTTGATTTTAGATACAACGAAAGAGAAGTGACCGATGGTGAGCGAGCTGAAAAGGCCCTTAAAGGCTTCGATGGTAAGCGGCTCACCTATCGGAGGACTTACGGGGAAAACTAAGAAATAGCGGCACTATTCGTATCCGCTAAATCGTGTATTGTCGCCACTTACGACGCCTCACTCCGCTAAGGTCAGTTTGTTGACTTTAGCGGAGTTTCCCTTTAGCCTATTAGCTGTGCAAACCATCTCAGCGAAAGACATCATCCGACGCATTCGCGCTGAAAATCCGTGGTGGCAAGTCGAACATCAAGTAAGCGCCGATCATCAAAAATGGACACCTCGCGCCTATTTCGACCTATTCTTTCCGCTTGTTAAAATGACCGCGCCGCGTCGCGCCGTTGTCCTCATGGGACCGCGACGTGTTGGCAAAACAGTAATGATCCATCACGCGATCAAGGCTTTACTTGAGACGGGAGTTCAATCTGAGGCTGTCTGTTATTTTTCAGTAGATCATCCAATCTATAACGAGCTGAGTTTGGAGAAGTTATTCAAATATTATCTTCAAGCGAGCGGCGTAAATCCAAAAGCGGATCAGCTCTACATCTTTTTCGATGAGATTCAATATCTAAGAAAGTGGGAAGTTCATCTCAAATCATTTGTCGATACACACCGAAATGTTAAATCGATAGCGTCAGGATCAGCCGCTGCCGCGCTCAAGCTTAGAAGTGCAGAATCCGGAGCGGGCCGCTTTACGGATTTTCTTTTGCCGCCACTAACTTTTTACGAATATCTACAATTGCTCAATAAGTCAGACCTGGTAAAAAGGTTCAGCGAAGGCGCACCAGAGTTTTATTGGTCGCCGAGAATTGAGGAACTGAATGACGAATTTCTAAATTATTTAAACTTTGGCGGCTACCCGGAAGTGATCTTCTCGCCACAAATTCAGGCCGATCCGGGCCGTTTTATTAAGAGCGACATCATTGATAAAGTCTTACTTCGCGACCTTCCGGGACTCTATGGAATACGTGATATTCAGGAACTTAACTATTTGTTCACAACACTCGCTTTTAATACCGCGAACGAGATTTCACTTGAGGAACTCTCCCAAAATTCTGGCGTAGCAAAAAATACGATCAAGCGATACATAGAATACCTTGAAGCCGCTTTCTTGATTAAGGTTGTCCACAGAATCGATCGCAACGCAAAGCGATTTCGGCGCGCCAATTTTTTTAAGGTGTATCTTACAAACCCCTCAATGCGCGCTGCGCTGTTTTCACCCCTTACAGCGAACGATAATGAAGCCGTTTCCTCGCTTGCCGAAACGGCAATTTTCTGCCAGTGGTTTCACAGTGGCCAACAGTTGTACTACGCTCGGTGGAATGATGGCGAAGTAGATATCGTTCATCTAAACCAAAAGCAAAAAGCGAGCTGGGTGGTTGAAGTTAAATGGTCTGATCGCTTCGTGGATCATCCGAAAGAATTGAAAGCTTTAACAAGTTTCTGTCGCCATAATAAGCTTTCTCTCGCGTTCGTCACATCTCGCACAAAATGGGCTTGGCTAAAAGATTTGCGTCCTGTTCCTTTTTTCTTTATGCAAGCGAGCGTTTATTGTTACGCCGTGGGCGCAAACATTCTTCAGAGGATGAAACAACCGATGGAAAGTTCGTTCCAACAGCTCGGTTTTCACATCGGCGCTAGTCAATTGCCTGAAGCCGAAAGCTCTTTAGAAAATGGGGGCAGTGAATGAAAAACAGATCCGCGAATCCCAATCCTGCCGGACGTGAGGGCAAACCTATTAGCCTTTACCCGCACACGTTTGATGAGGTTGTGCAGAAGATGCTTTCGACGCCACCACCACCGAAAGCAAAGCGCGGTAAGTCAAAAGTGCGGCGACTAACAAGCAAGAAGAAAGCAGTAACGCGAAAAGGTTAGCACTGTGCGTAATGAGAAAGGGTAGAGGTTTCAGGCGCGACGGTGACAATCTGAGCCGCCTTCTTCTTAAATTCCTTCGCGCTAACAACGATTTTTGCAGCGGCAGTCATGCCGTATCTGATTCCGATATGACGACGGAATAGAACCTCAACTATACAAACGACGAACTCGCCGTAAATCTCCGCAAGCTTCTTATTCTCTTCTCTGCTGAGTGCCTCGAACAAAGTCATTTGAGCCCGTTGAACTTCCTCGTCGTTTCTGTAACGCAGAACCAACGCCAGAGCCTCCCATACCGTAATTGTAGGCAGTAGGTCGATAGCCTTAGTGATGGAGGTGTCTAGATACTCAAACCAATTGTTCTCTGGCGTGGTCCCGCTAATCACTCCCTCGCGCAGCTCGTCCCGCAGAGCGAATAATTTGAATCGCATTTCGAGAAGTAGCAATTCAATCCTGCCTCTTCTCAGGGCCTTGTCTAAGAGTGCAGTCATGATAAGAACGGAAACCAGAACGTATAGCATATTCTTATTTTCCTTTCTTTCCTTTCGGTTTCATGATGGTGGTCTGCGCATGCTGCAACGGCTTTGTCATACGTCCTTCCTGTAAACGACTCTTCGCCTTTCCTTCACGCTCTAATTCCTCGCTTAGTATGGCGATCTTTCTTTTGTGGAGACGATGCTGCGCCAACACCACTGCCGCAAAAGTGAAAGACAGCACCAAGAGAGGCCAAATTCTAGAAATTCCAGTTCCTAGTATGTACGTCTCTATGATGCGCTGTTTTTGCTCCGTCGTTGCGTACCAAACCACAAACCAAAAAACCAATACTACAGACGCTCCAGGCCATCCGAATGTTTCCACTAATGAAGTGAATATCTGAGCGAAGCCTTGAATTGCAGCGATCCATGCGTCTCGCTTTTCTCCGCGATCTTCGGGGGCCTCTTCGGGCATCCAGTGAGTCCGTAGGCGAGGATGGTCGCCCTACCGCCAAACAAGATATTGTACCTTACTGAGCCGGGGTTTATATACTTGGAAGTCAGTAGAGTCAAGAGACTTCTTGATCATGCCTGTCACGTCACTTTTTCTTACACCTTAAATCTGCATGTGTCAAAGACATAATATCGCTTAATTTCAGGGCACTTCCCAAACCTACGAAGAGTTATGAATTACTCAGGAAACAGCCCAGTTGAGCGCGTTGCGCATTGCGGTGGCTGATTGCCATCGTTGACCCGGATCCTTTGTCAGGGCCCGCTCGACCACCTCAGCGACGCGCTCAGGAGTACCGGGCGACCGCTGTCTTAGAGGGATAATCGGTTTTTCAAAAATCGCTTTGATCGTCTCAGCTACGTTTGCCTGGGGGCTAATATCGAGCGCCACATCTCCGGCGAGCAAACTGTAAGCAGTCATCCCAATCGCGTAAATATCCGACGTCGGGCGCAGGTTGCGAAAATCCTTGATCTGTTCGGGAGGCATATAAGCGAAGGTGCCGGCCATGTCGCCAACCATCGTGATTCCGCTCATGCCCGATTGAGTGAAACTCTTTGCCAAACCGAAGTCCGTCAGTTTGGCAGTGACATTCGGCGAAGCGCCGCTGATCAGAATGTTCGATTCCTTGATGTCGCGATGGATGTAGCCTTTGTCGTGGGCATAGGCCAGCGCATCGAGCGACTGCATAACGATATCGATGGCTTCGCGCAATGGCAGCCGACCGCCGTTGGCATCCGCCAGGCGCGCAGCATCGGTGCCGTCAACATATTCAGTGACCAGATAGATTGCACCCTTCGTCGTTCCGCGATCGAGAAAGCGAACAATGTTCGGATGATCCAGCGCTGCGGCAACTTCAATCTCGCGCATGAATCGCCGCAGCGATTGATTACTGACAGCTACTTCCGGAAGCAGCGTTTTGATCGCCACCATGCGGCCGCTGTTTTCTTCGCGCGATAAGGTGACGCAGCCCATGCCGCCCCGCCCGAGGACTCTGATAGTTTCATAACCCGGGATCGGTTGCGGCTGCCGGCGAAGTTCTTCGCGACAGTCTTCGCAAAGGAAGGTCAACGTTTCGTCCGGCTTTGCCGCTTCAGTGTGTTCACGGCGGCTGCAATTCGCGCACTCAACAACCACGATTGAAGGACGCGAAAGATTCTGCGTTTCTCGCTCGCTCTCATCAGCGACGGCTGCGCCTTGATCCGCGTGAACTTCGACTTCCAGCAGTGTCTGGCCACCCTGAATTCGATCGCCACTGCGCAGAAAGGCCTCCTGGACTTTGCGCCCGTTTACGATCGTGCCGTTAGTTGATCCGAGATCGCGCAGAAAACATTGCGGCGGCGCGATCTCCAGCAGGCAATGATGTCGGGAAAAGAATCTATCTTCCGGTAGATAAAGATGCGCTGACTCAGCCCGGCCAATCAGGAAAGTATCGTGCTGATCAAAGACGAATTCGCGGCCCGAGTAGGGCCCTGACAGGACTCGTAATGTTACGCGCATTTAAGAAAACCCGGCTGGCAGCCGTGGCACGCGCACCTTACGCGTGAATCAAGGGAGTGACGATCGTGCCACTTTCAAAATGAAAACCCGTTATTGCGATCTACTGATCTGAAGGTCGTCGAACGCGACTTCCGGTGTTCCGCTGGTATAAAAACCTACAAGACCCCGCAGGAAGCCGTCGCTATCCGTGACTGACGTCACGTATTGCCCATTGATATAGAATTCGAGCTTGTGGTTCTGCATTCGCACTTCAATTTCATTCGCGCTGGTGCCTTTGCGGATGGTGTTCGAGCGGGTCCAGTCGACGAGCTTGGTTTCGATCCCGCCCTTGTGCTCGACGATCTTGTATTGGGCAGAGTCGCCGTTGTAAATCAGAAAGCCGTAGTCCTCGAGCTTGCCGTCTTTCTTCTCACCATAGACTACCAGGCCATAACCAGCGCTGGGCGACGTTCCGCTGACACTGCGCGACGTCACGCGGACGGTCCCGTTTTCAACCTTGTAGTCACCCTCGTCAGGCGCGTACATCACAATGTAACCATCTTTGGACGCGTGCATGTGATACTCGTCGTCCTGATAAAAGATATCGCCAAATTGCGAGGGGCCAGTGCCCCAGCGCTTCGTGGAAAAGTCGTCGTTGAACGATGCTGACGATCGCGAATTCGAATTGGAATTTGAATTGGCATTCGCCAGGTTCGAATTTGAATTGCGGTTTGAGCGGAAATTGCCGTTGTTCGAATTGATGTTCGCGCGATCGTTGCTGTTACGGCTCGAGATTCTGGCGACCACGAAAATCAACACCACCAGGCCAATTCCCATTAACACGACAATTGCGCCAATACCCAGGAGCCAGGGCCACACGCTGCGCTTTTGAGGTTGAGGCGGCGGCACAGGCGACCATGATGGTGGCGCTGGAGGCATCTGGCCGGGGCGATAGGCAATTGTCGGCTGCGAGGTTTCGCGCGGCGGAGGGTACTGCACAGTAGGAGCGGTGTCCATCGGAGGCTGCTCGGTCACAGCCGCCAATGGCGAACCATCATCGAGACAAAAGCTCAATGCGTCATCAGTATAAGTGCGGTTACATTGGGGACAACGCTTCATATTCGCCTCGTTTCCTTCTGGTACCGAGCCCGAATCTGCCATGGCACCGAGCGGACACGTAACTCACGTTACGCGGCAAGTTTCAAAATCGCGGTGAAGTCTATACGAGAAGGCAAGCGAGGCTCAAGTACTAAATAGAACGGCGAAATGATCGACGAGCGCCGCAAGTCTAAAGCGTTCGTCCGCAACGCCCACAGAATTTTGTACCCGCAGGATAGGGGTGATGGCAGGTGGGACAAATAACTTCAACAGGTCGCGGCGCGCTCCATTTGATGGGAGCGCCCCCAAGCGATGCGCCGCAGCGGCCGCAAAACTTCACCCCCAAAGGCTGCTCGAAACCGCATCGCGAACAGGTAACAGTGCTTTTTTGTCCGGAAGCCGGGCCAGAGGGTGGAACGATTCCTGCTGCCCCCGCCTTCTCTTCAGAGCTAATCTCTGAAGTCACCGGTCTGAAGCTGGTGTTACCGCAGCGGCCGCAGAATTTCGCGGTAGCGGCAAAGCGCGAACCGCATTTCGTGCAGGCAACCACGCCCGGCGTGCTTGAAGGCGCGCCGGCAACGCTACCCAAACTTCCACCCCTCGAGGGTGAGAGCCCGCTTGAGGCCGCAGATTTGAATTGGGCCTGAATTATCTGTTCGTCGGCATCCGGACGAATTTCAATTACGCGTTCATCATCTTCGTCGCCTGAGCGCGCCACGCGCAGCTTATGCTGGCCCGGCGGAATCGACGTGAGGATAATTCGCCCCGATCGTCCGATGCTTCCGTGACGCTCGTCATCGACGTAAACCTCGGCCCCGGTCGGCGCCATAATCACCAGACGCGATTCGCCTTCTTCCTGTTCATCAGTTGATTCACTGGCAGCTTCCCAAAGTTCGTCGAACCACTTGACAACCGTGGGCGGGCGACGCTCGCGGTCCTTTTCGATGGCGTGCATGACGGCGTGTTCGACCGGGGCAGAAAGGTCGGAACGCAAACTGCTGAGCGGGGGCGCTTCCTGCATCATTTTCTGCGCGATAAGTTGCATGATGTCGCCGGTGAATGGCGGCCGCCCGCCAAGCATGTGATAAGCGATCGTTCCGAGCGCATAGATGTCAGCGCGCGGATCGAGCGCAGTACCCGGCTGCATTTGTTCCGGCGACATGTATTCAGGAGTGCCGATAATGCCGCGCGAGGCAGGGCCGCTGGCCGAGGTAACATCAGAGAGGCTTTGACTGACGATCTTAGCCAGACCAAAATCGCCCACCTTCACAAAACCGTCGCCCGCCAGCGTGCCGTCCTTGCGCCGCCGCTGCATGATAAAAATATTCGCGGGTTTCAGATCGCGGTGAAGAATTCCTTCATCGTGCGCGGCTTCGACACCAGCCGTAATTTGGCGAAGCAAGTCCAGAGCGCGCTGCAGAGTAATTGTGCCTTCACGACGCAGCAATTGGTAAAGGGTTTCACCTTCGACGTATTCCATCACCAGGAAGAAAACGCCTTCGGGACTTTTGCCAAAGTCGCTGACGTCAACGACGTGCGGATGACGAACTGAAGCCGCCGTGCGTGCTTCGCGCTCGAAACGCGCGACCGCTTCGCCTTCCTGCAAATCTTCGTCGGAAAGAACATCAGGGCGAATAGTTTTGATCGCCACGCGTCGAGTTTTGAGATTCTCATCGCGCGCCAGGTAGACCTGGCCCATTGCGCCGCGGCCAATTCTTTTTTCGAGGCGGTAACGGCTGTTAAGCAGCGTCGTGCCCGGTAAAGTCGACTTTGTGTTCGTTTGATCGTCCGGACAGACTACCGCTTCGTCTTCATAACAGCGTTCACAGCGGGGACATTCGCGCATCTTGAGGTTAGATCAGGACGGATTACGCTTCGAAAGAATAATGGGTTGCCGCGAGGGCGTCAATTTGGATTAAAAGAAAAGTTGTGTTTTGATTTTCGCTTTGCGTCTCCCAATTCTCTTCGCGCCTTTGCGTGAAAACCGTCTTAGCCACGTAGTATTTCACGCAAAAGGGAAAAAGTAATCCTGAAGCCGCTAACAGAATCCCAATTTAAGCGACCACCGAAAGCAAATCCCCTCCCCGCTGGCGGAGAGGGGACTGAGAAGCGGAGTTGCGCGCGTCGTAGTGAGAACAATAAAGAATCCTACACCACGGAAGGAGCGCTATCCCCAGGCGCGTTCCTTTTCGTTGGTGCCGGACATCCGGGGAGCGCAGTTGGTTCCGCGAGCCCGAAGAATCAGGGGCGGTTATTGCGGAGGAACGGCCGGAACTCCGGGAGGCGACGGCGGTGGTCCAAGGCGTCGCATCTGCTCATGTTTCGCCGCGAGTTGTGCTTTCTGCTCGGCAGTCAGCACGCCGGCGATTTGCGACATGATCTTGGCGTGCGCGACCTCGAGCTCAACCTGTATTTTCGCACGTGCTTCCGCAGCGGCCCGGACAGCGGCCTCGTCGAAAGTTCCGCTTATCGGATCGGGTTCGCTCTCGTGCAGCGCGCGCAACTGGTCGTGCAGCGCTTTCGTGCCGGCTTCAAAGGTCTCCATGATCGCTTTGATTTGCGCTTTTTGATCTTCGGTCAGATTAAGCTCGCGACCCAATGGCCCGAATGGTCCGAAGCCATCGTGCGGCCCCGGGCCGTGGAATCCGGGACCACCCGGCGGTGGGCCCTGCGGTCCCTGCGAAAAGACTACAACTGCAGCCGTCAACAAGAGTGTCGCGCCGGCGGCGGTGACGCCAAATTTCTTCCAGTTTAATTTCACTTTGGTTCTCCCTTAAGAAAAATAATGCGATTGATCACGAAACCGCGCTCAATCTGTTTGGAGATTAGTCGCCTCGTGGGTGAAGGTTATATGACACGAGACCGCGCGAAGTAAGAATATTTGCGAGCACGTTTTCGATTGACAGATGTTATTCACCTCATAGACTTTCGCTCACAACCGTAACAGGATATGTGGGAGGGCAGAAACATTTTATGTCTGAATATGGCTACCGAGTCATTTATGAACATTTGGCTGAAGGTGGGTTCCAGGTAATTGTGCCAGCTCTTCCAGGCAGAGACGAAACCAGACGCCTAATCTTCTTCCTCTCCACGAATCCGGCCTTCATCTCTGGCCTGCTGAACAATCTTCTGCGCGATCTGACCCGGCACCGGATCGTAATGTGAGAATTGCATGTGAAATGAGCCGCGCGCGGCGGTAATCGAGTTCAGGGTAGATTGGTAATTGAGCATCTCCGACATCGGCACCTGCGCTTTGATCAGCTGATTTTTTCCCCGTGTGTCCATGCCCTGCACACGGCCGCGACGTGAGTTGAGATCGCCCATTATGTCGCCGCTGCATTCCTGTGGCGCGTCAATCTCGACGTCCATGATCGGTTCCAGCAGAGCCGGCTTCACTTTTTCCATCGCGTTACGAAACGCCTTGCGGCCCGCGGCGCGAAAACTGTGCTCGTCGGAATCGACGTCGTGATACGAGCCGTCAATCAACTGCACTTTGAAATCAACCAGCGGATATCCGGCAATCGAGCCATGTTGCGCGGCTTCAATGATGCCTTTTTCAATTGCCGGCCGGTATTGCTGCGGCACAGAGCCGCCGAAAATCTTGTCCTCAAAAATAAAACCTTCACCACGCGGCAATGGCTCGAAGACAACCTTGCAATCGCCAAATTGTCCGCGGCCGCCGGTCTGCTTTTTGTGCCGGCCCTGTACTTCCGCGCGCTGCGTAATTGTCTCTTTATAAGGAACCTTCGGCGGGTGCAGCATAACTTCGACGCTGTAACGTTTTTTTAGTTTTTCCACGATCGTCTCGACGTGGACCTGACCTGAACCCGCGAGCAGGAATTCCTTTGTTTGCGCATCGCGCGTAAAGGTCAACGCCGGATCTTCTTCCAGAATCTTGTGAATTGCCACGCTGATCTTCTCTTCGTCCTGGCGTGATTTTGGTTCGATGGCGAAAGCAATTGCAGCTTCGGGATATTGGACGGGATCGTAAATGATCGGCTTCGCCTTGTCGCAGACCGTGTCGCCCGTCTGCGTCTCTTTCAACTTAACGCAGGCCACGATGTCGCCGGCATTGGCTTCCGGAACCTTCTCGAGATGTTTTCCCTGCATCGTATGCAGCGCGCCCAGCCGTTCCGAGACGCCGCGCGTTGAGTTGTAAACATTGGCGTCGGTGCCGACCTTGCCGCTGATGATTTTGAAAACGTTGATCCGGCCGGCAAACGGATCGGCGATCGTGCGGAAACAGTAAGCCGAGAAAGGCTCGCTGCTGGAGTACTTCCTCGATTCCGGATCACCCCTCTCATTTTTTCCGTGCTCAGCCTCGTGCGCCGCGGGGTTTGGCGCGAACTCGATGATGTGATCCAGGAGGACTGATATGCCCACCAAAGTCGTGGTTGAAACTGCGAACACCGGGGAAAGCTTGCTGTTGGCGATCGCCCTGCCGATATTCGGCAGCACGTCTGAATCATCCAGGGTGCCTTGTTCGAAATACTTCTCCATCAAAGCGTCATCGGACTCGGCAACCAACTCGACCAATCGCTCGCGGGTCTTATCGACCACGTCGCGGCCCTCGGTCGGAATATCGATCTCTTTGGCTTTGCCATTCTCGTCAAACGAATAGGCTTTCATGTGCACGACGTCGACGACGCCTTTGAAGTTGTGCTCTTTTCCGATGGGCAATGTGAAAGGAATGATGGCGCGGTTGAAAACATTGTGCGCGCTGTCGAGAGCAATTCCAATATCGGAATGCTCTTTATCTAATTTGGTTACCACCATAATCCGCGGCAATATGAATTCATTCGCATAGGCCCAGGTTTTCTCGGTTTGCACTTCGACGCCCTTGACACCATCGACGACCACGACGCCGCAATCCGCCACCCGAACTGCCGGGCGGGCGTGCGAGACAAACGCCGCGTATCCGGGTGTGTCTATGAAGTTGATTTTGGTTTCGCGATGTTCGGCGTGAGCGATGGCGGTATTGAGAGTGATCTTGCGGGCAATTGAGTCTTCGTCGTGGTCAGTAACGGTCGTGCCCTCGTCGACCTTGCCCCAGCGGGGCGTGGCGCCTGCGACGTAGAGAAGCGAACTAATCAGTTGCGTCTTCCCTGCGTCGCCATGTCCAATGACCGCAAGGTTGCGAATGGCTTCGGTGGCGTAGACTTTCATAGAGCGAAACTTTCCTTTCAGAGATCAAGTTGCTTTCGACTTTCGGCGACCGACACCCCTGGTTTCATTGATGAAAAGACGGATGTGATAGCGGATTGAGCGTTAATTTAGCCGAGCGGTGAGGGGTAAGGCAAGTGAGGCCGCATTGAAGTGGTGCTTGCTAATGTGTAGCTCTGGCGGCGCGCCTTTGACTCGGTTTCGGTTGTGATTGCTTTGTCTTTGGTAACAGCGGAATGTCGACCACATCGCCAAGTAGATCTTGAAAATATTGTTTACCGCTACCCGCATCGGTGTAACCAATGACTAACCGCAGACCAAGCGATAATTCTGTGCGCTTCTCGCACCCTGATCCAGCTATGGCAACCCTACGCATGACAGCTTCTTCAGATCCTTGAAGGATTTCCAGATTTTGCGGACTCTGCATAAACTCGGAGTCATCCATTTTACAGTCATCGGTTTGAAATAATAGAAAAGGTTCTACTCTGGGCTTGTCGACGATTGCTGTTGCTTTGCCGCTATTCTTTAATTTGATGGTAAGCCATATGATAATTTGAGCTTCACCGGATCCTAAAACAGCTGAAGGTGAGGTCGTAATTCCGTTAATGGCCAGGATGGGTCGATTAATCTCCTCGTTGATAATTCTGCCTCGATGAGATTCCCACCAGCTCAAGCAACTGATAACTATGGCGAGAAGACTCACTCCGATTGGGATCCACCGTGAAGGTTCGATGCTCACTGGATTGTAAGGAGGCTCAACGACGCATTGACTGTCAGTCTCTCGCTCTTGGGCTCAAAGTCGAGTCTTGGAGGTAAGACTAACACGTGAGTCAGTTCTCGGCGACCAGAGCTTCAATGACGCTCGCCGTTTCTTCATACATTCCTTCACCGACATGCAACCAGCGAATACGGCCCTGCTTGTCGATCACGAAAATCGTTGGCCAGGCCTCGACGTTGTAAGCCTTCCAGGTTTGGTAATCGTTGTCGGTGACGACGGGATATTTAATTCCGAGAGACGGAACTTCGCGGCGAACATTTTCGAGGTTGTATTCGCTGTCTGTTTCTGGAGTGTGAACGCCTACAATCGTCAATCCGCGATCACGATACTTCACGTCCCAATCCTTCACTGACGGCAAAGTGTTACGACAGTTGTAGCAGCCAAACGTCCAGAACTCGACGAGCACGACACGTCCCCGCAACTTTTCAATGGTCAATGAATCAGAGTTGACCCAGAAGCCCGGCGCAAACGCCGGCGCTTTTGGAGCGGTCGCGGCGGCCAGCAACAGGTCAGGTCTCAAATCGTTAGCTGAATCATTTTCGTTAGCCGCCGGACTATCCGGCCGGACCTCGACAGTCGCGATCAGATTATTTGCAGGCACGTTCTCTGTAGTTGTTCCTGTTACCGTGACGGGTGATTGCCTGCTTCTACGGTGGCGGCCAATCGCGACCGCCCCGAGGGCCATGGCTCCAGCCAAACAAATTAGGACGAGCTTTTTGATCATGATTTCCTATTGTGTCAGAAGTCGGCGCGTAAGCAAGCGCCAGCGGATGGATTCACGTGCGATTCGCCCTCACCAACGGGCGGGCTTCTGACATGGTGGGTCTTTGCGCGCGGCGACGCCTGTTGTATCGTCGCGGCTGCGGAAGAATGGTTCTGAAAAGTTTGTCGAAATGTGCGACAAGCTTTAGCCTTGTCAATCCCCAACGTGCAGCGACAAACTCAAGGAAGCTCTGATCAAGTGTCTTCGACGCGTAGCGTTGGTATGAGTTTAGCCCGTCGTTTTAACGCCGGAGTCCGCGCGGGGTGGTAGCGTCGGGATCAGATCATGGCGGTTCCCGTCGCGTAGCGACGGTTGAATCCGGCTCTCGTTTCATGCGTCGCTACGCGACGCGGCCAATCTTGTTGACTCTTCCCGGCCTTGAAAGGCCCGGCTAAATTCATGCCGACGCTACGCGTCGAAACACTTATTCAGAGGTTCGTGAATATTGTTGAGAGGTGGGCAGTAACGCTCTCTGAACGTAATGGGCGAGACGGGTAAAATCGAAGTCTACACGGACGGCAATTGCAATCTCTGTCGCTGGATGCGCGCGCGAGTTGAGCCGCTCGATCGTGATCATCGAATTCAATGGCTGGATTACAACGATCCCCAGGTCCTGAAAGGCGCGGCGCCGCACACGCGCGAAGAGATGGCGGACGCAATGCACGCGCGAACCGCCGATGGGCGCTGGACGAAAGGTTACTTTGCCTGGATTGAAGTGATCAGGGTGCTCCCGCGCTGGAAGTGGCTGGTTCCGATTCTTTCAGTTTGGCCGTTCACGAGGATCGGGCCAGTTTTCTATCACTGGCTGGCATCTCGTCGCTACACACTCTTTGGTGTGCCACCGCCGTGTGACGCGAGCGGTGTTTGCCGGCTGCATAAGTAGTCTGGGCGCGTCTTTAGCGCGCGAGCGCAAAGATTATTTTCCATTTGTCATTTGGCATGTTTCATTGGCCATTTGGATTCTTTCGTGTTGCGGTCAATGAAAAATGACAAACGAAAAATGAACAATGATGAATGAAACTGGCCTTTCCCGGTTCATGCCAACCTTCGAGTCGCTCGCGGCATCATAAAATCACCCAGACAGTTGGAGAATTTAATGATTACCAGTGAGAACTCTGCTGGAATTGAGGTGGAATTATGTTTAGGAAACTATCTTTGGTACTAATCGCCTTTGTCCTCACTGTTGCGGGAATTGGCTCTTCTTTGTCTTCGGCCAAATCGAAGCCGACCGAATCTCAACGCGTCCGCGTGCCGCTGAACATCGCGATCCTGATTCAGGACGATCTCACATCACAGGTCGGAAATGAACTCGGCGTGACAAAAGATTTCATTCGCTCATTGCCCGCCGGATCGCGGGTGATGGTCGGTTATTTGCGGGCGGGATCGCTGGATGCGCGGCAGCCGTTTACTGATGACCTGAATCGCGCCGCGAATTCCCTGCGAGTTCCAATCGCCAGTGCTTCGGCCGCGCCTTACAATCCGTACGTCGAGGTTATCGAAGCTCTGAAAAAGTTTGATTCAAGCTGGAAAGGTCCGAATACCATCCTTTTGATTTCAGACGGTCTCGATGTTTCGCGCGGGTTTGATACTACCTCCGCGGGCCACACGATGGACATCGATCGCTCCATCAAGGAAGCCAACAAGCGGAACGTGGCAATTTACTCGTTTTATGCGCCATCAGTCGGTTTAACGAGAGTGAGCAGTTTAGCGTCAGCGTACGGCCAAAGTTCTCTGAGCCGGGTTTCGCATGAGACCGGCGGCATGGCCTTTTTCCAGGGCCTGACCGGTTTCGTCACCTTCGATTCTTACTTCGATCGCTTGCGCGCGGAACTGAACCGGCAATACGGAACAGCTTCCTAATGACCGAGACGTTTTGACGACCCGAGCGCCGCAGGTGGTGATGCCTGCGGCGTTTCTGTATTAAAGGTTCGGAATTCCGCCCTTATGCGGGAACCCTCCTTAATAAAAGGAATTCCGCCTGAAGGCGGGACTCCAAGAACTCGAAGCGAAAAAGTCTGGCGCTTCGCGCGCCACGGTGGTACATTTACGATTCAGAAATGCAGGCCAGCTTGGATTGAATCGACTGGTCCCCGGCATGACTGCTAACAGCCCCGCAATTGTTCCTCCATTGAAAGTGCGGACCACAAGCCCGCTCTCCGAATCAATTTATTTCCGAAACAATGATTGAAAATAAAGGCCATCGAGGACTGGGTTGAGCAAACCGGTCACTTCAAAATTCACAACATGGATGATATTCAGGTGACGCCGGGCGTGACCCTGGGAGCGTTAGGCGTCGTCATGATTGACGATCGCGTGTTTGAAATTGCCAGCGTGGATGAGGATCATCCCTTGACAGAGCACAAAGCCAAAGGCGTGGCCGAGGCCTTAAGACGACAGGACATGTTTGATGAAATTGACGTCGAACCGCGAGAGCAAGCGTAGACTTCAAACTTAGTTTGCTCGCCAACCATTCAAGCTTGAAATTTGAACCTTTACAATCTTTTCTTGACGGCCGCGTACAGGTGGTCGTTGGCGACATCACGAAGCAGGACGTGGACGCGATCGTGAATGCCGCGAATTCATCCTTGCTGGGTGGCGGTGGTGTCGATGGCGCGATTCATCGCGCCGGCGGCCCAGAGATTCTCGAAGAGTGTCGCGAGATTCGCCGCACGCGTTTTCCGGAAGGACTACCAACCGGTGAAGTCATAATTACCACGGGCGGCAGACTGCCCGCGCTCTACGTAATTCATACAGTGGGGCCTGTCTACGGTGAGCATCGCGGCAAAGAAGCTGAGCTGCTGGCGAATTGTTATCACAACTCCTTAACGCTCGCGGTTGAGAAGAATCTGACTTCGATTGCCTTTCCGGCGATTTCGACCGGCATTTATGGTTACCCGCTCGCCGAAGCAGCCGCGGTTTCTTCGCAGACGATCGAGAACTTTCTCGCCACTGACCGGCAGTTGAAGGAAGTGCGTCTGGTGTTTTTTCAGGCGCCAGATGCGCAAGTGTTCTTAGAGAATCAGAAATTCCGCGAGTAGGTACCGCGACTCCGAACATCGGGGCTCGCACCACTTCGCCATTGACGCAAACGCAGACTTTTGCTAAACAACTCCATTCGTTTGGCGGCGCAAGGCCGCCCTAATTTTGCAAATCGAAGGACGATAGTTATCTTAACTACGTTGAATGACTGCTGAAATTGAAAACCAAACTGCCTCGAAAGAGGCTTTGCGTACTCGCGAGTTGCCCCAAACCCTTCAGCCGTTAGAAAAATTAGCCTGGAATTATTGGTGGAGCTGGGCACCCGACGGTCCTGACGTTTTTCGCGACGTAGATCCGGGCCTCTGGGCGCAGTGCGAACAAAATCCACGCGTCCTGCTGGCACGGGTTTCGGACCTTCGTCTCGCTCAGGTGGCCGCCGAACCAGTCTTTTCTGAACGCGTCCAGAAACTTGGGCAACGCTTTGACGCGTACATTGCCCACCAGGAACCCTGGCCGAAGCTGCAACTGGCGTCCGGAGTCACTCGCCAGAATCCGATTGCCTATTTCTGCGCCGAGTATGGCGTGCATAACTCGCTGCCGCTCTATTCAGGTGGATTGGGAATCCTCGCCGGTGATCATTTGAAATCGGCGAGCGATCTCAATGTGCCTCTCGTGGCGGTGGGCCTGTTTTATCGCTTCGGTTACTTTCGACAGCGTCTGAATCTCGGTGGCTGGCAGGAAGAATCTTACCGGGAAAACTATGCTGACGAATTGCCGCTTGAATTGGTCAAGGATGCAGAGCAACAACCGATTTTGATCGAAATGGCGATGCGCGGCCGGACCGTCCGGGCCTGCGCCTGGCGTGTGAGCGTCGGACGGATACAACTCTATTTGCTGGACACGAATATTCCGGAGAATGGAGAAACCGACCGCCTGGTAACGGGACATCTCTACGGCGGCGATCGCGAGACGCGCATGGTGCAGGAAAAAATGCTGGGCATCGGTGGTGTGCGATTGCTGCGAAAGCTCGGAATTGAACCGAGCGTTTTTCATCTCAACGAAGGGCATTCAGCATTTCTGACTTTGGAACTCGCACGCGAATTGGTCGAGAAGGAAGGCCTGAACTTCGCTGCTGCTGCAGATCGCGTCCGCGAGCATTGCGTTTTCACCACTCATACTCCGGTGGCTGCCGGGCACGATGAATTCAGCACCGATCTGATCGACAAAGGTTTTGGTAACTGGTACGAATCGGCGCTTGGTTTGTCACGCGATCAGTTTCTGGCGCTCGGCCGCGTAAACGGCGAGGCGCGCGAATCGTTTGGCCTGACGCCATTGGCCCTGCGCATGTGTCGCTCGATCAATGGAGTCAGCCAGAAACACGGCGAAATCTCCCGTAAATTGTGGCAGAAGATGTGGCCTGATCGGAGTGAAGCGCCAATCTCTTCGGTTACGAATGGCGTTCATTCCGGCACGTGGGTGGCGCCATTACTGCGACGGCTTTACGAACAGCGCGTTGGTGATGACTGGATTGAACGTGCGCGAGAAGCCGGTGGTTGGGCTTATGAAGTGGAAAGTATTCCGGATGAAGACTTGTGGCGCGCGCATATACTGTTGAAGCAACGGCTGGTGGCTTTCGTGCGCGATCACTCGTTCGATGCTCGCCTGGCGCGCGGCGAGAGCGAAGACTTTATCGAAGCTGCGCGTACCATGTTCGATCCGGATATTCTCACGGTTGGATTTGCGCGCCGCGTCGCCGGTTACAAGCGCTGGAATCTGTTGTTGGGCGAACCGGACAGGATTACGCGGCTTACCAACGATCCTGAGCGCCCGATCCAGTTTGTCTTTGCCGGCAAAGCCCACCCGCAGGATCAGGAAGCGAAGTTAATCCTGCAAAGACTTATCGAATGGCAGCGCGATCCATCAATCCGCCAGCGCGTGGCCTTCATCGAAGATTACGATCAGGAAATTGCGCGTCAACTGGTGCAGGGAGTTGACGTGTGGATGAACGTGCCGCGACGTCCTCTCGAAGCTTCCGGCACCAGCGGTGAAAAGGCTGCGATCAATGGCGCGCTGAATTTTTCTGTGCTCGACGGTTGGTGGCTGGAAGGCTATGACGGTAACAATGGATTTGCGATTGGGGATCTCGATGAATCGAACGACGAGGAAATGGATCGCCTTGATGCCGAATCAATGTACCGGGTGCTGGAAGAAGAGATTATTCCACTCTTCTATGAGCGAGATGAGCGGGGAATTCCGCAACGCTGGATCGCCATGATTAAGCGTTCGATCCAGACTCTCGTCCCGAAATTCAGCAGTGATCGAATGGTGGCTGAATATGCCGAACGGATCTACTGATCTGCCAGTCTGCTTGCATGCGGGCGTAACCCGGTGAGGTCAGTACCATCCGCGTTAGCGGATGGGTCCCCCGCTCAGCGTTTTGTGCTTGATCCATCTGCTCACGCAGATGGTACTGACTCCTACCCCGCTTCGTTGTAAACTAATCGACCGATGAAGTACTGCGCGGTCTGCAACGAAAAATTCGACGACAGTCTGAGCTTTTGCCCGAAAGACGGCGAGGTGTTGGAAGAAGACCCTTCGGCGCTGGTCGGAAGTGCGCTCGACGGCCAATACCAGATCGAGACTGTTCTGGGCAAAGGCGGTATGGGCGCCGTTTATCTGGCGCGCCACATCCTGCTCGGTGATCGCGTCGCGATCAAAGTGCTGCCCCCAGAAATGCGCGGCAACACCGAATGGCTGCGTCGTTTTCAACGCGAAGGCCAGGCGGCGCGCCGCTTCCGCCATCCAAACGCCGTCACCGTTTACGACCTCCGCACCTCAGCAGACAGCACGATCTATCTGGTAATGGAATACGTCGAGGGAGTCACGCTCGACGCGGAATTGAAAAAGCATGGCCGATTTTCGCCCGCGGAAGCTTTGACGGTGCTGGATCCGGTGATGAGCGTGCTCAACGCGGCGCATGCAATGGGAGTCGTGCATCGTGATCTGAAACCCGAAAACATCATGATCGGGAAAGCCTCAACCGGTGGCGAACCGGTGGTGAAGTTACTCGATCTCGGGATTGCGAAGCTGCGCGAAGTTGCGGGCGCCGAAAAAACCGGGAATACAAACCTCACGATCGCCGGTCAGATGTTGGGCACTCCTTATTATATGTCGCCCGAACAATGGGGCGAGCTGCCGCGCGACAGCAGCTCCGAGATCGATGGCCGCGCCGACATCTACAGTCTGGGAATCGTCTGCTATGAAATCGTCTCGGGCAATCGGCCCTTTAGCGGAGTCACACTTTCCGAATTACGTCGCGAGCATACAAGTATTGTTCCCCAACCTCTTCATGAATTCGTTCCCAATGTTCCGGAAGGATTCAGCCGCGGGATTGCGCGGGCGATTGCCAAAGATCGTGGCGATCGGCAAGCGACTGCCGGCGAATTGGCGAACGAACTGAAATCATCGTTGAATGGCGTAGTATCATTGCCGACTGTGTCCGCGCCGGGCATGGCGCCAGATGCAGTTACCACTCCGATCCGTCATGACACTCAACCGCGCGGATTCGCGACTTCCGCTGAAGGCACGGCGCCTACGATCGTTGGCGAATCGGCACTCACTGAAGTAGAAGCCGGTAATGCGGTGGCGACTCCAACCAGTGTGGGTGTAAATGCGCAAAGCCAGGCCGGGACGATCCCAACCGTAATCGTCAGCGACCAGGAATTAGCTGCCCGCGCCGCTTCCGCTCGCGAAGCCAAACGGACCACACCAGATTTACGCGAAGGTGCTCCCGTGGTCCCAACGCGGCGGTCGCCCTTTCTATTCATCGGCGCCGGCGTGATTGTCTTGTTACTGATAGTTGGTGTGGGCGCGTTCGCAGTCATCCATTTCATGAACTCCGGAGCCACGAACGATTCCGGCAAGACCGGCGGAGGCAGCGGAGCGAACGGGGCCGGCGGCGCCGAGCTTCTCCCAACGCCGCACGAGGTCGGTCGTTATTGGCTGGAACTCAACACCCCAAACCACGACGATGCCATCCGTGCGAACAAATTGATTCCTTTGAAGTCCAGGCAGGAGTTTAAATTTCACTTCTCGCCGAGTGAGAGTGGCTATCTGTACATCATCGGTCCGGGGCCGACCAACGCCCCGATGACATTCCTGACTGCTCAGCCGCCGGCTGAGTCAGGCGTTAAGACAAACGAAGTCAAAAGCGGAATTGACTTTTCATTTCCCGCGGATACGGCGAAGAATCAAAACTGGATCACGCTGCCGACTGAATTGACCGAACCTGCTTTTCTCACGGGCACCGCCGCTCACGAGCTGACGCAGGATGAACTAAAACAATTGGCCGACTTACGAATGCGGTTCAAGGCGAACTCGGTCAGCGCCGAAGTCATCAAAACCGGCACATCACCGGCCGTTTCGGTCAAAGTGCCGCAAACCGAAGACGAGGCCACAGCCGTAGTATTTACGTTGACGATCGAACATCACTAAGACACTTTCGATTTTAGAGTTTGATTTTCGAGTTACTTAGAGGAGTTTCAAGAATGAGATCCAGGATAGTTGTCATGCTGGCACTTGCTCTCGCGTTGTCCAGTCTTTTTGTCGTTTTCGGGCAGGAACCCGATGACGAAGTCCGGGGCGCATTTCTCAGCTCGCGGCCAAAGACCACCAACGCCAACGCGCCGTCCCATCGACACCGGCAGCGCAACACGAATTCCTCGGCGAACGCTAATTCCAGTTCGTCCGGCAACGCGAATACGTCAACGGCAAACCGTAATAAGAATGGCCCGAAGGATTCAGCGGCGGCGATCGGTTTGGGTTACACGCTATTCATGCGTGACGCGAAAGGCCGGGGTGTGCGCGTCGA
>WNFY01000325.1_pt1 | contig 43355 bp, 31 predicted proteins | sample 5400091 | NCBI WGS metagenome assembly WNFY01 (sample SAMN13153364, study PRJNA577476) | soil metagenome | isolation source: 60 cm soil or saprolite under grassland replicate 1 | place: USA:California | collected 2016-06-15 | reverse complement strand
TTGCAGGAACTGAGAGCGGGAGATCACTACGGCTCCCGCGACAACCACACAAGCAGCCAGCGCTGCCCACCGCACGGCTCCGTGGAACCATGTGCGGCGGCCCGCGGGATTCGCGACAGCGGCCGGTTCCAAGGCTCCTTCCGGGAGCGCTCGGGTCACGACTTCCCTGCACACAGCGCAAGCCGCCAAATGATCGAGGACCTGCGCCTGTTCGCTCGCCAGCAGCGACTTTTCGGCGAACCCCACCAGGAGGTTGGCATCGGGATGAACCCCGGGGCTGACCGTCTGTAGGCGCCGGCTCACGATTTTGGGAAGCTGCTCCATCTACTTCGAGCCTTGGTTTCCTTTACGCTCTCTGCGGCCTTTCTTTCCACCCTTTTGTGGTCTAAGATTTTGGCGAAAATCTGCGCGTCACGGTACGACTCCATCTCCCGTAGTCTCTGCCTTCTCCTCAGGGAACGCCTGAATTCGCGTTTCTTGCGTCAGATGAGTGCGTACCGCAACCCTTAAATCCCTCACATCAACTTCTAATGCTTCCTGCGCCTGGCGGCGATCCATTCCCCTGCGCGCTAATCCGGCAAGAATCTGTTTGCGCAACGACTTGGCCAGCTTGTCCAGCTTACGGCTGATGGTGGACTCATGGACCCCCAGCAGCTTTGCAATCTCAGCCAGGGTGCGGCCATCGAGGTAGTAGGCGGCCAGGGTAAACCGGTCTTCCGGAGACAAGGCAGCCAGGGCTTCATCGGTCGCCGCTTCAGTTCGCAGATCAACTGGAGTTACCTCCTCTGCCTCGGTGGCCGCAAACTGTTCGCCTTCTTCGTTTTCTTCGTCCATGCTGACCAGGCGCTTCGTCTTGCGATAACGGTTGACACATTCCTGCGCCAGCACGGTGCGCAGCCAGCCTTCGAGCGAGCCCCGCCCTGTATACGACGACAGCTTGCACACCCGCTTCCCTTCCCGGGTCGTCGTCCCATAGAGGTCAGCGTAAAGGGTGTCGGCAAGTTCGCGCGCCGCAGAGCTTTCTTTCGCGATGTACCCTGCAATGTCGTAGAGCTTTTCGCGGAACCGGTGCATGAAGACTTCCCACGCGCGCTCGCTGCCCGAAGCGCAGGCATGGGCCAGGGCCAGGTCTTCTACCTTCAAAGATGAATACAGTTCCTGCCGGTGGTGGATGGATGCATCCGCAGGCAGATATTTTGCCGCCACTTCTTCCAGCACCGCGCAGAAACTTCCCTGAGCAAGGCCAAGTTTCGCTCCTCCACTTCGCTGGTAAAGGGAGGCAGTGAGGGCGCTCATCGCTTCTGACATCTCCACTATGGATTGCGGCCCCTGCGTCATGGCTTGTTCTACAGGCGATGCTACCAACTTTTTGGATGCAAGTAGGGCAAATTCTACCGTTCATCCGGCAAGGGGGAAGCAAGACACCCTGGGCCCTCAACCAAAGGCGTGGCTCGGGGTGTCTTGGACACCTATGGAGGCCCCTCACACATGAGTTTAAAAATATTGGTTCCATCTCTGTTTCTGGCGGGCGGAATGGCGCTCGCGCTTTTTCCGCACAGCCGGGTTGAAGCCGGCGAAGTTCCCGCTAATTCTCACTACAAGGTGCTGGCGCCCATCCGGCATGGGAATTTGACGGTCTTTCCCGTGGTCGCCACCAACACCCACGACACCAATGAATTTCTCACTCTCGATGAAGGGCTGCGGTCGGGGGACGTAGTTGTGACGGAGTATGGCAACGCGCAGGGCCTGATCCGTCGCCGCAGGCCTACCGGTGTTTGGGATGAGGGAAACCGGCGTCCGCAAAGCGGAGCACAGGTCAATACGCTAGTGCTTATTAACAACTCCAAACGTCCGCTGATTTTGCTGGCAGGTGAGATCGTGACCGGAGGCAAACAAGATCGCGTTATCGGCAAAGATCGGCTGGTTCCGGCTGAGAGTGACCCGGTCGATCTCGGGGTATTCTGCGTGGAACCGGGACGCTGGACCGGGACCTCGGAAAAATTCAACGCATTTGCCGCGCCCATGGCGCAGCCGGCAGTGAGGTCGAAAGCCATGGCGGATAAGGACCAATCCAAAGTCTGGGCGGAAGTAGGAAGAAGCCGCTCCGGCATGATGGCCCAGGCCGCGCCGGCTGCGCCAGCCTTGGCGGGAACCAGTTCCTACGCGCGCGTCATGGACAACGCCGAAGTCAAGCAGAAGGTAGATTCCGTGGCTGCTCCGATGGAGCGCGACTATCGCAGCCTGATTCAGCAATTGCGCGAGCACAATGCGGTGGGAGTGGTGGTCGCGGTGAATGGCGAAATCATCTGGGCCGACATTTTCGGCAGCCCCGGCCTGCTGGAAAAATATTGGCCTAAGCTTGCTCGTTCCTATGCAGCCGAAGCCATCGTCACTCAATCCAAGGACCACCAGGCGGATGAAAAGTCAGCGCAGGTTTTTCTGGACGACATGGAGGGCCGCCATCAGACCGTGGAAAGCGAACCAGGTTTATATCGCCATACCGAAATCAGCGGAGATGGGACTTGCACGTGGCTAAGATGGCCAACTAAAACTACGTCACGGATTACACGGATTTTCATACCCCGATCCGTGAAAATCCGTGCGCATCCGTGGCAGGCTTTAGCTTGAGTGACTGCTGTACCAATTCCGCCAGGACGCCGGATCATTCGGCAAACTCTGGCCGGTGATATCACGCAGGGCATGATAGACCCAGGTATGAGTCTGCGCATCGAGGTAAGTGTCATCGGCGAAATCGAGCAGTTGAGGTATGGCGCTTCGCCGCTGCTGCTCGTTGAGCATTCCCGACTGAGCCAGGCCACAGGCGGCGCGTTCGCGGATATTCGGCGAAGGATCGTCATGAAAAATCTGCAGCAGCGTGGGAATTACCTCGTCCGTCCCGAGATAAGCCAAGCCCTCAACCGCCCAATAACGGACGTTCTCGTTGGAATCATGGACGTGAGCTTTCAGAATCTCTCCGACGCGTCCCGGCTCGATACCACGATTGCCCAACAATCCCAGCGTCCACAAGGCCCAGACCGGAGACTTCTGATCGCCTTCGGAAATCTGGGTCTCTAACTTGTCCACGGTGGCCGAGGTCTTGGCTACGTTTAACGCCGCCAAATCCACTTCGATCGCTGCCGCCCGCACTCGCAGGTCGTTCGAGTTCAGCGCGGTCGTGAATAGAGAATTCAACGACGACGTCATCTCAATCTGTCCGTGCCATCCATCCACCCGGCGCGCGATCTGATCACTGGCGCCGTCATAGTGATTGATAGCTCGTTCGAGCAGTAATTGCGCCTGCTGTTGCGGTGATGCCCGATCCAGCCCTTCCGTCTCGTGTTGGGAGAGCAGCGCCGGAGAAGCAGCTTTAGGCTTGCCCGTGATACTGAGAAGTTCTGCAACCTGATCCCATGCGGCACGCGCCGTCCCGGGAGCGACAAAACGAAACGCGACAAGAATGCCCACCAGCACAGCCAGAAGCCGCGCCGAGAGGAACGTCCGCGGGCGACTGGTGGTTTGCCCGGTGTTCGGCCCCGGCCCTAAAGAGCCGTAATCAGGGGTCGGTTTCAACCGGGGATCGGGATTCGGAGCGTCCATCCGCCAAGTCTAGGTTCGACAATTGGAGCGGTAAAGTTACCTTCGGCCAGCCACAGAGCTCCAGTCTAATGCCTTATTTGGCGAGTGCTAGGAGGTTCCATGTAACGCACATCTCGGTTACTTTTGCGCGGTGGCTGAACATGGCAACTCATGGTTCGCTTTCCTGCTCTAAAAGCGGTCACAGAGTTGCGATGAACAATATTCGCCGATGGACTACCGCTCTAGCCGTTGGGCTGTTGCTGAGTTCGGTGTCAGGACACAGCTATTCGGTCCTGACTCACGAGCAGGTGGTTGATCTCTTGTGGAAAGATCAAATCACCCCACTGCTGCTGCGGCGCTTTCCTGATACCTCGGCAGAAGGTTTACGCAAGGCCCACGCGTACGCCTATGGCGGATGCGTCATACAGGACATGGGCTATTACCCATTGAGCAGCGCCTATTTCAGTGACCTGGTGCACTACGTCCGAAGCGGCGACTTCGTGCTTGCCATGATTCGAGATTCGTCGGATGTAAATGAATACGCATTTGCTCTCGGAGCGTTGGCGCACTTTGCCTCTGATGTCCAGGGACATCCAACCATCAATCGGGTGGTCGCGATCGAGTTCCCGAAACTGCAAAGGAAATTCGGAGACCAGGTGACCTATGCGCAGGATCATAAAGCCCATATCCGCACAGAATTTGGTTTTGACATGGTGCAGGTGGCCAAGAACCGCTATACCTCGGATCGCTACCACGATTTCATTGGATTCGAGGTGGCAAAACCGCTCCTTCAGCGCGCCTTCTACGAAACCTATGATCTTAAATTGGAGGATGTCTTTGGAGACATCGATCTGGCGATCGGCAGCTACCGCCGAAGCATCTCCAAAATCATTCCGCAGATGACACGAGTAGCGTTGCTCGCCCGCCGCGATGAAATCGTCAAGGAAACGCCGAATTTTGAACGCAAGAAATTCCTTTATAACCTTTCCCGGGCCAGCTACGAACGCGAATGGGGAAAGGGTTATCGAAAACCCGGCTTTGGCGCGCGGATGCTGGCGCTGTTTTTAAAAATTGTTCCCAAGGTTGGACCATTCAAGGCAGTGAACTTCAAAATCCCATCCACACGCACCGAAAATATGTACATCGCCAGCGTGAATGACACAGTCCAGGAATACGACCGCTTACTGCGGCAGGCAAGCGCGTCTGATCTGGCGTTGCCGGACCTTGATCTGGATACCGGGAAGGAGGCAAAGGCCGGTGAATACACCCTGGCAGACAAAACTTACGCTCGTCTCGTCGACGATCTTTGCCGCAAGTCTCCGGATCCGGTTGCCACGGAGCTACAGGCAAACATTGTTGCATTTTTCTCTGGCGCCAAAGCGCCATCTTCGCTCGATGACGCAATCGACTGGGAAAAACTGCAAGATGAATTGGCAAAACTGAAACGAACTTCCGTCCCTGATAAGCACTCCTCCAGCTTCAGAAAGTAAACCCGGCCTACCTAAAAAATGCTTGAGTCCTGTAGACTACCGCCTATCTGCTTGCGGCAAATTTAACCTCCTGAGGAGCCATGAGAACGACTGAGGACAAGTATTACCGCGCCCGCATCACGAAGCGCGTAGACTTTGCGCCGGACCTCTGGGCCATCCGAATTCAGCCTGATGGCGAGTTCAAATTTGCGCCCGGCCAGTATGCGACCCTTGGCATCCAGGGCCCGGTCAAGCGCCACGAACGTCCCTACTCCATCGTGTCGTCGCCCTACGAAAGTGAGATCGAATTGTTTTTCGAACTGGTGCCCGAAGGCGAGTTGACCCCGCTTTTATACAAGCTAGGGGAAGGTGACGAACTGTTCGTACGCAAAACTTCAAAGGGACGATTCACTCTCGACACAACCCGCGGGCGAAATAATCACTTGCTGGTCTCAACCGTCACCGGTGTGGCCCCGTTCGTCAGCTATGTGCGCACGATGTTTAAGGATTGGAAGGAAGGCCGCTTCGCCGGCGATCAGAGATTGTTCCTGCTGAACGGCGCCAGCCGCTCCTGGGAATTCGGCTACGCGGACGAGCTGCAACAATTCGCCACCGAAGCGCCGTGGTTCAAGTATGTGGCCACGGTGAGCCGTCCTCACGAAGACGACAGCTGGACCGGTGAGTGGGGACGCGTCGACGACCTCCTACGCAAGTACACCGATGCCTGGGGAATCTCGGGGGCAAACGCAGTCGGATACCTGTGCGGACATCCGGGGATGGTGGCCAATAGCATGGGAATCTTGCAGCGGATCGGGTTCACCAAAGACATTCTGAAGGAAGAAATTTACTGGGTTCCGTCGAAGGGGCAATCCAATGCGGCAGTCTAGAAAACAGTTTTTCAGTGGGCGCAAAGAAAACCAGCATAGGTTGAAAAGCGTAAAGTTCGCGAGATAGAACCAACCACCGCCTCGGCGCCTGTACGGAACCGCCCTCTCTGCCTTATGCTTTTACACCATGGATCCAAAACACCGCAGCCGTAACATCACCGATGGACGCGATCGCGCCCCGGCCCGCTCATATTTCAAATCCATCGGGTTCACCGACTCCGATCTCGCCCAGCCCATCATCGGCGTAGCGAATACCTGGATCGAGACCATGCCTTGCAACTTTCACCTGCGAAGGCTGTCAGCCAAGGTGAAGGAAGGCATCCGCGCTGCCGGTGGTACTCCCATGGAATTCAATACGATCGCCATCTCCGACGGCGAGACCATGGGCACAGAAGGCATGCGCGCCTCGCTGGTGAGCCGCGAGGTGATCGCCGACTCCATCGAACTGGTGTGCCGCGGCCAGTTATTCGACGCAGTCGTCTGTGTCGTTGGATGCGATAAGACCATTCCGGCCGCGGCAATGGCCATTGCCCGCATGAACCTGCCCGGACTCGTCCTGTACGGAGGCACCATCGCGCCGGGAAAATACAAAGGCAAAGATGTGACGATCCAGGATGTATTCGAGGCTGTCGGCGCTAATGCTGCGGGAAAGATAACTGACGCGGAATTACTCGAATTGGAAAATGTCGCCTGTCCAGGAGCAGGCGCGTGCGGCGGTCAGTACACGGCCAACACCATGTCCACGGTCATGGAACTGATCGGCCTTTCGCCCATGGGATTCAACGGCGTCCCCGCGATGGATCCGGCGAAGGACGAGGTTTCTTTCCAGTGCGGCGAGATCATCCTCAACGCCTTGCGGCAAGGAATTCTGCCCAAGGACATTTTGACCAAGAAGGCGTTCCACAATGCAATCGCCGGCGTGGCCTGCACGGGAGGATCGACGAACGCGGTGCTGCACCTGCTCGCCATCTCACGCGAAATGGGGGTCGAGTTGGACATCGATGACTTCCAGAGAGTCAGCGAGCGCACTCCTCTTTTAGCCAACCTGAAGCCCTCCGGACAATACGTTGCCTCCGACGTTCATAGCGCCGGTGGAATCCCGGTGATCGCCAAACGTCTACTCGACGGCAAGTGTGTGGATGGTTCCACATTGACGATCACAGGCAAGACTTTTGCGGAGGAAGCGAGTCAGGCGAAGGAAACTCCCGGCCAACCGGTGATCGCGCCTTTGGATGCGCCACTCAAAAAGACTGGCGGCCTGGTCATCATGAAGGGCAATCTCTCGCCTCACGGCTGCGTGGCCAAAATCAGCGGCCACGAGCGGCTGACGCATCGTGGGCCGGCACGGGTCTTTGAATCCGAAGAAGATGCCATGACTGCGGTGACCAGCAAACGGATCAAGGCTGGAGACGTCGTAGTCATCCGCAACGAGGGTCCGAAAGGTGGCCCTGGCATGCGCGAGATGTTGAGTGTCACCAGTGCGATCGTGGGAGAAGGTTTAGGCGACACGGTTGCCTTGTTGACGGACGGACGCTTCAGCGGCGCAACCCGCGGCCTGATGATGGGACACATATCGCCGGAAGCCGCATTGGGCGGGCCGATTGCCGCAGTCCGCGAAGGCGACATGATTCACATCAATGTGAATGAGCGATTACTGGAAGTGGAACTAAGCGATGCAGAATTGCGCCAGCGTCTAGCCGCATGGAAACCGCTACCGCCGAAATACACCAGCGGAGTGTTCGCGAAATACGCCGCCTTAGTGCGGTCTGCCGGGGAAGGCGCAATCACCCAGCCGCACAAGGGCGCTTAGAGCAGTCCCCGTTGGTGTAGGGATTTCTGTAGCAGAGGTTCAATCTGCAAGCGGACGGAATGGTTCGCATATCCAGCCCAGGCTACGTCAGGCTCGACCGAGAGTGGGGCGCGAAGGGGATCTCCAGCGGGATCGGTAACCATGACTCCAAGTTCCCGCGCAATCAGCTCGGTGCAGATGTCGTAGGGATGGCAGCAAATGCCCAGAGCCAAACCTCGCTTGCGAAGCCCCGGTTCCATCAGTGGCCGCAAATCGGCGACAAAACGGTCATGCCCCGCCATCAACTCATAAAGCTGCCCGCCGGTTGAAGCATATTGATCTTCAAAACAATGCGCCTTGCCCGGCTGCGCCGGCCCTAAGGCTCCACGCACAATTTCTTCATCCAGGGCGGCGAGTTCCTCCCGCGCTCCCGGAAAAAAGCGCGCAATCGAGGCGAATCCATGAGCAATCGTCGGAGAAGAGGAGGGCTGCAAGCGCAGCGGACCAGTTTCGCCAGTCAGGCGATTGCTTCGTTCCGCATCCACAGCTTGCCCTCGAACCGCCCAGGCAGCATCGCAGAGATGTTGTTTCACCAAGGGAATTTCAGTCTGCACCGCCAATTCGATGTCTTGAAGACGGGTCTGCGGCCCACGATTCTGAGCCACTCCCGTCAGCACCCAGGCGCTCCGTTTCTGGTACATCAATCCCCGAGTACCATCAATCGGATCCACGATGATTCGCCACTTCGCTTCGTCCGCCTCGGTGCCACGAGGTAAGACAATCTGGCCCCCGGCGAGACCTTCGGCAATCAACACGATTCCGCCCTGAAGGCTGGCTTCCCGCTCAAAGAATTCGACCACCAGTTCTTCGCTGACGCGGTCGATGGCATAAATGGTGTCGCCCTCCTGCTCGCGCGCAATGTCCGCCATGGCGGCAAGCGAAGAGCGTTCACAGGCAGCAACAACCTCATCTCTGATCTGCGCATGCAATTTGCGGATCGGAACCAGCAGTGGGTGGGCAGCGGCCATTACGTGCCTACTCTAATGTATTTTCAATCTGAAAGGATGAATTGAAACTGGGGCCGACGCTGCCTATTCGTAGCGTAGCGCCTCAATGGGATCGAGGCGCGACGCGCGTACGGCCGGGACCATACCGCTGACCAACCCAACCAGCGCCAGGATTGCAGTGGCAATCAGCACACTGGCCGGGGAAATGATGAGTCGAATATCGCCCGCTTCGCCATGCTGAGCTAGCGCGCTATAGAAGGTAAGGTTCCCTACCGAGAACGAAACCAGGTAAGCAAGGATAATCCCCAGGAGACCGCCCAGGAAGGTGATGGTCAACGCCTCACAGAGAAACTGCACGAGAATATCGAAGCGGCGCGCGCCCAGGGCCTTTTCCACGCCAATTTCGCGAGTACGCTGGGTGACGCTCACCAGCATGATGTTCATCAGCCCCACGCCGCCGATGCCAAGGGTCAGGGCGCCGATGAAAGCCAAAAGCACCTGGAGAGCCATGCTGATCATCCCGAATTGTGAGAGTTGCTCCATGAGAATGAAGACCCTGAGAGCGCGCTGGTCATCGGGCCGGAAGTTGTGCTGCGCCGCCAGGGTATTGCGAATGGACCTCTCGACCGCGTGATAATCGGAGCCGAGAAAGTCCAGCCAGATCATGTCCACATAGTAGGTATTGCGGAAGTCGCTCATGGTGGGAAAGGGAATATAGACTACGCGGTTGATGCTATTTTGGCTGCCCCCTTCCTGCGGCCTCGGCTTCAGCACGCCGACCACCTCGTAGGGAATACCATTGATGCGGATTGTTTCTCCCAGGGGAAAGCGGCCGGAAAACAGCTTCTCCTTGGATTCCGAGCCCAGCACACATACCCGCGCGCGCTGCTGGATGTCTTCGGGGTTGTAGAAACGCCCGAGATCCACGGTCAGATTCTGTATGTCCTGTAGCACAGGAGTGCTGCCATCGATGTTCCAGGTATAAGAGCGCCCCTCGTAGCTGACGGGAGCTTGAAAACTGGAATCCGGAGCGATCCGCCTGACTTGCGCCACATTGGTTGTGAGGCGGTCAACATCGTCGGTCGTCAAGCGCACATCACTACCAGCCTTGTTTCCACCCGCTTGCATGGATGTGCGGCCGCCCACCACCCCCACCGACTGCATGCTGGCGAAGCTTCGGAATATGCTGACGATGGCGGTTGAAAACCCAGTGCCATAGGCCAGCAACAACACGACGGTGGCGATTCCCCAAGCCATACCTAGCATGGTGATCACAGTGCGCTGACGGTTTTGGCGGAGCGCCGCGCGCGTTTCCGAGAACACGTCCTTCGCCAGAATCATGGGTTACTCCTGACGCAGCGCTTCCACCGGCATCAGCAAGGCTGCGCGCCGTGCAGGATAAAGTCCAGCGACGATGCCGGCGGCCGCCAGGCTTCCCACGGCCAGCGCGGCCGTCGCCGGGTAGATGTGGGGTAGTTCGAACCCATCCATGGGCGGCAGGAGTCCGAAAAGCTGGGTGAGCCCGTAGGCGGCAGCCACCCCGACGCCTCCGCTGAGTGCGGTGAGCATGAGCCCTTCCAGGAAGAACTGGAACAGGATGCTCCGACGGGTGGCGCCCAGGGCTTTGCGCAGGCCGATTTCGTGGGTGCGTTCTGCGACAGAGACCAGCATGATGTTCACTACTCCCATGGCCCCCAGCGCCAGTGTCACCATTCCGACAGCCCCCAGGAATGCGTCCATGGCATCGGAGATCTTGCCGATCATCTCGGCTTGCTCGATGGTGTCCCATTCGTCAAACGCATCCGGCGTCTCCGGATCGAACTGGTGATTTCTGGCGACGATGCGATGGACGGATTCTTTCGCTTGCTCGTGCTGCCCTCGGGTAGCCGGCTGATAGGCCACATATTTGACCGCTTTGCCGTTGCCATCACCCTGCATCGGAAAATAGATGGCCATGGTCGAGTAGGGCATGACCAGCCGCATATTCTGGTCGCTGTTCCGGCCCCGGCCGATGTCCTGCATGGTTCCGATCACCTGGAAGGGAATGCCATTGATGAGGATTCGACCGCCTAACGCCGGATGGCCAGGAAAAAGCAGACGCACAAATTCCTTGCCAATAACACACACATTGCTGCGCTGTCTTTCGTCGGTCCAACTCAGCCAGCGTCCCTGGTCAATGGGCTGGAAACGTATGTCATAGAACTGCGGTTCAGAGCCATCGACGTAGCCGTTGCTGCTGCCGTACTCGCTCACCAGACGGAGGTCTCCGCGGTAGATGACGGGCGCGGCATTGCGCACGTAGGGAGAACTGCGAATGTCCTGATAATCCTGGTAGTTGAGGTAGTACTGGCGGGACGAAAGCTGGCTGGCGCCAACCGCGGGCACGCGGCCGTTGTAGACTTGCATGTAATCTTCGCCGAAATTAGCCAGACTCTTCGCGGTTCCGGCGCGAAAGCCCTCTCCCAACCCGACCAGGAGCAGCAGCGATCCGACTCCCCATGCAATTCCAAACATGGTGAGAAACGAGCGTAGTTTGTGCGCCCACATGGCACCCAGAACCTGGCCGAAGCTGTCCACAAATCGCCGCACAGACTAATCTACGAGCATTAGACGGAAAAGGTTCCTCATTTGTAACCGATTCTGGGAGAACTGTACCGCTAGGGCGAGCCTTGGTGACGTGAGCGGGTCGAACCCTGGGTGGCGTCAGTACCCGCAGGTTCTTGGACTAATCGAAACGATAACCCCCTCGGCAGAGTCCGGGAACGAATAATGCACCTCGATGCTATACCCGCGGCGAAGAATGGTTTCGTAGTCTTTGCTCGCACAGGCGGTTTTCAGAACGTGATTCTCCAGAGTCTGCTTCGCTGGTTCCTTTCCACCCAAGTCACTCATCCGCAGGGCGAGTTGCGCTTGGTAGATAAGGCGATCTCCTTTACCCTCGACTGCGACTAACTGTGTAACGTCGTCCAGCCTCACAGGAAATTTCATTCGGCTTCTGACCTGCTGCGCAATCACTTCTGCCGACGGATGGGTTGCCTGTACATGCGCCTGCCAAGCAACAAAGCATCCGAACAACACGACAAGAGGGCCAAGCCAGCGAAATCGGTTTCGGATCTTTACGATCTTCGGACTCGGATCAACCTGCGAACGTGAGGGTGCGCTGTATCCCAGCGCCGTGGCGTACAAGCCTCCGAGGATCGGAATACCGCCTTCAACTAATGTCACCCATTCAATCGCCACGAGAGTCTCCCTTAGTAATCGCACACAACCGCGGTGCAATTCTGATATTGGTACCGCTTCATCTTACCCTTCTCGCCCGATCTGCTCCGTCACACAGTGGACGAGGTCAAGGAAAGCAAATGCCGATTCATGTGCCCTTTTACTTCGACTCCTTCATCTTCGGCCATAGTTGTTGAAGGTCTGGGTGCAGCCCGCGGCAGTGGTAGATCGGACGGTTGGCGTCAGGGCGCGAATACGGATCGCTCGGCTGCGCTACTGGATTTAGCGACCGGCACATCCCTGTGTATTTTTCAGGCGAGCCCTCGTTCATCAGGATCAGGCTCTCGCCGGTGTAGTTACGCGGACCCCATATCCAGTAATTGTTATGGTCGCTGATGGCTTTGGGTAGCCCATACTTCGGACCGAAGAAATCGACCGCGCCCGCCTGTCCGTAGTCCGACGCGCCAATAGCGGTGACTTTCTGCTCCTCTGAAGGCAATGAGTGGTAATAGTTCGCCACGATCTTCACGCGCTCTTCCCAACCGAACATGTCCGCGTAGATCTGCGGCAACTCGCTCATCGGCTGGTTCTCGAACTTCTGCTGCTGGATGCCCAGCTTTTTCGAATATGCGATGTACGTCCGCACGCCAAGCACCGGGTAGATCGTTGGCAAGAAGAGCGCTCCGACGGTCACCAACGCCAGCACATACGCAGGACGCCCCCACTTCCACCCTCGCCGCTCCGTCAACTGCTCGAGCATCACCGCTCCGGCGGCAAACATCATCGGATACACGGGCGCAACGTAGTAGAACTTGCCCTTCAGCAACATCAGCAGGCCCAGCGTTCCGAGAAAACCAAAACCCAGCACCCTGTACTGTCGTCCACGTCCCCATAACAGGAACCAGACACCCGACACCACCAGTACCGCCGCGACGAACCCGATCATTTGAGCTTGTTGCCACAGGTAAGGCAGAGGCGGCAGCATCACGTCGCGCGTACCGCTACGGATATTCACCAGCAAATAATAAAAAGGATAGTGCCAATGCCTCTGCCACAGGAAGTTCGGCAGAGCGATGATGGTTGCTGTCGCCATGCCGAGCCAGAACCACGGGCGAACCAGACTGCTCCGGAGTGGCGTGCACACCACTCCGAGCAGGAGCCCGGCCAACAGGAAGACCACACCGTACTTATTGAGCAGTGTCACCCCGACCAGCGCTCCAATCAGCAGCCAGAACCTCTCGTTCTCAGTCTGGATCAGCTTCACCAGCAGCCAAGCCAGCATCACCCACAGCAGCGGGTCAAAGGCATTCATGGTGAACAGATGGCTCAAACCCAGCAATATCGGCGCTATCAGCACGGCGGCGGCGGACAAGAACATCGACCAGCGCCGTCCTCCCAGATCGCGAGCAAGCCGAGCCGTCATCAGGATCGCGCTTGCGTGGCCGAGCATAGGCAACAATCGCAGAGCGTAGAGAGAAGTGCCGATCGAATGTTGCAGGAGCCACGCCATCCAGGCAATCATCGGCGGCTGATCCACATACCCCCACGCCGGATGCTCTCCGCACGCAAGGTAATAGAGCTCGTCGCGAAAATATCCATAATGCGGTGCGGCAATGAAATAGAGCACGACCCGCACCAACACCACGCCCCACACCAGCGCCGTGCCGGATGCGAGGGATGATGTAGGGCTTGGGGAGGACATTTCAGCGAGTCCTGCTGGCTTGGTCACCATCTATGGCGAATGCTCCTTTTGTGCAGTCGGGTTCGGCGGAGTAACGATAGCTGGTGCCGTAATTTCTGGATGATACGAAAAGGAGCGATGTCCGGTTCAGAGTAACTGGACGAGGTCAGGGAAAGGAAATGCCGCTTCATGGAGCCTCTTTATGCCTGGAGTTGTGGCTTCGATCCAGGTTCAGCTGGGCTCGCCCTGGAGCTTTCGGCCGCTCGGTCGTAATGACCAGGACACGAGAGCAACCGATCCAATCAGGAGCGGCACAACGATCATCAGTGCTCCGTCTCCCACAGCCGCGCGTGAGGCGGCGGCTCCGGAAAGATCGAAGATCATTCCGGCATAGGCCCATTCCTTTAGCCTCGGTAATCCCGGGACGAGAATGGCGATAGCGCCAAGTACCTTCCAGCAGCCCAAGATGGAGAGAAAATAAGAAGGGTAACCTAAATGCGCCATGTCTGACGCAATGTGGGAAGCGTGAATGATGTTTCCCACGCCCGGCACCAGGAAAGCAGCGGCCAGAAGAGCCGTGGTGATCCAATAGAGTGCAGAACCTCGTGTCATTGAAGAACTCCTCGCGCGCGAAGTCCCTGCTCCATCATTTTCTTCATCATCTTTCTCGACAGTTTCGACGGAACGAAAGAATTCATGGCACGGTTTACGCGCCCGTTGATGAAGCTCGGTCGGTTTCGCTTGAGAGCTTCGAGCCCTTCGAAGACACAACGTTCAGCTGGCATGGGTTTCATAGACATGGTTTTTGGATCGAGACCGAATTTCTCGATAATGGCGGTTTGGGTGGGACCAACGACAAGCACGGTTACGTGTATCCCTAACGGAGAGAGCTCGAAATTCAAGGATTCTCCCAGGGTGAGGACGAAGGATTTGCTGGCGCTCTCATGTGCCAGATAAGGAACGCCTCGCGCGGCTCCCATCGCACCTACAAGTAGCAGTCCTCCACGCCTTCTGGCGGCGAGACGTTTGCCAAAATAGTGGGAGAGTTCCAGATGGGCCTGGGCGTTTAACTTGAAAAGGTCAAGCATGGACGAGCGGTCGTGCTTTAGGAACTCACCGGGAGAAGCCGTTCCGGCGTTGGATACCACCAGCCCGATGTCCAGGTCCCGTGTTGCGGACTCAATCTTTTCGAGAAACCCATCCTGGGATAGATCCGCCTGCACCACCAGGCATTGAACTCCATAGTCCTTCTCAAAATGCACCCGTGCTTCTTCGAGAAGCTGTATCCTACGGGCAACTAAAACCACATGGATGCCGTTTGATGCGATCTGCCGAGCAAATTCTCGCCCGATCCCTGACGAAGCCCCAGTAACGATGGCCCACGGGCCGAACTTACGCTTATCGAGCTCTTGTTCCATGTGTAGCTCCTTCACAACGGGAGACGACCGCGATTGTTGAGTTCGGCATGAAATGCAGCATTATGTCAGTTGGCTGACTTGTTACGCGGACTAAAAACCCAACCTCTTCTTGCGATCACGTCGTTTACCGCTATGGGAGTCATAAGCCATTGATCCACTCCTTGAGCGAAGCCGCTTCAGAGACGACGAGTTTGGGGTCGTGAAAAGCATGGGCGAGTACGGATATCCCTTGAAGGGCAGACAAAAGATGCACCGCTAACGGTCTCGCATTCTTTCTTCTGCCGCATTCCCGGAATTGGGCTTCAATCCAGCTCAGGTGTTCGGCAAAGAGCACCGAAGCCTCTCGAGCCAGGCTGCCGTCATTCTTATGAAGTTCGGTGCAAAGCGTCCCAATCGGACATCCTCCTTGTGCAAGGACATCTCGATTCGCCAACACGGCGTCAACACAGGCACAGAGCCGCTCCTTCGGAGACCCAGCGGCGTTCCATGATTCGCAGCTACTTCTCACTTGTGCGAGTCGCCGGTCAACTATGGCCTGACCGATTTCGTCCTTCGTTTTGAAATAGTAGTAAACGTTGCCAACAGGGACTCTCGCCTCCTTCGCTATGTCCGCGAGAGTAGTCTGGCGGAAGCCCTGAAGGTAAGCCATTTTTGCCGCCGCCTGTATGAGCCGAGTTCGGTTGTCTGCTTTTGCCGCTAGCATCTCGTGTAGTCAGTTACCTGACTGACAGGTTATAACAAGTTCATGCATTCTGCAAGCATGGTGAAAGACGCCTCGAACGGGCTTTTTACATCTGACAATTTCGGATCGCGCCTTTGTTCACCAGCACGAGCTCCGCAAAGAACATCTGTGATTAACCTCAATTCCCCAAAGCCTTGTTCAAGGCAAACAACTTAAGGAAAAGGCCTGCACAGGGGTTTTTGGCGGATCGAAGATCTTGAGAGAGGCTCATAGTCCTTGCGGTTTCGGACAACTCGGTCTAAATTCGGTTTCTCATATACAGATTACGTTGGAGTACCTTTCAAAACACTATGGCAAAACTCGGGGCCCAGACAGAATCTCATTAGAAATCGCATCTGGCCAGATCGTATCCCTGCTGGGGCCCAACCTTCATACGGGGACTTTATGACCACGCGCCGAGAATTTCTGTTGCAAACAACCGCTGCCGGGGTCGACACGATCATCGATCTCACCCCTGCTGACGCCTGCCGCGACGTGCGCTTCGGTCAGAGGTCGCAAGCCGGTCTGGGATGCAAATCGTGGTCTGCACCGGCTTTCGTTTTGCTCCTGAGTGTGCCGATTGACTGATAACCTAAAATGGCGGGGGGTATTAGAGGACAGCGTCAATGAACGTTCGTATTCGTTCCGCATTGCCATCTGACGCCGCTGCGATCGCGGGTATCTATAACTACTACATCGAGAACACTGTCATCACCTTCGAGGAAGAGCTCGTCTCAACAGAGGCGATGGCGACCCGGATCGCCGATGTCCAGCGAGCCTCATTACCGTGGCTTGTGGCGGAACTCGACAGCGCTCTCCTCGGCTACGCGTACGCGGGCAAATGGAAAGTGCGTAGTGCCTACCGCTACTCGGTTGAAACCACCATCTACCTGGAGCAAGGTCGAGAAGGACAGGGTATCGGCAAGCGTCTGTATGCAGAGCTTTTGAGTCTGCTGCGAGTGCGGGGCGTGCACGTCGCGATCGGCGGAGCCGCGCTGCCGAATGAAGCGAGTGTCGCACTTCACGAAAAGCTAGGCTTTGAGCGCGTGGCTACATTTCGGCAGGTCGGCTTCAAACATGGTCGGTGGATCGATGTAGCTTATTGGCAAATCCTGCTGTAAGGCACGAGCCACGTCTGTATAGGCGCTCATCCTTTCTCGCAAGCGCAAGCCTACCTTCCCAATCGCGCCAGTTGAACCGCTCAACGTACAATTGCATGACTCGTTTCAACTCTGGGCCACCGCAGAACAAAGTTTTCCAGATCCCAGCAGCCGTCACCGGCACCGGGATGTCCCGAGCCATCTGCACGGTACCAACAGTCAATTTAAGGGAGATGGCAGCACGCATCCGCCTGTGTGGCCTACGAACTCCTTAGTTCCGGCACTGAGGGTCGAGGCTGTGCCGGCTTGGCCGAAATTCGCAAGGTGGCTGAGGTCAGGTCTGGACCTTCCCAACCGTCCTTTTGTGCCTCAATGTGAATCTCGCCTGGCCTCTTCGTACTTTGAACGATGACCTGGGCGAGACCGTTGAAGAGAGAACGCCGAGGCTCCTTGTCGCTCTCATGGCAATTAGGATCTCCGTTGCCAACGCCGATTAACTTGCCGGGCCCGGAAACGCTGAAGGCGATCTTGTTGTTCGCTGTCGGCACAGGCCGACCTTCTTTATCCAGAGCCTCCACTTTCACAATGGTTACATCTTCGCCGTTCGCATCGATTTCGGTGCGATCCGCTGTGAGCCTAATAGAAGTGGTCGGACCTGTGGTTTCACGTTTCTCGGTCAAAACAACTTTGCCGTCTTTCGAGCCGCGCGCTTCGATGGCACCCGACTCGTATTTCACCTTCCACTCCAAATGTCCAAGATGGGGGACTTTCTGACTGCCCAGGCTCTTACCGTTCACAAACAACTCCACTTCATCGAGGTTGGAATAGACCCATACTGGAATTTCGTCTCCTTCCCGGCCATGCCAATTCCAATGCGGAAACAGATGGAGTGATGGCTCGTTGCGCCACCATGCTTTGTAATAGAAGAAGTAGTCCTTAGGAAAGCCGCACATATCCACGATTCCGAACTGCGAGTTGATGGAGGGCCAGCCGTAGGGCGTCGGTTCTCCGCGATAGTCGAAGCCTGTCCACGCGAACCCGCCCGCTTCCCATTCCTTGGTTCCGTAGAAGCTCCACCATGCTTCCGGGGTCTCGCCCCACGGCACCACGCCGTCATAACAGTTGACCGTATTCCGTAGCGGATCGGTGGCGTATTCTCCGCGCGTGCAGATGGCGCTCGAGGTCTCGGATCCGTAGACCGGGCGTTTGGGATATTTCTTGTGGAACGGCTCCGGATTCTTTTGCGTGTTGTAGTTGAAACCTATGATGTCGAGCGGTTCGGAGACGCCCTTTTCGTTGTCTCCGTTGATCGCGGATGACGCGACCCGCGTCGGGTCCAGTTCGTGGCAGCGGCGCACCATGCTGCCGGCAATCTTGGCGCCTTGTTCGGCCATTGCATCCTGCAACAGCCATTCCTCATTCCCGATGGACCAGATGATGATGGAAGGAGAATTTCGATAACGCTTGATCATCGCCTCGAGCTGCTGCATGCCCTCGGGATTCGAACTCAGCTGGCGCGTCTCGCACATCATCATTACACCCATCCGGTCGCAAGCCTCGACCCACTCAGGCGTGGGCGCGTTGTGCGAGGTCCTGACCGCATTACATCCCATTTCGCGCAGCACGGCGAGACGGAACGACTGCAAACGGTCGGGCACAGCCGCGCCAACGCCAGCGTGGTCCTGGTGATTACACGTGCCCTGGATCTTTAACGGCTTGCCGTTTAGAAAGAAGCCTTTGTCCGAATCGAAGACGGCAGTGCGGATACCGAATGTCACGCTCTCGGCGTCGCGGGTCTTACCTTCCGATTCGACGGTGAGAACAGCGGAATAGAGGTTGGGAGTTTCGACCGACCAGAGTGCGGCATTGGCAATGCGGGCGCTGGCTGCGAAGGGGGCTGAGCCATCAGCGCCGATTGTCTGCGCGGGCAATTGGGCGGTCGCAACCGTTGCGCCCTGCTGGTCAATAATTTTCCAACTCACCCTGGCGGAAACGTCTTTTGCACCTTCATTCACCACAATGGTTGAGAGGGCCAGCGTGGCGGAACTCCCGCTCACCTTCGTTCGAACCATGCTGTCCCACTTACCCAGATGAACGGCGTCCATCTTCGTCAACCAGACGTGGCGGTATACGCCCGCGCCCTCATAGAACCAACCGTCGCCGAAACTGGCGTCCACTCGCAGGACGATGTAGTTCTTGCCGCCGTAATTCAGGAAATCGGTGAGATCGAAACGAAAAGGAGCGTAGCCATTGTTGTTGCGCCCGACAAAGCATCCGTTGACAAACACGAGCACATCGCGGAAGGCGCCGTCGAACTCGACCCAGATACGGCGGCCGAGGTCGCTCGCTGGAATTTCGAACTCGCGCCTGTACCAGCCCACGCTGGTTTCAGGATAGCGGCGGCCCAGCGGCTTATACCCGTGGGAGCGCAATTGATTGTCCCCGCTGCCCGCGTCATCACGAATGAATGGCAGTTCTACGGCCCAGTCGTGCGGAAGGCTTAGCGTGCGCCACTGAGAATCGTCGAAGCCGGACTTGGAAAACTTGAATTCCCCAGTCTTGGTAAAGTCACTTTGGCCGAATCCGAATCCCAGATCTTTTGCGGGATCGGTGCCATGGCCAAAAATGAACTTCCAGCCAAAATCGAACAGGAGCTGCTCGCGAGGTTCAATACCTGGAACGGCTGTGGCGACATCCGCACCTGTTCCCGCACTCACCGAGGCTGCACTGCGGGCAAGGGCGGATGGAGTCAATAACGAAGAGGCGGAAACAGCGAGTCCAGAAACCAGCAAATCGCGGCGCGTAATGTCGGACATTCAGTTCTCCCTTGTGCGGTTGAACTACGTTGAAAGTTGGGCCGTTCTGTTAATCGAGCATTTTGCATCTTACTGCTTCAAATACATCATCGGTCACCGTCGCCTGATGCGGGCAGCACCGAAATCTCCGCTGCGCTGGTCAAGCCTTTCGTGCCAAGCTCCTGTACTACCGTCAATCGAAAGAATCGAGCGTTAACTGGAGCAAATGGAACTTCCTGAAGCACGGGGTTGTTTTCGACATTTCCAAAACTGCCCGAGTCAACATCGGTTGTCCAGTCATGTCCATCGACACTGGTTTCAAAACGGTAAGTGGTGACAACGCCCTCATGACTCCGGTCCTGGCGCGGAAGATAAGTGAATCCGGCAATGCGATGCAAACTCCCCATATCAATAGTGAGTTGGTGGGGCAACGTCGAATTTGCATTCCAATGTGTTTCCCAGATCGTGTTCGGATTTCCGTCGATGGCGTTGACCGCAGAATTATCGGTTTGATCAGATTCCTGTGTGGGGCTTACCACCTTCCAACCAGTGGGCGCCAAACCCGCGAAGTATTTTGACGTCATCATGCCAAGCCGCCCATTCCGCGCAAGAGAGGCGGCCTGCACGCTGCCGCCGCGTGAAAGCTCTATGGGCGCATCGTAAACAGCAGACCTTGAAGTCGGCGCGGTGCCATCGGTCGTGTAAACCACCGGAAGCCCCTTCGAACCGGAGATGGTCACGGAACCGTTGACGTCGCGCTCCGAGATTACAGGTGCTTGAACGAACTCCGCCTGCTTGAACAGCCCTATCCGCGAGGGTGGGTTCAAGGCGTGACCCATTGATCCGAATCCGTACACGGTCAGTGCTAACAGGCGAGTTCCACCGGAGCAGCCGCTTGTGACCGACCGTTGTCTGCTCGTCCATTTGTTTCCACTTCGCGCCGTCCCAAATGTCGATGCAAAAAGACTCAACGCGTTGACTCCGATGGTCGACCGCTTCCTGCAATGAGACCACGTCGAAGGTAACAGTGGTGGGCAATGTCAGCGTAAAGGTTGCTGCCGCCTTTCCAGGAGCGGCTTCCCACCAGGTGGCGAGATTCCGATCGAGAGCGAGCGACGGCTTATGCGCCGGGTTGGAGGTGTCTGCGGTGAGTTTGCCGCCAGCAGCGAGATTCCTGGCGAAGGTTTCATTGACGACCTGCGCCATCAATCGCAGGTGCGCGAGCTGGTCGTCCGGTATGAGCCCGCGGCTGTCTGGCGAGAGGTTCAACAGCCAGTTGCCATTGCGACCCACCGATGTGTAGTAGAGATCAATCAGCTCGGCAGCGGTTCGAACCCGCTTCCGAGGCGCCCAGAACCAGCCGTGGAGGATCGGAACATTGACTTGCGCTGGATACCACCAGAGATACGAACCCGGCGTCAGCTTGGAGCGACTACCGAGGTCTTGCGCGGTCATATCCGGCCATCGGAATGTGTCGGGCGGAGCGGGTAGGGAGACAACACTCCATTCCGTGGTACGTCCGATACCACTCTCGTTTCCCACCCAGCGAATATCCGGCGCTTTCACTGAAATGACCGCATGCGGCTGCAATTTCCGAATCATGTCGTACCAGGCGGAATAATCGTACGTTTCAGAAACACTCGGGTCCGGATTTGCGCCATCGAACCAGACCTCGCGAATCGCGCCATACTCAGTCAGCAGTTCGTAAAGCTGGTTCAGGAAATAGCGATTGTAGTCGTCGACCTCGTAAGTGAAGCTTCCAAAACCCGGCGCCGCCTTGCGACCCTTGGACGGATCGGTTTTGAAAGTGGCAGGATCGGTGGGAATCACCGATCGGACCTTCTCACTTCCATCTCCGTAGTAGCCTTTGGGATTTGTTGGATTGGTCCGCAACTGATAAAGATCGGCGGGTGATAGATAGACTCCCAATTCAATCCCGTACTTACGAGCGGCATCAGCAACATCACGGACCACGCTGCCTTTCCCGTCCCGCCACGGACTGGCTGCGACGGAATGATTGGAGTAGCGGGTGGGCCACAAGCTCAACCCATCATGGTGCTTGCATACCAGGATCGCTTCCCTTCCGCCGGCATCCCCGATCGCACGCATCCATTGATCGGCATCGAAGCCCGAAGGATTGAATACAGATGGGTCTTCGCGGCCGTTGCCCCACTCGACACCTCTGAACGTGTTTGGGCCAAAGTGGATGAAGAATGTCCGCTCCAGCCGCATCCAGTCTGTCTGATTGGGACGGGGCAGAACCTTCGCGGCCTTTTCCGCAATCACTTCACTGGAATCGTCGCGGGAAATGTGTTGCAGCGTGGAATACTCAACAGGAACTGGCGCCGTCGATTGGCCGCGTGCCAGAGAAAACGCGAGAAACAAACCTATCGAGAAAATCGTTCGGACCCTCATCAGGTTCCTTTCCACTGCTCCGCAAACACAAAGAGATCGCCCTCTGCGACCCCGACACAGCTTTTCATGCCCTTTGCTGGTATCGAGGAATCGCCCTTTCAACTCGCCAGCACTCGAAACGAAAACGCATACTTGCACGGCGGAACATTGGGTACTTGAATTTCAAGGCCCTCTGTTCCCCGCCTCCATTTGACTTCGGACTTCGCCCCAAGCAGTTCGACTTTTCGAATTTGTCGAGGAAAGTTTTCCGAATTCTCTGCGAGCGACCGGATGAGAATCTTCCCGTCCGTTGGCCAGCCCAAGGCGATGGCATAGAGCGCTTCGCCTTTGGTGGTGAATCGAATGTCTGTATGGTCGAACTTGAGTTGAGTGAACTGGTAACTCAGCTTCTTGTTTGCTTCTGTCGAAGGGCCTTCGCCAAAGATCTTCCAGGGACGCGTGCCCTTGATTGCCTCAGTGTTCACCTGCTGCCATTCCGCAAATTCATTCAAGAAGGAAAGCTCGTCACTATCCGGCTCTCCATGACCAGGCAGCGGGATACTAAGCAGGAGATTCCCATTCTTGCTGACGATGTCCACGAAAAGCGGAATAATGGAAGAAGCCTTCTGGTACGAATGGTTTTCAAAGAGACGCAGGTTGTAGTGCCAATTTCCGATGCACATTTCTGTCTGCCAAGGCTTTTCCTGCAACCCTTCTGCCATGCCAAACTCAAAGTCGCGAGTGAGGGTGCCCCACACCGGCTCCGGAACTTCCTTGAGGTCGACCACTCCTTCTAAGTGGCCGCCATGCGCCTGAATGTTCTTGTTGTAGTAATAAGCCATGATTTGCGGCGCAAGATCGGGAATGCCAAGCCACACTTTTAGGTCAGGCGCATACACGCCGCCATCATCGAAAACGAACTGGGCTCCATCATCAAAGTTCAAGATGTCGGGACTGTAGCTGTCGACAACATCCTGGACGCGAAGAAGGAACTGCTGCACGAATTCCGGACATGGCGTGTTCTTGGCATGAGGTTTGCCGTTGAGCAACTGAGGATCCTTGCCCTCCCACCATTTTCCTTTGCCGTCAGCGGCCGTCATTATGCCGTCGTAAGGAACTCCTGCAAGCGGTCCGGTTTTGTCATTCTTGTATCGAACAGGAAGGAACTCATCCCAGGTGCGGTGTGGCGTTCCGTGATAGCTCACGCCAAATCGCAAGCCATTGGAACGTGCGACTCTGGCCCACGTGCCCACGATGTCGCGCTTGGGGCCAATGTTTACGCAGTTCCACGGCTGATGTTTCGAATTCCAGCAGTCGAAGTTGTCGTGGTGAGTAGCAAGAGCCACGAGATACTCCGCTCCCGCGCGTTTATACAGATTGATAAGGGTCTCTGGCTGCCATCTTTCCGCGTTCCAGAGATGGCAAATGTCTTTGTATCCGAACTGCGAGGGGTGTCCGTAATGCTTTACGTGATACTCATACTGAGGCTGTCCCTGGATGTACATATTTCGCGCATACCAGTCCCCTTGCTCGGGCACACATTGTGGGCTCCAGTGCGCCCAGATTCCGAATTTCGCGTCACGAAACCAATCCGGGCAGCGGTACGACTTCAGGGATTCCCAGAATGGCAGGAACGGGCCATCTGGAACCTCTCCGCGAAAGAAGGGCGAGTCTCCTGCTGCCCTGGCGATCGCGGACAATGCAAGCGCACTTGCTCCACTCAGTAGAAACGATCGACGGTTCAAGATTGCGTACCTCCTTCAATCACCCCACAGGTTCCACTTCTTGATAGTGCTCCACGGCAACACTCCTAAACGTCGCTGCTGTGCGCCGGCTGCGATAACTGCAGTACTTAATCGACGCTCCTCTTACGGAGACGCTTCCAGCTTTTTCTGTATCGCTCGTAAGCTCGCGTCCCCGGGAAAAGTATCGAGGCCGTTTTTCAGCACTTCTCTGGCCTTCGCAATGTCTCCCACGGAGATGTAGCACACCGAGAGATTCTGATATGCGGTAGGCAGGTAAGGGAAAAGTGCGACGGCTCGGCGCAATGTGGCGATTGCGTCTTGCTTGCGACCTCCGCGGTACAGTAGCTCCGACAAAAGCATGTAGTCCTGCGGAGATTTGGATTTCAATTCGACCGCTTTTGAGAGGTAGCTTTCGGCAGCGGCATTCCCTTCCGGAGACTTCTTGTTCAACTCTCTTTTCGCCAGCGCACTCAGTACCGTCAGGTTATGCGGATGCGATTTGGCTAGACCATCGAGCGCCAGATCATAGCGCGTGCTTAGATCAGCGCGTTGTGGATTTCGCGCAAGCACGCCCTGGTATGCCTGCAAAAGTACTAATGGAGAAAGCCTGGTCTTAGGCGATCCTGGAATCTTGTTCACAAGGATCAGGCCGGTGGCCGGATCGGGCGCCTGCTCTTCTTGCACCTGCGCGGGAAGAGGCTCGCCTTCGTGTTTCACGATTCGGTGCGATGTGCCTTGCGTGCCCAGCATTACAAAGCGCGGAGCAACATGTTTCGGCATATGACATGAAGCGCAATTATCAGCGGGCGTGGTGCTTCGACGTTTTTGAAGCGTCTCGCGGCAACTCGTTTCTTGATGGCAGCTCAGACATTTGCTTCGATAGAACGCCGGCGCCTCTTGCGCAGTCGGCGAGAAATGGGGATCGTGACAGCTATTGCAGTTGAGACGACCGCCTGTGGCGCGATAGCACTTGCTTTGCACCATCTCGTCCGACCACTCCATCATGTTCCAGCCCATGATGGGGCGAGTCTTGAAAATCGCCATCGTGCTGAGCAGCGGCGTGCCGGGGCGAAAGTCTTCAAACTTTCTTCCTGGCTGCGGAATCCTCGCCTCGCCAAATTCGTGGCAGTAGATGCACGTGTCATCATTGATTCGGGGGGATGAGTGGGCAGTATTGACGATAGAGGTATCGATCTTTCCTGAGATCGCTACGTGCTTTCGTTGCTCATCCACATGTAAACCGCCGGGCCCATGGCAGCTCTCACAGCCAACCTTGAGTTCGCCAATTGGCAAGTTCGGGTAGAGATTGCTCGCATCGTCAATCACAAGCGAGCGCCCCACGTGGCAGTACATACACGAGCCCACCACTGGACGAGCAAACCCGTAGGCGTTCTTCTCGTAGCCGGGCGAAAGTCCCCATCCTTGTGGATGCATATCCTGGCTGCCGGCGTAGTACGAGAGCGGAGCTTCAAAAAGATAATTCCCTCTACGAATGACGTATCCCACGCCTGCCATCGGCGCTCCGAGAGCATAGGCAATCTTTTGGGTGTCTTTCGCGAGCTCGGCGTTATTCGGGCCAGGCTCGAACTGACTCATGTAGTACTCGCTATTCTCCCGAAACACTTTGAAGCAATGGGAGCCGTCCTGCCCACAAACGGAAACTCCCTCGGCAGGCAGATCACGAAGCTCAGGACGCTGGCTGGGCAGCGTGGCTGCCTGCCCATGAGGCGTCCGCATGAAATCCTTATAGATTTTCAGGTGGCACGGAGCGCACTCCTCGGACCCAACAAATCGAACTCCGCCGGTGAGATTTCGAAAAACAACGTTGCTTTCGCTTCCCGTTTCGGTTGTCGTAGGTTGTTGAGCCGGGGCAATCGGATTCGCTTTTTCTTGCGTCGAACTCGTAGTGACTTCTTTGCTTGCTGTGGCGACAGGGTTTCCCTTGCAAGCACCTGATATCAGAATCAACGTCAGGCACGTGGCCAACCTCAGGCCCATTCGGCGCTCGATTGACGACAGACCAGCTTTTGCTGGCAGACTCATTGAGAAACCTGTTCCTCGAATCAGGTGGCTCTCCCCTTTTTCAATTCTTTTCACTCCGCGGCAAAAGCCCGCATATTTGCTTCTCGAAATCCTTGAGCCTACCGGGTTGCGCCCCTATCGGTGTCGTCGGACTCGAAGATCGCCATCGCCTCCATTTCGATGAGGAGGTCGGGGCGGCACAAAATCGCTTGAATGCCGGTTGATGCGGGTAATGGATCCAGGCTCTGCTGCCGGAAGAATTCGGTTCGGATTTCATTGAAAGCCACATAGTCACGCTCGATGTCGCGAAGATAGCAGGTGGTCCGAACGACATTTTTCCATGATGCCCCCTCGGACTCGAGCAGCGCGGTTATGTTCTGATAGGTTCGCCAGGTTTGAGCCCGAAAATCGCCCTCATGAATCGTACGGCCATGTTCATCCACACTGGCCGTCCCGGAGATCAGCAGGATTGTTACACCTTTAATGTCGAGGCGCATGCCCCGAGAGAACGATGCCGGCTGCGCATAGGAGTAGGCCTCATTCAGCGCTTGAGGAGCGCGGATAGCCTTCTTTGAGACGTTCTTGTGCGTCTCCTTTTTCTGCACATGTTCCGTTCCTGCTTGACTCATAATTGCCCGTCCTGCCTGTGTGGTTTTTCTTTCGGTCTTCTGCGCAAGGCCTTTACGTCGTGCGGCAATCGAAATGTTCACGGGCGTTCAACGCCCCCAGGTCCCCACGGCGAGACTTCGTTCTGCTCATTCGCCTCCAGTTTTGCCGCGATCGCTTCCTGCTGCTGTGCATCTTCCATTCGTTTTTGTCGAAGGTAGACCCGCGCCAAAGCCACATGCGCAGCGCGAGAATCAGGACTCCGCGCAATGACTGCCTCGAGTAAGGTCTGAGCATCGGTCAGTTTTCCTTGCGCCAGAAAACAGGTCGCAAGCAGGAGCTTGCCCTCCTGATCTTCAGGGTTTAGGGCTAACGCCTTTTGAACCAGGCGCACGGGTTCCGAAAGATCCGCCGGGTTTACCTTCTTTCGCAGAGAGGCAAGAGTGATGTAGTACGAGCCCTCGTCCGGCTTCAGGGCAACTGCCTTCCTGTAACATTCCTCAGCCTGGTCTGTTTTCCCCATGGCTTGGTAGGTTCCACCCAAGAGGTACTGAACTCGACTGGAGTCTGGACGCTCTCGGGCAAGGTTCTCGAACTCCTGCTGGGCCAGCGGGTATCGGGTCAAATAGAAATAGGCAAGGCCGAGCTCGAATTTATAGAGCGGTACAGTTCCGAACTTACTCTGGACGGCCAATAAAAACTGAAGAGCGACAGGGTCATGCCTCCATCGCAGCAAAGCCTCTCCCAGACCCAAGGCGTATTCCGCAGAGTCGGCATCCAGTTGAGCCGCCCGCCCCAACTCCGCTACCGCAGCCTCGTACTGTCCTGCTTGAAGGAGAAGCAGGCCGAGAAGCCCGTGGGGTTTGGCGGCATCAGGCCACGTTGTCGCGGCGTTCCGCAGGACCTCCACGGCTGCTGCGCTTTCCCGATGGCGGAGCAGCAATGTGGCGAGTGATAACTCCTCCTGCATATTGGCCCTATGAGCGTCCAGGAGTTGGACGATCTCATTTTTGCCTTCGTTTTTCAAACCTGCTCTTAGACACGCATCAATGAGCGTCACCCGGGTGGCCACGTTGTCAGGCTGAAGGGTTTTTAATCTCTTGAGAGTCTCAACCGCGTTGGGGAAGTCGCCCTTCTGAAGCAGCAGCAAGGCGTAATTCTGATTCGCGGGCACGTCGTTCGGATTTCGCGCCAGTCCGTCGCTATAAGCCTGGAGCGCGCTCTGAATTTCTCCTCGATTCATGTAGGAGAGGCCCAAACCGAAGTAGGGGCGGGCTTCATGCGGAGCCAGGCGGCCAGCTCTTTTGAAAGCCTGGATTGCCGTCTCGCTCTCTCCTAACCTGATCCGGGCTAATCCCAGGTCACACCACAGAGTCCAGTTCGCAGGGTGAGAGTCGAGTGCGCGCGCCAGTTCTTCCTTTGCCTGCGAATTTCGTCCGGCCTGGAGATCTTCCTGTGCTCTTCGTACCAGCACGTCTGTAGACTGACTGAGCATTGCCCCGGTCAAGAGAGGACATAAGACGAGGTACTTGATTCCATTTCTTCTCACTTTTCGTTGATCCTGTCTATTTGCACAGTCGAGACTCACGGTGCGCCACTACCCGGCGATCCCCAGATGTTCCACTCCTTTATCTTTTGGTCCTCCAACTTCGCGGCAATAGACTGCTCCCGTTCGGCTTGCTCCAGCTTTTTTTGACGGCGATACAGCTCGGCCAGTGCCGTATGCGCTCGGCGTGACCCGGGGCTGGTTCCTACCGCCTGCTCGAGCAGGACTCCGGCCTCGTCGAGTTCTCCCTGTTTTTCCAAACAATGTGCCAGCGCGATCTTGTTTTCCCCATCCGATGGATCGAGAACGAGAGCCTTCCTTAAGAGCTGTGTGGCTTCCGTAAGGCGCGTTGGACCCTGCTTTTGCAGTAGCGATCCGAGAAGGCGATAGTGCGAAGAATCTTGCGGAGCCTGTTGGATTGCCCTCCGATAAGCATTTTCCGCTTTTGTAAGATCACCCTCAAGTTCGTACGCCCCGCCCAACAAGAACTGCACTTTCGCCGATCTTGGGCTTTCACTCTGGAGACTCTCAAGCTCGGAAACAGCGTCCGAAAAGCGCTGGAGGCACATGTTTGCGATGGCCAACTGATATCGGAAGGTGAGTTGGTTTGCAAATCTGCTCTTGGCGCTGGTGAGGAACTCTCGGGCGACCGGATACTGCTCAGCGTCCAGCAGGGCCTCCGCGTAAGCCAGTGCTAACTTTTCGGAGGCGGGCTCAAGCTGCACGGCTTTTCCGAGTTCCACGGCAGCATCGTTGAACTGCCTCTTCTTCGTAAGCAGCAATGCGAGTTCACCATGCACCTCAGCCGAGCGTGGCCAGGACCGGATCAGGGATTCGAGAACTCGCTGGGCAGGATCGACTTCTCCGTCGGCAACGAGAAGCCTGGTCAGAGCCAACCCTTGGGGGAGAGTGAAAAAACTTGAACTGAGAAGCTCGTGAATCTCTGTTTCACTGCTACTGGTCATGCCCGCTTTTATGTACGCCTCAACCAGAGTGGCTCGCGCCGAAACGTCAGCTGGCGTTAGTTCCTTCAGTCGCTCAAGCGGTACCAGAGCCTCGCGAAACTTTCCCTGCTGCGTCAACACGAATGCATAGTTCTGATTGGCTGGAATATTGGCTGGATCCAGGGCAAGTCCTCGACCATAAGCCTCCTGCGCTTTTGCCAGGTCTTTCTTCCCCAAGTAGAGCAGGCCCAGATTGAAGTTAACTGCCGCCTGTTCAGCCGCAAGCGGAAGAGCCCTTTCAAAAGCTGCGATTGCCGGATCAATCTTCTTTTGCTGGGCTCGGGCTACCCCCAATAAGAACCAAAGGGACCCATTCTTGGGGTCTGTTGTTAGTGCTGCTGACAATTGTGATTCGGCTCGGGAGTACTGGCCGGAAGTCATCTCCAGCTGTACCTGGTGGACGAGCGTGGCGGACGATTGGGCCAACAGAGATGCGGCAACCAGATGAAGCAAACCCGTGCTGGCTCGTGCCCAAAATACCAATCGCATTCCGCACTCACTGGCAAACTTGAGGGCACAGGAGAAATCCCATGCCCTCATCTCTTCCGTTAGAAGACTACCGCCGTCAACCCTTAAAAGTTAAATTTGCTGCCAAACTGCATGATCCGTGGGTTTCCTCTCGTGCTGGTAATTTGCCCGAAATTTGAGCCAGTGGGATCAGTATTCGGATTTGCGAAAAACGGGGTATTGGTCGCGTTAAACATTTCGGCCCGGAACTGCAACCGATACCGCTCAGCAAATGGGAAGTTCTTCGCGATCGCCAGGTCCAGGTTCGTGTTTCTCGGGCCCCTGATCAAGTTCTTCGCTGAGTTGCCGAAGGTGCCCGGAGCATTCGGTCGAAATGCCGCCGGGTTGAAGTATTGGTTCAGCCATTGCGACTGGGAGCCCTTATGCACATTGAGGGGTTGGCCAGTCAGGTCTGCGTTGTCCCTGCCGTTTTGAGATTGAGAATTGTTACCTCCGTTGCCTCCACCAATGGTGAAAGGAGTTCCGGCAGCCATGGTGAATATGGCGGACAACTCCCAATTTCCAAGCGCTCCACTGGCGAGAGCGCCATGCCCTTTAAAGGCTGGCAGTGTCCAGGTACCCATGTTCGACCAAACATAAGGCACGTTCAGATCCGAAATGCCACGGTCGATACCGGGGTTATATGCATTGCGCAGGATAGGTCCGCTCGAAAGATCGCTTTGAGAAAGCAGATCGATCGCTTTCGACCACGCGTAATTCGAGACAAACTGAAAACCGCGAGAGAAACGCTTTTCTACGCTAAGCTGCAAACCGTTATAACTGGCGGTACCCCAGGATTGGTAGGCCAAGACGCCGCCGAAATTCGGATACAGAGTGCGCGCCCCGCTTGCTGAAAACAGGCCAGGGTTCATTTGTGCACCAGTCGCAATATGGTAGGCCTCGCTTCCCACGTACGCTGCCGTAACCAGCAGGGTCGGAGCAAACTGGTGCTGAATGGAGAAGTTCCAGCTCTGTTGCCAACCCAACTTAAAGTCGGGAGTAAAGATCGCCGGAAGGGTTGTGGGCAGAATGAAGGTAGCATTCTTATCGGGCAGCACGCCATTCTTGTAGGCGAACCCCGACGATGTGAACGGAGAAGCGCCGGCCGTAGGAGCAAAGACGGACCAGGGATCGTCAATCGGTATCCTCTGGCCGCCTACGCTGCCAGGGTCGAGGGAGAATGTCGGACTGAAAGGCGCGTCCGAGGAGACGTGGTTGTAATACGTGTAGTAGTACGGGATGGAGAACCGGCCGAAGGCCGCGCGAATGGATGTATTGGGCAGAAAGCTGGGCTGCCAGCTTATCCCGAGACGGGGACTTATGCGGTTGAAATCATTTTTATAGCCTCCGGCTGGGACCCCCGGGTCTCCGGGAAATACCAACCCCATGGGCGCGTTCGGATACGTTGTGCTTTGATGTCCCGGCCACCAGTCAGCCGTCCGTCCCGCCGGGGTTGGGAGGGGAGCGCGCCAGGGCTCATATCGAACCCCGATATCCAGAGTTAAGTTGGGTTTCAAACGAATTGTGTCTTCGGCAAACGCCACAACCTCAGGCGAAGAGTATACATTCCACTCTCCTCCTCCCTGCTGAAAGTTCCCGACGTCCCCAAGCAGGAAGTCGGAAAAGAAGCTGCCGGTCACGGACCCATTGAAAATCACCAGGGGATCTGCGAGCCACGACGCCTGCTCGAGAGAATATTCGGACATAACGTTTACGCCCGCGACAACCAAATGCTTCCCTTTCGTCCAAGACACCTGGTCACCGATATTCCAGTCATGGCGTTTTTGAGCGACATTCTGCTCAACCCAACTGAAACCATTGCTTCCCCAGTTCACGAGAATAGTCGCATTGTTGTCGGGCTGTGGGATGTTGGCCCCCAGGTCTTGCCAGCCTTTCGGAATGCCGCTGAGGGACTGGCTGCTCAGTTTGTCGTAGCCAAACGTGACATTGTTTACTAGAGTCGGGCTGATTGTGTAGGTCCAAGTCGCAGCGTAGTTCTGGTTCCGTGCGACCCACGCATCCGCAGTCGCAAGCCAATTCGTTTCGCTGGATATTGTGGGCTGGTTATAGTCCTGAAAGAACACCCGTCCCATAAGGTGATGATTGGAGCTTGGGTTCCAATCGTACTTAATTGTGAATTCCTTAGTAGTCGCTTTGGTGGGCGCACCCGCGACAAAGATCAACCCGTCGGAATTGCTGGTTTTGGGAATGAACTGCTCAATGTTCAAAGCTACCGGACTGAATCTGGAAGCCGGGATCTGATTATTCACAAATGGCGTACCGTCAAAGTCATGCAACTGGGTAGGAACGGCACTGAAATCCCCGTTCAGCATGGCATCCGTAGGGACATATTGTTGAGTTGAGTTGTTTTGCTGGTTCGACTTTGTAATTTGCACGTTGCCGAAGATGAACTGCTTGTTCTTCTGGATCGGCCCTCCGATCGACCCGCCAAATTGATTGCGCGAAAGTCCGTCCTTCGTTTTCGAAAACCGGTTCGGCGCGTTGAAGACTTCATTGCGAGCAAACTCAAACGCGTTTCCATGCCATTGGTTGGTGCCCGACTTGGTAATCACACTGACAACCGCGGTAGAACCTCCACCGTACTGGGCAGAGAAGTTATTGGTAATGACCCGAAACTCCTGCGTTGCGTCTGAGTTGGGGAACGGGTTCGCCGAAGCCAGGTAATTATCCATGTTGTAGACGCCGTCCAACTGGTAATAGACGCCGCCCATGCGACTGGAGTTGATCGAAGCACCAATCTCCCCCGGCATCCCGCTCCCATTACCGGCAAGGGTGATAGACCCGGTGCGGGCCGCACCGTTTGTGCCTCCGGGTACCAGGTATGAAAGCGCGCCGGGATCCCGCCCATTCAATGGAAGCTCCTGAATAGCGGTACTATTCAGGACTTGCCCAAGGGCCGCCGAAGTGGTCTCGATCATTTCCTGGTCAACGGAGACTTCAACCGTTTCCTGCGTCTGGCCTACGCTAAGGGTAGCGTTTACGGTGGCAATTTGATCAGCAGTTAAAGTGATGTTGGACTGAGTCGTGGACCTGAATCCCGCATGCGAAATCGTAATTGTGTAGCGTCCTGTCGGCAGCGAGGGTGCAGTGTACCCGCCATTATTCCCTGTGACGGTATTTCTCATTGCGCCGGTAGAGGTGTTCGTGATGACGACGGTCGCATCCTGTACCAAAGCACCTGATGCGTCTGACACCGTCCCATTGATCGTGGCGTAGCCCGACACTTGAGCGTAGCCCAGTTGTCCGTACGCGAACAAAACTACAACGCCCGCCAGCAACATTAGTTTGGCAAGTGGGCGGCATGTCTGCCTTCCGACATTCGGTTGCAAAGTGAACACGTTCACTCTCCTTTTCGCGGCAGCCCGAGCGCTAGCACTCCCACCCCGGCGAAACCCCAATCCCGAGGATTCCTTCCGAGTATCAGCGCAGCGGTGATTCCGCACGTCGTCTCTCGAGTCGGGGACAACTTTTAGATCTAAACGATTAGGCGCGTCTAGGTAACGTACAGTTTGTTACAGCAACGGCGACCCTTTGAGACTCACGTACAACATTGAAATCAAACGGGTAAATGCGATTATTCGCGGACCCAGGAGTTCGGTCACGTAATATGGGTTGACAACCACCGATATAATCGTTTTTGCTATTGGGCCGAGGTTGTTCGAAACATGAAGAACCAGGCAACAGCGTCTGCAGGGATGCACCCCCCAGCTGCCGACGAGAGTCGGCGCGCTCTCATCTTGCTGCACCTCAAGCGCATTCAAGATAGTCACGCATTCTGCAATAGCGCTCGCGCGAAAGAGTTTCTTTCTTACGTGGTCGAACATGCGGTCGACGGGCAGACCGAGCTCCTGAAGGAGCGCTCGATCGGTGTGAACCTGTTTCACCGCATTCCCACCTATGTTACCGGCGAAGACCCGATCGTACGGGTGAAAGCGGCTGAAGTTAGAAAACGGCTGGCGCAGTTCTACGCCGAGGAAGAACCGGCGCCGGAAGTTCGCATTGAGATCCCCGTCGGCGCCTATGTTCCGAAATTCTCCTGGAAGGCTCCCACCGAGATCGCACCCTCACCAGGCAAACCTGCCGTTATCGAACCGAAGGTCCCGACACGCCGGCCGCACACTCAGAAGATTGCGATAGCTGCCGGCATCTTCGTGTTGCTTGGAATTGCGATGGCTAGCATCCTGCGCAAGCCAACTGGACAGCAGTCTCCGTTCCAGGCATTTTGGGCACCAGTATTCGCATCACCGCAACAGGTCCTGATTTGCATACCGTCTCCGGTGGGATATGAGTTCACTTCAGAGGTGTATAGGAAGGCGGGACAAGCGGATCAGAACCATGTGGATCGGGATAACACGCCACTTGAGCTACCACCCGAAACTTCTCTCAAGTGGAAAAACGTAGTGCCCGTACCTGATTTCTTTGTGAACAAAGATGACACTTACGTAGCCGCAGATCTTGCAGGTCTTTTTGCCACCATCCACAAATCAAGCACAGTCAGAATAGGTCGCGATTTTACTTACGAGGACCTCCGGAATTCGCCCGCTGTTTTGATCGGGGCCTACAACAATTCCCTCGCGCTGCGAATGATCTCTGACCTGCCCATCGTTTTCCGGGAGAAAGAAGGCCTGCAGTGGATCGAAGACCGGGGAAACCCCAACCGGGTCTGGCGCGCAGGAGTAGAGGGTCGCCGAGGCAGCAAAGACTTTGCCATCGTGGCCCGGCTGCTGAATTCGAAGACAGGCCAGTTCATGGTTCTTGTGGGGGGAATTGGCATGGTCGGGACTGAGGCAGCCGGACGGTTCGTCTCTCGTCAGGGCGATATCGATGTCGCGCTTCGGACCGCTCCCCCAGGCTGGCAACGAAAGAACCTAGAGCTGGTTCTTGAGACCGACGTGATCGACGGCTCTCCGGCTTCCCCGCGGGTCGTCGCTGTAACCGCTTGGTGATTGAGGTCGGTCCGTGGTTTCCTCGGCTGGACTCCCGCGCGATGACAGATTCGTATCGATTCGATGCGAACCGATAAAAGATCCATGGTAAACCTAGCCCGACTGCTGTCTGCGGCGGGAGAAATGGCCTGACGCGGCAGTCTCTACGATTGTAAGTGGATGACAAATGCCATTGTTTACTGCTAGTTGTCATTGGCAAAGTTGAACGACGGTAACTTACTCAATTTTGTTGGTTGGATGACTTCAGAGCCGCGGTATACTCTGCTGCTGGTTACATGAATCGATTTGATATGCCAAGAGGAACCGGGCCACGGCGAACCACAATCCGGGATGTGAGTACGCTTGCGGGTGTTTCTGTCGCAACCGTCTCGGCTGTAGTCAACGGTAAATCAGTCGTCAGCGAGGAGTTGACCAAGAGGGTGCGGCGAGCCATCGAAGCCCTCAACTATCAACCCGATTTCCTGGCACGCAGTCTGCGGATGCAACGATCTCACATTCTGGGGATGGTAATGCCTCAACTTGCGAGTCCTTACTACGCTGAAGTGCTGCGTGGCGTGGAAGATTCAGCATCGCAGCATGGCTACTCGATTTTGATTTCCAACTCGCGAGGAGACGCCGATCAGGAGACGAAGCAGGTTTCAGCTCTGGTTTCCAGGAGAGTAGACGGAATCTTGCTCGCCTCCGCCAACGCCCATTTTGCCTATCACACCCTTTCCACACGCCACTTTCCACTCGTATTATTTGACCGCTTCCCCTCTGGTTTCACGGGGACGGCAGTGGTTACGGACAATGCCCAGGCGAGCCACGAGGCGACAAATCATCTGATCCGGCTTGGCCACACGCGGATTGCGATCATCGCAGGCACTCCGGGGATATCGAGTGCCCATGAACGGGTGGAGGGCTTCCGTAGTGCCATGAACGAAGCGGGGCTGATGGTTCGCAAGGAATACTTCACCCGCGGAAACTTCAACATGAAAGGCGGACGGGAGTGTGCCCTCGAATTAATGAAGCTTCCCTCTCCCCCTACTGCCGTTTTTTCTCATAATTATGAAATGACGCTGGGACTCATGCGAGCGCTCACGGAGGTTGGCGTGCGCTGTCCGCAACAAGTGAGCGTGCTTGGGTTCGATGATTTCGTAGTGGGGATGGATGGGTTCAGTTGGGCCACGATGTTTTCTCCCAAGCTTACCTGCGTAGCGCAGTCGGGCTATGAACTTGGTCAGATGGCCGCCACAGTTCTGTTGAAGAAGGCAGGCGAGAAACTCGGCGACAACGACGGCGAAGAAGGGATCATCAAGCTACGTGCTGAGCTACGAGTAAGGGAGTCCACCGCCCCGCCTGCGGCGGGGGAATGACTTTCCGCGCGTCTGAGAAAGTTTGAGCACACCGCTCATCATCATTTATGAATTTCTCGCGCCGCCAATTCCTCCAAGTTTCCTCGCTTCTTGGCCCTGGCATCCTTGATTTCCTTCGCACCCCGGTCTGGCGGTGGTCGAGAATGCCCGTCCTGGAAGCCTCGACGGTGGCTACACCAGGAGCGCCGAAAGCGGCTCCACAGGTACAGTTTGTGGATGTAGCGCGTGAAGCGGGCCTCACAACTCCAAATGTATGGGGCGGCGTCGACCGCAAGAGTTACATCATCGAAGCCAAGGGCAGCGGCATCGCTTTCTTCGATTACGATCAGGATGGCTGGCTAGACATTTATCTGACCAACGGAACGCGCCTGAACACGAATTGGCCAGAGGGTCATGCGCCAACCACCCAGCTGTATCGCAACAATCGCGACGGCACATTCACTGACGTTACGGCCAAATCTGGCATCGGCCGCACCGGCTGGCAGACAGGCGTTTGCGTCGGGGATTTTGATAATGATGGCTGGGATGATTTGTTTTGCACCTTTTGGGGACACAACATTCTGTTCCACAACAACGGTGACGGGACCTTTACCGACGTTACTAAGCAAGCTGGATTATGGAAAGAAGATGTCCGCTGGGGATCAGGCTGCACTTGGCTCGATTACGATCGCGACGGATTCCTCGATCTTTTTGTTGCCAACTACATCGCGCTGGATATCTCGAAAGTGCCGGAGCCGGGACAGACGCAATACTGCCAGTACAAAGGCGTCCCGGTGATGTGCGGGCCCCGGGGGCTCCCGGGAGGGATGAACCTCTTGTATCACAACAACGGGGACGGCACGTTCAGCGATGTCTCCGAGAAGAGCGGGATTCTCAAACCCGGCCCACGCTACTCGATCACCGCGGTTTCCTACGACTTTGACAACGATGGATGGCCGGACATTTACGTTGCAGTCGATTCCGAGCCCAGTATTCTGTTCCGCAACAATCACAACGGGACTTTTACAGATGTCGCCGTGATGTCGTCGTGCGCTTATAGCGAAGAGGGCCATGAGCAGGCGGGCATGGGTGTAGCGGTGGGGGACTACGATTGCGATGGCTGGCTCGATATATTCAAGACAAATTTTTCCGATGATTCGTCCAACCTTTACCGCAATAACGGAGACGGGACCTTCACCGAAGTGACTTATGCGGCAGGTGTGGGACTGGATACGCAAAATGTGAAATGGGGCTGCGGGTTTATCGATTACGACAACGATGGCTGGTTGGACATCCTGCAAGTGGATGGGCATGTGTATCCGACTGTGGATACGCATGGGGTAGGCCAGACATTCCTGGAACCGCGAATCATTTATCGGAATCTTGGGAATGGAAAGTTCGAGGAAGTTTCGAAAGGATCGGGCCCAGGAATTACGGCTCGACATTCGAGCCGTGGCTGCGCGTTTGGAGATTACGACAACGACGGCGACATCGATGTCCTCATCAACAACATGAACGAGATCCCTTCCCTGCTGCGCAACGATGGAGGGAACCGCAATAATTGGATCAAGGTGAAACTAATTGGAACCAAGTGCAACCGGACGGCGATTGGGGCCCGGGTTCGGGTTGTCACCGAAAAGCACACACAAATGGATGAGGTGCGCTCTGGAACGAGCGTGATGTCACAAGGAGACCTCCGCCTGCACTTCGGCATTGGTCAGGCCAAGAAGATTGATCTTGTCGAAGTGAAGTGGCCCACCACCCAGAAGATCGAAGCGTTCAATGATGTCGATCCAAACCAGATTCTGGTGATCAAGGAAGGTTCTGGGATTATCCAAAAGATAAAGGCCACCTAAGGAATCGGGAGCAATCCCGCGCAAGTTTACTCATTGTATTCGGCTGCACCCGAGCGGATTATTCACAGTGAGCTGTGGGCCGAAGGTCGCGCTCGAACTTGGAGCTCGAATGGTGATTGCGCACGAGAAAAAGGGAAAGCGTCAATCAGTGCCGGCGGTGCGCGAGTTCCAGCGGAAGTGTACGCTGCACTCGCAGATGACCGTGCTCGCAATGATCATGGCGGATCTGCTGCGCGCAGTCGGAGAGCTAGCCCAGCTAGCCGCTTGTTCTGTGGGCGTTTTGGCTGGTGCCGGGAGGGGGGGTCGAACCCCCATGACCCGAAGGTCGGCGGATTTTGAGTCCGCTGCGTCTGCCAGTTCCGCCATCCCGGCTCAGTTGGTAACTGGTTGATTTCACAGTCTAATTGATCCGTTTCCCTTTGTCATCTGAACCAATTGCGGTAGCTTCTGTGGCTGTTTTGTGGCTTAACGATCTCTCGCTGCGCTCTTCGATCTTGGCGGTAGCCGTTCTTACCATCTCCATGGCGATGATGTTGTAGCGACGATAAACGCTGTCGGTCTTGGCAGAATCGCAACTCGTTGCGCAGAGAGAAAAACCCGCTTCCGGGGCGAAACAGAAGCGGGCCGTGTTTTAGGGTCTTTGGGTCGAGGATCAGAACATAAATCTCAAGCCGAACCGGAACACTCGTGCCCCATTGGCCGTAGCGGTCACTCTGGGGAAAGTTGCCAACCTCATGATTACATCTCGGCTACTTCGCGGTAGCGCTCTAAAACGTCCTGCTGGGTGATGACTCCTTCCAGTTGCTGGAAGTTGGCGCGGCTCACTACCGGGACCACAGGCCACTGGTTCACATAGCGCAGCGCAATATCCAACTGATGGTCCGGGTGCAGATAGGGGATCGACTGGCTGACGACTGAACGCAGACTGAGGTTTCCCTTGCCCTCGTTCACCATCCGGGCAAGTTCCTGCTTGCTAATGATGCCCCAACCAGCCGGATTGACCCGAACCAGCAAATGGTCGAAGGCAGACTTTTCGCTTTGTTGCCGGGCCGCGCTCACGGATTCGTCTGCATTCAGGACCGGGTCTTTTACCGGCCGCATGGCGTCCTCGACGCGAAGGATGTCGGCCTCGCGCTGCTCTTCCATGGACGGTAAATCCAATCCGTCCTGGCGGGTCAGGACATCGAAAATCGGCGTGGGATGCAGCGCGCGGGAAATCACGTAGGCAAATGTATTGGCGATAATGACGGGCAAAATGATGGAATAGTTTCCGCTCACCTCCAGCACCATGAAGACAGAGGTCATTGGCGCGCGCAGGAATCCAGCGAAAAGCACCCCCATGCCAACCAGGGCATAGGTTCCGCTGGGGGCGATCACATGCGGGAAGAGCACATGTTCCAATCCACCCACAGAAGCTCCAAGCATGGCGCCGATAAACAGCGTCGGCGCGAACATTCCGCCGGGGGTACCGCTCACAAAAGAACACAAGGTCGTGAGGATTTTGAGGCCAGCGAGAATGGCCAGGAACTGCCAGGTAAATCGGCCATGAATCGCCTGGTCCATCGATTCATAGCCAGCCCCCATGACTTGTGGAAATCCCACAGCGCCGATGACTCCAATCACCAGGCCAGCGGCGGCGGGCTGAAAATACTGGGTCCAACGCGGAAAGGCCTTCAGCCGCGGCCGCAAAGACACAATCCCCGTAGCGAAAACACTTGACGCCAGTCCACCGATGATTCCCAACGCACCGTACGCGATCAACTCCGCAGGACGCACCAATCCAACCGCCGGAATGCGAAACAAAGACTCGGAACCAAGAAACCAGCGCATCACCACCACACTCGACACAGCGGAGAGTACGACCGAGCCCAGAATTCCTGCGCTCCAGCGCCCGATCACTTCCTCGATGACAAACAGGACCGCCGAGATCGGCGCATTGAAGGCTGCCGCCAAGCCCGCAGCGGCACCGACGGGAGCAATCAATCGCATGCGGTCGCGTGATAAATGCAGCTTTCGTCCTAAAAGTGAAGCCAGGCTGGCGCCGATCTGCAAAGATGGGTCTTCCGGCCCAAGTGAGTGTCCGGAGCCGATCGCCAGAGAGGAAGTAATAAATTTCCCGATGGCAGTCCGAAAGGGAATGTAACCGTTGTAAATATAGAGCGCGGCTTTGGTCTGGTTCACGCCACTACCCCGGCTTAGCGGAAACGCATGGATCACCAGGACCGCGATGACCAAGCCGGCCAGCGTAGGCGCCAGGATCAGGCGAAGAGGCGAGGCGACTGTTTCCGATCCGATCAGGTAAATACGACTCCACTCGATGGCAAAGCGGAAGCAGACCACCGCCAAGCCGGAGAAAATTCCAATGAAGACCGATAGCACCAGGAAGAACCGCTCTTCCTGAAAAACATGCCGGAGGAGCGCCCGCGAAGCCGCTTCGAGAGCACCGATTGGGGGCGGTGTAACAGCGCTAGCGGTCGGCGCGGTGGCGGCCTGTGATGGTGCCAGTTCGCTCACTTCCCGGTTCCCTCATGCAACTTCGAAATGAGGAGCAGGGCCAGGTCCTTTCCCGTAGGAGCTCCGCAGGTGGCGCTGGTTTCCTGTTCAATTACGAAGACCAGGTCCATGGCTTTATCTGCAAGATCCGGATTTCGCCGCAAACCCAGCGCCGTCACGCCGGGCTGCATCTGCTTCCAGCGGGCCTCGAGCGACGGTTCAGGTGCCGTCCCGGATGCAGTGGACGCGGCTGTGACTCCCTCTGGGTGACAGGCTTTCAAACGTTGCCCAGCCGTCGCAAATGCCTCTAGGACCGAGCCGTCCCTCCGCTTGGCGGAAATCGGCCGGCGATAAGGATCCATCTCGAGAACCAGCGTCACGGTTTCCAGCAGTTTGGAACTGGCCGACTCACCAGGGTTCTCGGCGACGGTAGATTCAAGGTAACGCCTGGCCTCTGGATATTTGCCTAACTCGAAGGCAGCACGACCCGCGGCTGCCCATGCTGCTGCATCACGCCGGTCGAGTCTTAAAGCCTCTCGAAACTGGGGCAGAGCATGGTCGGGGTCCTGCGCCTGCAAGAACAGATCACCAACCCGCTTGTGCATGCCCGCGTCTTCCGGAAGATTGGCCGCCATGGCGATCAACTCTGACTGAGCTTGCGTCTTGGCGTTGCCGGCCAGCAGAAATTCGATGAGTTCAAAGCGCACTGCGCGCCGATGCTTTTCTGGTTCATTCGGCCACACAGCATAGAGAGCGTTGTGGTAGTAGCGGGTCGCCTGGCCGGCCTCTCCTTTCCTGGCGAGGACGCGAGCCAGGTCCAGGTTCACCGTGCCGTCATCCGGCTGCCGCTCGCGAAGGTTCAACAAATAGGAATAAGCTTCATCCGTCCTGCCTTGCGCGGCCAGGGTTTGGGCCAGGTTGAGCTGGTAAAGAAAATTAGCGCGGGAATACTGCTCGGCTGCCTGAAACTCGCTGATCGCACGCTCCAGATGTCCAGCCTCACGGTCCTTGGTGGCTCGCCTGAACCAGTTTTCGCCAAGCGACTCCTGTTGCGCATGAAACCTTGCCGACAAAGCAGAAACGGCCAAGAAGAAGAGGGCTGCCATCAAAGAAAGGACTATGAGAATGATCGGCTCCCGCGTGGAATACCATCTCAGGGATCGATCCCCATTGCTTTCAGCCATTACTTCTTAAATATACCGCTCGCTTGTGAAACTTGTCTTAACAGCGGAAACATCAGATGCTCGCTTGGCGTAGAATCGAAACGCACGCTCTCCTTATGAAAGCATTGGTAAAAAGCCGGGCCGAAAAAGGCTTGTGGCTGGAAGAAGTCCCGCTCCCGGAATACGGGATTAATGATGTCCTGGTCCGGGTGTTGAAAACCGGAATCTGCGGCACCGATCTGCACATTTACGAGTGGGATGATTGGGCCAAGTCGACCATTCATGTTCCGCTTGTCATTGGGCACGAGTTTGTCGGCGAGATCGTTTCGGTGGGATCCAATGTAGCCGATTTTCATCCTGACGAGCTGGTCAGCGGAGAAGGCCACGTGGTGTGCGGCCGCTGCCGTAATTGCCTGGCCGGACGGCGTCATCTCTGCGCACAGACGCAAGGTGTAGGGGTCAATCGTGCCGGCGCGTTCGCCGAGTACATCGTACTTCCCATGAGCAATATCTGGCGTCATCATGGGGGTGTCAACGCCGAGATCGCGGCAATCTTCGATCCTTTCGGCAATGCGGTGCACACCGCGCTGTCTTTCCCCGTGCTCGGAGAGGATGTGCTGATCACGGGAGCCGGTTCGATTGGAATCATGGCTGCGGCTGTGGCCCAGCACGCGGGCGCTCGCTATGTTGTGATCACGGACGTAAACCCATATCGTTTGGCGCTCGCAGAAAAAGTCGGGGTTACGCTGGCTGTGAATCCGCAAAACACGCCTCTGGCGGAAGTACAAAAGAAGCTGGGAATGCACGAGGGTTTCGACGTTGGCCTGGAAATGTCAGGTTCCCCGGCAGCTTTCCGCGAGATGTTGGGCAATATGAGCCACGGAGCCAAAATTGCAATGCTGGGAATTCCGTCGACAGACATGTCGATTGATTGGCACAAGGTAATTTTCAATATGCTGACCATCAAGGGCATTTACGGCCGCGAAATGTACGAGACCTGGTACAAAATGTCCGTGATGTTGGAATCCGGGCTGGACATCTCAGGCGTAATTACTCACCGTTTCTCCTGGCAAGAGTATGAGAAAGGGTTCGAGGCCATGCGTTCCGGGCAATGCGGCAAAGTGATTCTTGACTGGCGGATGTAGAGTGAAACAATATCTCCATGACGGTCCCTCACAATGGGCAGAATGATCTGGCCGCTGAGAAGAGGCCGGAAGTGCCGATGGTTGCTTCCACCGCCAATCCGTCCCGCTTCTGCCCGAACTGTTCCACCGAACTCCAGGACAATCGCTGCAAGCTCAGTTGCCCAAAATGCGGTTTCTATTTGAGTTGCTCCGATTTTTACTGAACTGCGGCTGACACCTCAGCGCCTCTCCATCTACAATAGTGACTCAATTCCATCGATCCCAGGAGATTTCCATGCAACGCAAGGCAAGCGCAATTTGGAAGGGCGGACTCAAGGACGGCAAAGGCTCGGTGTCTTCGGCCAGCAGCGTTTTGAATAACACACCCTATTCGTTCAGCACCCGGTTTGAGAATACTCCCGGCACCAATCCGGAAGAGTTGATCGCGGCCGCGCATGCCGCCTGCTTCTCGATGGCGCTCTCGGCGCAGCTTGGTGGAGCGAACCTGACGCCCTCCAGCATCGAGACATCAGCCACGCTGACCATGGAAAAACTAGAACCGGGGTGGACAATTACCGCGGTCCATCTCGATGTCGTGGGCAAAGTCCCCGGCGCCAACGATGCCAAGTTCCAGGAACTGGCCAACAACGCCAAATCCGGTTGCCCAGTTTCCAAGGTGCTCAACGCAAAAATCACCATGAACGCAAAACTGGAAGGGTAATCGTGTTCGGGGACAATTGCCTTACGTGGGGACAGCCGCTCTCGGCTGTGCGCCGAGCGTGAGTCCGGCTGGTGTAGATGCTCCAAGATAATGTCACCCCATAACTGCAACGAGACTTTGTCACCCTCTCAGGATGGTGATGATGAGTCAGAAAGAGTTCCAACGGGTGAAAGTGATTGAGAATGCAGCAGGCGGGCGGCTGAGCGTACGC